>Ga0206129_10002847_pt1 | contig 20765 bp, 18 predicted proteins | sample Helgoland_Spring_8_FD_148616 | JGI IMG/M metagenome (GOLD analysis project Ga0206129, IMG submission 148616) | Pelagic subsurface seawater microbial communities from Kabeltonne, Helgoland, North Sea - Helgoland_Spring_Bloom_20160502_2 | ecosystem: Environmental > Aquatic > Marine > Epipelagic ...
CCATTGTCGGCTCCTGGCCGGCGCTGTTCGAGACGCCGCGGGCGCTCGCCCTGGGCTTCCCACCAGCGGACGATCTCGATACCTTAATTCAGAGCCATATCGACGGCCTCTGACCCTGCCCCCAAGCGATCAAGGAAACGCCCCTCATGAGCGGTCTCTATTTCGAAGAGTTCGAAGTCGGCCAGGTCTTCGACCACGCCCTGACCCGCACGGTGACGGAGATGGACAACGTCATGTTCTGTGCCATGACCCACAACCCGCAGCCGCTGCACCTGGACGAGGAATTCGGCAAGAAGACCGAATTCGGCGCGCGCATCGTCAACTCCCTGTTCACGCTTGGCCTCATCATCGGCGTTTCGGTGCAGGATACGACCCTGGGCACCACCGTCGGCAATCTCGGCATGACCGATGTGGCCTTCCGCAAGCCGGTGCTGCACGGCGACACCATCCGCAGCCAGACCACCATTCTGGAAAAACGCGAAAGCAAGTCCCGCCCGGACGCCGGCATCGTCGTGTTCGAGCACCGCGGCTTCAACCAGCGCGGCGAGGAAATCGCCTACTGCAAGCGCACCGGCCTGATGCACAAGCGGCCGAAAGCGTAAGCGCCCCCAGCGGTTCCGCGGAGCCTGCGGAGCAGGCAACCGCGGCCGCTATCGGTGCGCGAACGCCGGCGATGGCGTTCGCCAATTCGGCCGATCCCGGCCCGCCGATCTGTGGCGGCCGGGGCGCCGTCAGCCCGCGAACGCCTTTTTCAGCGCCGCCGCCACGTCGCGTTGCGCCTCCACAGCCCGGTCCACGTCCGGGGCCATGCCGAAAAAGGCGTGGATCATGCCCGGATAGCAGGTGTACTGCACCGGCACGCCGGCAGCCTCCAGCGCCTCGCGATAGCGCACGCCATCGTCAAAGAGCACGTCGCACTCCGCCGCGGTGATCACCGCCGGCGCCACGCCCGCAAAACGCTCCGCCAGCAGCGGCGAGGCGCGCCAGTCCTTGGCATCGTCCAGGCTGTTCAGATAGTGGCCCTGGAACCAAGCCATCGCCTTGTCGGTGAGGATGCCATAGCCCGTCGCGTAGGTCTTATAACTCTCGCCGACCAGATGATAATCGCCGACCGGATAGACCAGCGACTGCAGCACCAGCTTCGGCGCGCCCGCATCCCGCGCCATCAGCGCGACGACGCCGGCCAGATTGCCGCCGGCGCTGTCGCCGCCCACCGCCAGCTTCGCCGGATCGATGCCCAGGCTGGCCGCGTTGTCCGCGGTCCACAGCAGGGCGGTCCAGCTGTCCTCCACCGCTTTCGGGAATTTGTGCTCCGGCCCCATGCGGTAGTCGACCGAGACGACGACACAGCCCGCGCCCTCGCAAAGATTGCGTGCCACATTGTCGTGGGTGTCGAGGCTGCCGATGACGTGGCCGCCGCCGTGGAAATACACCAGCGCGCCCAGCGCGCCCTCCGCATGCGGCCAGTAAAGGCGGATCGGCAGGTCATAGCCGTCCGGCGTCGGGATGGTGCGGTTCTCCACCTGGCGCACCGGCGTCGGCTCGCCGCCGCGGGCCGCGTTCATCGCAGCCATTTGGTCGCGCGCCGCCGGCGGGTCGAGCGATTCGATGGGCGGAATGTTGGCCTTGGCCAGGGCTTCCAGCGCTTTGGCGATTTGGGGGTCCAGAGGCATGGACGGCGGTCCTTATATCACGGTTCGGATAGGGCCGCAGCGCGCGGCCGAACGTGGCAGAACTCTCGGAGGCAGCGCCCCGCTTGTCAATATCGCCGATCCGGGCCGCGGGCGACATCAAAGCCCCGGCAGGTCGATTGCCAGTGCCGCATGGTCGGAGGCGTGCGGCCGGTGCTCGCCGACCGCGGCCAGACGCGGGCCGCTGTAGCGTTCGGCCTCCCGGTCGAGCCCGGCGCGGATCACCTGCGGCACCGCCTCCGGAAAGCGCGCGGCCAGCGCCGGCGAGGCGATGATCGCATCCGGTTTCGAATAGATGCCCGTGTGCGGCAGATGAAAGGTCCAGCGCTCGCCGGGGGGCAGGCGCCGGGTCAGGTCCAGGCCGAAATCGCCCAGCAGCAGCGGCTGCACCGCCCGGCCGAGCCGCGGGGCCTCGTGGGCCGGCTCGTTCAGGTCGCCGACCACCAGCCAAAGCCCCGCGGCAGGCTCGGCAAAGCGCCGCTGGATCAACCGCACCACCGCGCGCGCCTCCAGGTGACGCACCGGCCAGGCTGCGACGGGGTCGGGGTAGGGCGCCTTGAAGTGACAGACGAACAGCACCAACCCGCCCAGGTCGACCTCCAGGCAGTCGCGCCGGAACACCCGGTCGTGCAGGCCGCAGCCGCGCACCGGCGGCAGGTCCAGCGTCGCCGGCGTCTCCGCCGCATGGCTGATGACGGTGCGGGGCTCAACCCGGCTCATAACCGCCACGTCCAGGCCGCGGCCGTCGTTGCCCGGCAGGCAATGGCGATACGGATAGGGCCGGGCGCCCGCCGGCAGCAGCACCCGGTCGTGAAAATGGTCGAGGGTCTGCCGGTCGAACACCTCTTGCAACGCCACCACATCCGCATCGGCCAGCTTCAGCACTTCTGCCGTCAGCCGCCGGTCGATGGGGTCCAGCGCCGCGGCGGCCGGGGTTGCGTCTTCCGGCATATCGCCGTCGCGGGCGCCGTCGAGACGCCCGACACCGCCGCAACGGCGCAGGCGCAGGTTCTGGATGTTGAAGGTGGCGATGCGCATGGGGCCGGTGAGATTGCGGGTGGCCGGGATCGGGACTCTGGTCTTGCTGGCGGCGCTCAGGTCGGCGCGCGTCATTGAGGTGGCGGAAGGGAGATAGCCGCAGGCCCATAGGGCCGGAGCATCAGCGCAATATCATAGCCGCGCCCCGCTCCATGACACCAGATGGACAATGTGAACACCGCCTGTCGTCGCCCGAAAAAACCGCCGATCCAGGCCCGCCGGTGGGTGTGTCGCGCCTGTCGGCCACAGCAATCGGCGCCGTTCATGCATCGTGACGCCAACGGCTCAGGGTCCGGAAGCCGACGCCGGCCGCCGATGCCAGCGCAGGCATGCCGGAGCCGGCATCGGTGGCGGGGCGGATGACAGGCAGGCCTTGCATCGGGCGTCCAGGACGTTGGCGGCAGCGGGATTGGGCTTGCGCTCGGCGCTTGCCCGGCAAATATGCGAAAAGCTGCCGGCCACGGAAAAGGAAAAGGAGCCCGCCCGCATGACCCGTATCAACGCCGATTTCGGCCAGCGCGTCGTCGTCCATGGCGATGCGGTGGACTGGCTGCGCTCGCCCGCCGCCGGCGTCGACCGCCGCCCGCTCGACCGGATCGGCGCGGAGGTGGCGCGGGCGACCACCATCGTCCGCTTCGCCCCCGGCAGCCGCTTCGCCGCTCATGTCCACGGCGGCGGCGAGGAATTCCTGGTGCTCGACGGCGTGTTTGAGGACGAGCACGGCTCCTTTCCGGCCGGCTGCTACATCCGCAACCCGCCCACCTCCCGGCACACGCCCGCGACCGGGCCCGGCTGCACCATCCTGGTGAAGCTCTGGCAGATGCAGCCGGACGACCGCACCCATGTGCGCCTAGACACGCGCCGGGCCGGCGCGGTCGAGGCCGCTGGCCGCCCCGGCGTGCGCGTGACACCGCTTTACGACGACGGCCACGAATGGGCACGGATGGAGGAATGGGCCCCCGGCACCGCCGGCCGGATCGACGCCGCGGGCGGCGGCGAACTGTTCGTGGTGGAGGGCGCGGCGAGCGAATCCGGCACACCGCTCCGCCCCTGGTCCTGGGTGCGCATGCCCGTCGGCGGCGCGTTCGAGGCGATCGCCGGCCCCGAGGGCGCCCGCTTCTGGCTCAAAACCGGTCACCTCCGCGACGTGCGGGCGCCGAAGGCCGCCTGAGCTAGTAATTCGGCTTGCGCTTCTCCAGAAACGCCGCCACGCCTTCCTGAAAATCCGGGCTGGCGCGCACGCGGTCGCCCAGGGTCTGCTCCAACGGCTCCTTGCCAATATCGCGCAGATAGGCGCTGGTGGAATATTGCTCCTTCACCGCCTGCACCGCCGCGGGGGAGTTGGCGGCAATGGTCTCCGCCAACTCCAGGCATTGCTCCAGCAGGCTGTCCGCCGGCACGACACGGTTGATCAGGTTGATCTTCGCTGCCTCGTCCGCCCCGATCAGCTTGCCGGTCATCAGCAGTTCCATGGCATGCACATAGCCGATCTGCGCCTGCAGCTTGGTCGTCGCCCCGCCGAAGGGATAGACGCCGAACTTCACCTCGGTCAGGCCGAAACGGGCATGGGGCGCGGCCAGGCGAATGTCGCTCGCCAACATCAACTCGATGCCGCCGGCGATGCAGTCGCCATTCACCGCCGCGATCACGGGCTTGCGGTAGATCGTGTATTTCTGCAGGCCCTTGTGCACCAGCCGGCTCATTTCCTCGCCCGCGGTCAGGTCGCCGGAGAGGTCGGCCCCGGCGCAAAACGCCTTCTCGCCCGCGCCGGTGATGACGATGGCGCGGCACGAGTCGTCCGCCGCCAGTTCGTCCCAGATGCGCCCCAGATCGGCAAAGTCGGCCCGGCTGGCGGCGTTGCGCTTCGGCTGATTGTCCAGGGTGATGACGGCGATGTGTGCGCCCTTGCGCGCCAGATGGATGGCCACGGTCCTACCCCTCCAACTTCTGCACTTCGACCACCACCTTGCCGGCGGCCTTGCGCTGGGTCAGCAGTTGCAACGCCTCGATGCCGCGGTCCAGCGGCAGCGCGTGGGTGACGATCGGCTTCAAATGGCCGTCGAGCCAGTAGGCCTCCAGCGCCTTCAGGCTGCGCGCCAGCAGGTCGGGCTTGCGCCAGCGAAAATAGCGGAGCGAGGAGCCCGCCGCCGTGCGGTGCTTTACCAGCAGCCGGTTCGCGGGGATTTTCGGCACGCCGCCAACAAAGCCGAAATGCACGAACCGTCCGCCCCAGTCGAGCGACGACAGCGCCTCGTCGAACAGGTCGCCGCCGACGGGGTCGAAGCAGACATCCGCGCCCCGGCCCCCGGTCGCCGCCATCACGCCCTCTTTCAGGGAACCCGTGGCATAGTTCACCGCGTAATCCGCGCCATGCTGGCGGCAGATTTCCAGCCGCTCGTCGCTGGAGGCACAGGCGATGACGCGCGCGCCCATGGCCTTGGCAATCTCCACCGCCGCCAGGCCGGAGCCGCCGGCGGCGCCGAGGACGATCACGGTCTCGCCCGCCTCGACCCGGCCCTGCCAGCGCAGCGCCACGTCGGCGGAGATATAGGCGACCGGGAAGATCGCGCCCTGGGTGAAATCCATACCGTCGAACAGAGGATAGGTATCGGCCTCGTCGGCCAGCACCTGCTCGGCAAAGCCGCCATGCGCCAGGGTCGCCATAACCTTGTCGCCCGGCTTGAACTTCGTCACCCGCTCGCCCACGGCCGCGACCGTGCCGGATGCCTCCAGCCCCGGCGAGAACGGGAAGGCCGGCTTGGTCTGGTAGTTGCCGGCGACCATGATGGTGTCGGCGAAATTGACAGAGGAGGCGGCCACGGTCAGCAACACCTGCTCCGGTCCGGGGGTGGGCGCGGGCACGTCGGTGAGCTCCAGGCTCTCGACCGGGCCCCATTGGCGGCAAATCAGGGCGCGCATGGGCGTGTCTCTTTCGTTGGGCGTGGTGTCGGGCCGTTGGGCGTGGTCTCGGGCCGGTATCCTAGTGGTTTCGCCGATGCGCTCAAGGCAAGGGTGCTGGGCGGGCGATGCCGATTGCCGCGACCGCCCTCCGCCCGCTAGGCTTCCTCGGCCTTTCCACCCCAGGGAGCCCAAGCGCCATGCTGAAATACTATTACAATCTCGGCCCGAACCCGATGAAGGTCACGCTGTTTCTGGAAGAGTCCGGCCTGGCTTACGACGCCATCCCGATCGACGGACGCAAGGGCGACCAGCACACGCCGGAATACAAGGCCATCAACCCGAACGCGAAGGCTCCGGCCATCGTCGATGATGGCGTCCGCGTGTTCGATTCCAACGCCATCCTGCTCTATCTCGCCCACAAGACCGGCCTGTTCGGCGGCCCGCCCCGGCAGGAGGGCGAGATGCTGTCCTGGCTGATGTTCGTTGCGACCGGCATCGGCCCCTATAGCGGCCAGTCCGTCCACTTCCGCCACCACGCGCCGGAGCGGCTGGACTACCCCACCAACCGCTACATGTTCGAGGCGCGCCGCCATTACGGCATTCTGGACGCGCACCTGGCGGACAAGCAATTCATGCTGGGCGACGAGTACAGCATTGTCGATATGGCCGTCTGGGGCTGGGCGCGGCTGCTGCCGGTGGTCCTCGGCGACGATGCCCTGCCTGGTATGCCGAACCTGAAGCGGCTGATGGATACCATTAACGCAAGGCCCGCTGCCGCCCGGGCCGAAGCGATCAAGGACCGCCACGCCTTCAAGACCGAGATGGACGCCGCCGCGATGCAAAACATGTTCCCCAGCATCAAGCCAGCCTGACCGCTTCGCCGCTTCAAGCCGCGCGAAGACCCCGGCGGCTGCCTGCCGCGGGGTCTTTTCGGGCGCGCCTCGTCGCTTGCCATCCGCTCTTGCCATCCGCCGCGTTCGCTGGCTCACTACCGGGCAAAGCTCAAGACACCAGGAAGCGCGCCCATGTCCGCCCATTATGACTATATCGTCGTCGGCTCCGGCTCTGCCGGCTCGGTTCTGGCCAATCGCCTGACCGCCAGCGGCAAATACAAGGTTCTGTGCCTGGAGGCCGGAACGGCGGGTTCGGACCATTTCTGGTCGCGCGTGCCCATTGGCATGGCCAAGCTGATCGACAATCCGGCCGTCAATTGGGTCTACGAGTCGGAGCCGGACAAAGGCTCCGGCGGCCGCCGCATCCCGGTGCCGCGGGGCAAGATGCTGGGCGGCTCGTCCTCCATCAACGGCATGGTGTTCGTGCGCGGCCAGCCGCAGGATTACGATCATTGGGCCCAACTCGGCAATCGCGGCTGGAGCTATCGGGACGTGCTGCCGATCTTCCGGAAGATGGAGACCTATAAGGGCGGCTCCGACGAATTCCGCGGCCGGGGCGGCCCGTTGCAGGTGACCGACACGCCCACCGACATCTGCCCGCTGCACCGCCGCATGATGGATGCGGCCGAGAAGATCGGCATCCCGCGCTCGCCCGACTACAATGGCGGCGACCAGGAGGGCATTGGCATCACCCAGGTGACAATCAACAAGGGCCGCCGCCAGTCCACCGCCTATTGCTATCTGGATCCGGCGCGGGAGCGCTCCAACCTGACCATCGAGCCCGGTGCCATGGCCGAGAACCTGATCCTGGAGGGCACGCACTGCGTCGGCGTTCGTTACAGCGTTGACGGCCAGAAGCGCGAGGCGCGGGCAACGCGGGAGGTGATCGTCTCCACCGGCTCGATCAACTCACCGAAATTGCTGGAGCTTTCCGGCATCGGCCAGGCGGATTTCCTGCGCGAGAAAGGCATTCAGCCCGTTCACGACCTGCGCGGCGTCGGCGAAAACCTGCGCGACCATTACAGCCCGCGCGTGCGCTTCTCGATCACGGAAAAGGGCGCCACCTTCAACGACAACGGGCGCGGCTGGCGGCTGTGGATGGAGGCGGCAAAATACGCTGCTACCGGCCAGGGCTTCTTCGCCATGACGTCGGCACCGATCCGCATGTATTTCAAAACCCGCGAAGGGCTGGAAAGCCCGGACGCCGCCATCGCCATGACGCCATTCCTCTACGAACTCGACAAGAACGGCCATCTGATGATCTCGAAACAGCGGGGCGTGACGCTGAACATCAACGTGCTGCGTTCGGAAAGCCTGGGCTCGATCCACATCAAGTCCGCCGATCCGCATCAGCCGCCGGCAATCAATTTCAACTTCATGTCGACGGACTACGACCGCCGCGGCACCGTCGCCGCCATCCGCAAGGCCCGCGAACTCTTCGCCACCTCACCGCTGGCCGAGGCGGTGGGCGAGGAATTGGCGCCGGGGCCGCACGTGCAAAGCGACGAAGATCTGGTGCAATGGATCTGCAACAACGCCGAGACCACCTATCACCCGGTCGGCACCTGCAAGATGGGGTCCGACCCGATGGCGGTGGTCGATGACCGCCTGCGCGTCCACGGTCTGCAAGGGCTGCGGGTCGCCGACGCCTCGATCATGCCGACGCTGACCAGCGGCAACACCAATGCGCCCAGCATCATGATCGGCGAGAAATGCGCGGAAATGGTGCTGGCCGACGCGGAAGGCGGCGCCCGGGTCGCTGCCTGAACAGCGCCTCGGCAGCGCCTTCCGGTGGTTCGGTGCCGACAAACGGTACCCATCCGTTCGCGGAATCGAACCATCGGATTATTGGAGTAGGGGGCTCGGTTCACGAAACGCTTGCCGCAGCAAGCGTTTCGATCGGACCGCTAGGCCGGCCACTGCCGCGTCGCCAGCAGGCCGCCATCCACCGGCAGTTCGATGCCGGTGATCCAGCGCGACTCCTCGCTGGCCAGGAAGGTGGCCGCATGGGCGACATCCCAGGCTGTCCCCTCTGTCATCAGCGGCACCATCTGCGCCCGGCGCTGCCGCGCCTCCTCGCCCTGGTGCGCCACCATGGGCGTGTAGACCGAACCGACCACCAGCGTGTTGCAGCGGATCTGTTCCTTGGCATAGTCCGCCGCCACCGACATGGTGATGCCGTGCAGGCCGGCCTTGGTCGCGGTATAGGCCATGGCGCCACCGCTCTCGCGCAACAGGCCCGCGGCCCCCGCAATCGACGAGACGTTGATGATCGAGCCGCCGCGCCCGCCCTGGCGCATCGCCGGCACCGCCGCCTTGCAGCAGAGCATGACGCCGGTCATGTTCAGGCCGATCACCTTGTGCCAGCCGGCCAGGTCGGTCTTTTCCAACGGCCCGCCGCCGCCGATGCCCGCATTGTTGTGCAGCACATCGAGCCGGCCGTATTGGTCCATGGTCTCCGCCACCATGGCCTCGACCTGGTCTTCCTGGGTGACGTCGCAGCGGATGACATGCGCCTCGCCACCTTCGCTGCGGATCCTTTCCGCCAGCGCCTCCGCCTTCTCGGGCTTGCGGTTGACGAGCACGACCTTCGCGCCTTCGGCTGCGAACATCAGCGCGCACGCCATGCCGTTGCCCAGCCCGTCACCCCTGGGGGCAGCGCCGGTGACGATGGCGACTTTGTCTTTCATGCGGTTTGCGGCCATAGCCTTGTCCCTTCGTTGCGTGGCCGTCTAGCATAGCGTTACCGCAGCCGGAGCAAAGCCGACCATGCCCGCTTTCATCCACCATTTCGCCCGCCTCTCCGCCGCGCCCCTGCACCATGTCACCTGCGGCGAGCCCGCGAACCCCGCGGCCGTGCTGATCCAAGGCTATCCGCAAACCCGGTAGGAATGGCGCGACATCCTGCCAGCGCCGAACACTTCCGCAAAGGTCTGACGCAGCGCCACGTCCAGGTCGTCCATCGTCACCGGATAGCCCAGATCCACCAGCGATGTCACGCCGTGCTGGGCGATGCCGCAGGGGACGATGCCGCCGAAATGCGAGAGGTCGGGTTCCACATTGATGGCAATGCCATGATAGCTGACCCAACGGCGCACCCGCACGCCGATGGCCGCGATCTTGTCTTCCCGGCGTCCGCCCAGCCCGTCGGGGCCCCGATCCACCCAGATGCCGATGCGCCCGTCCCGCCGCTCGCCCTTCAGGCCGAAGCGCGCGAGCGTCGCGATGATCCAGTCCTCCAGCCGGCAAACGTAATCCCGTACCCCCAATCGCCGCGCCCGGAGGTCCAGCATGACATAGGCCACCCGCTGACCCGGGCCGTGATAAGTGTACTGCCCGCCGCGGCCCGCATCGAACACGGGAAACCGCTCCGGCGCCAGCAAATCGGCGGCCCGGGCGCTGGTGCCGGCGGTGTAGAGCGGCGGGTGCTCCACCAGCCACACCCATTCCGGTGCCGCCCCGGCCCGGATCGCCGCGACCCGCTCCTCCATGGCGGCGAGGGCCTGGGGATAAGGCTGGAGGCCGGTACCAATGGTCCATTCCACCGCAGGCAGAGACGCTTGATCGGCAAAGGGCGCTCTGATATTGGACATGCTCTTGATCGCGCGGCTGGGTGGCCGCGCCCCTGGGGTTGGCGTTGCTGGTCTCAGACATCATAGGCGGTCGTGGCGGAATTGGTAGACGCGCAGCGTTGAGGTCGCTGTGGGAGAAATCCCGTGGAAGTTCGAGTCTTCTCGACCGCACCACCCACTTGAGCTGACGGCACAGCTCCGGGCCGCAAAGGCCCCTGGGGCGTGGCGTTGCGTATGCACCGAAAGCAACACATCTAGTCGAACGGCGCAGGTTCCACCCTGCCGGACCGGAGGAATGGTGTATGGCAGATACGCAAGAGCTTGAGCCGAAAACATCGCCCGACGGCGACGCGGAAGCCGCGCCCGCGGTTCTCAGTGCCGAATGGATCGACCAGGTCGAGGAATTGCTGGAAGCCGGCAATGCCGAAGATCTGCGCGACCTCGTCGAACCGCTGCCGCCGGCCGACGTTGCCGACCTTGTCGAAGCCCTCTCCTCCGACGACCGTTTTGCCCTGGTGCAGGCGCTGGGCGACGCCCTCGATGCCGAGGTGCTGCCGGAACTGGACAGCGCCGTCCGCGACGAGGTGCTGGAGGCGCTTGCCCCCGAACAACTCGCCGCCGCCATTGCCGACCTGGAAACCGACGACGCGCTGGAGGTCGTGGCCGACCTGGAGCCGGCACAGCGCGAGGCCCTGATCGCACGCCTGCCGGCGGCGGACCAGGTGCTGCTGCGCCAGGGCCTGACCTATCCCGAATACACCGCCGGCCGCCTGATGCAGCGCGACCTGCTGGCGATCCCCGGCTTTTGGACCGTTGGCGACACCATCGACTTCCTGCGTGCTTCCAGCGATCTTCCGGACGATTTCTACGACATTTTCGTGGTCGATCCGCGCCACCGGCCCATCGGCCAGATCGCACTCAGCCGCATCCTGCGCAACCGACGCTCGGTGCAAATCGCCGATATCATGGCCTCTGTGACCGACCCGTTCGTCGTCACCATGGATCAGGAGGATCTGGCCCACCAGTTCCGCCAGCAGAACCTGACCTCCGCGCCCATTGTCGGCGAGGACGGGCGCCTGCTCGGCGTCGTCACCATCGACGACATTGTCGATGTCATCGACGAGGAGCACGAGGACGACCTGCTGCGCATGGGCGGCGTGAGCGAGGGCGACCTCTATGAAGCCACGCTGGACACCACCAAGGCGCGCTTCCGCTGGCTGCTCGTCAATCTTGGCACCGCCATCATGGCCTCTGCCGTCATCGCCCTGTTCGAGGCCACGATCGAACAGATCGTGGCCCTGGCGGTGCTGATGCCCATCGTCGCCAGCATGGGCGGCAATGCCGGCACCCAGACCCTGACGATTGCGGTGCGCGCGCTCGCCATGCGCCAGCTCACCCGCCGCAACGCGCTGCGCATCGTCTGGAAGGAGGTGATGGTCGGCGGCATCAACGGCCTGGCCTTCGCCCTCATCGCCGGCGTGCTCAGCGGTCTTTGGTTCGGCGATCCGTTGCTGGGCGGCGTGATCGGCGTGGCAATGGTGGTCAACCTGGTCATCGCCGGCTTTTTCGGCGTCGCCATCCCGGTCGGCCTCGACGCCCTCAAGATCGACCCGGCCGTGGCCAGTTCCGTGCTGTTGACCACGGTAACCGACGTGGTCGGCTTCTTCGCCTTCTTGGGCTTGGCGGCATTGCTGTTGATTTGACCCTTGCGTCGCCAGCCCCTGGCGGTTCGATGCCGTGGCGGACGATGGCCTCCTCGTCGACGATGGCCTCCTCGTCATAGGCGCGATAGGCGCGGAAATCCCCGGTATCGGTCCAGAGGCGCATCAGCAGGCGTGCGGTATCGCGTCCGATTGCGCCGGCGCATGCGGCGCTCGGCCAGGCAGCATGGTGCCGTTGCTGGCGAACCGGCATCGCCAGGGTTGAGGGGGAACCCGACCGTGCATTCCGCGGAGGCAGCGTCGAACAGGCCGAGCCGTTCCTGCTCCTCCGCCGGGGCGGGGTTAGAGGTCCGTATCGCCCTTGAACAGGCGCTGGGCGATGGTGCGGGCCAGGATTTCGTTGGTGCCGTCGGCGACATTGGCCTGGCGCACGCGGGCATAGGCCTCGTGCAGGCCCAACTCGTTGGTGAAGCCCATGGCGCCATGGGTCTGGATCGCCTGGTCGATGGCGCGTGCGGCCACCTGCACCGAATAAGCCTTGGCCATGGAGAGTTCCTTGACCGCCCGCTCGCCGCGATCCAGCAGCAAGGCAACGTTCAGCCCCATCAGGTGGGCCGCGTGCACCTCCGTCGCCGCATTGGCCAGCGGAAAGCTGACGCCCTGGTATTCGCTGATGGCATTGCCGAAGGCCTGGCGCTGCTGGGCATAGTCGATGGCCATCTCCAATGCCCAACGGGCAAGGCCGACGGCCCGCGCCGAATTGTAAATCCGGCCCATGGAAACGCCGAGCAGCCCAATCTTGAAGCCGTCATGCAGGGTTCCGACCAACTGCCAGGGCTCCACCTCCACCTCGTCGAACGCGGTGATGCCCTCATAACCGCCGATATGGCCGTGCATGCGGATAATGCTCTCCACCTCGATGCCGGGGGCCGATGTCGGCACCAGAAAGGCGCTGATGCCGCCCTGCTTCTTGGCCGCCCGCTCCGGGTCGGTCTGGGCGAAGACGATGACATGGTCGGCGATCGGGATGTGCGTCGTCCAGATCTTGCGCCCACTGATCTTCCAGCCCCTGTCGCTCGCCACCGCACGGGTCTGCAACATGGCGGCGTCGGAGCCGGCGCCCGGCTCCGACATGCCGAAGCAGAGCATGGTCCGGCCGGCCATCATGTCCGGCAGCACCCGCTCGCGCGCCTCGTCGGTGATGGCGGTGAGGACAGCGCTGGGGCCGAACGCCCAGTGCGAAATCACGAAGTCGCAGAGCCAATTGTGCGGCCCGCAGAGCCGATAGACCTGCTCGATCAGCGTGTAGTAGGCGATCATGCCGAGCCCGGCACCGCCCAACGATTCCGGCACCGAAACGTTAAAATACCCGGTCTTGGCCGAGGCCTGGCGCACGGCGCGTATCTGTTCGATGGCCCCGTCGGTCAGGCGTCCGTCCGGGCGGTAGGTGTTGCGCGGGTCGTTCAGAAGCTCGTGGTGTTTCTCGTGCCGGGCGATGACCTCGGCCCGGCAGAACGCCTCGACGGCGCGGGCGATCTGCTGGAGGTCGTCGGGAATGTCAAAGGCGATGGCGGCCATGGCGGGGATCCTGCCCTGATGGTTCGGTTCGGTCGATGCCAATCCTAGGACACGGACGGGCGATCCGGAAAGGTGGGATCACACCGCAGGTGCCGAAAACATCCGTTCTTGCCTAAAATCCAATCGCCTCCGCCGGTTGGATCGAGAGCCGCCTTTGTGCCAGGCCGCCAAGGCCGTCGAAGGCGCGGGCGTGGCAGGTGAAGACGATGATCTGGAAGCGCTCCGCCGCCTGTTCCAGGGCGCCGAACATGCTCTCCAGCCGCACGTCGTCGCAATAGAGCAAGGCATCGTCCAGCAGCACCACCGCCGGGCGGTCCTGGGCGGCGAGCACATCGGCAAAGGCGAGGCGGGTCAGGATCGAGAGCTGTTCCTGCGTGCCCGCCGACAGTTGTCCGAACGCCTCCGGCCCGGCGGTGCGGCTGAGGCCGGCGGGGCTGAATTGCTCGTTCAGTTGCAATTCCGCATGGCCCAGCAGGTCGCCGATATAGGGGCGCAATTGCCGGGTGAGCGGGGCCAGATAGCGGGCCTCTGCCTCGCGTGCGGCCTCGCCCAGCGCGCGGTCGAGCAGTTGCAGGGCGTCCTTGTCCCGCTCGATCCGGGCGACTTCGGCGGCAACGCGCTCCAGGCTTTCCCGCGCCTCGGCGAGCGCCTCGTCCGGCCCTTTGGCAGAGGCAGCGCGAACCTGTTCTTCCAGCCGGGCGATGGTCTCGCGCTGGGTGGCGATGCGCCGCTGCCGGTTGGTGCGCGCCGTTTCGGCCCGGTCCAATTGCGCCTGCACACGCTCCGGCGTGCCGAGGCCTTCCGCCTTGTCCTTCAAGCCCGAGAGCGCGGTTTCGGCCGCCCGGTGCTTTGCCGCTGCGGTGGCGATGCCCTCTTCCAGAGCCTCGTCGGCGGCTGCGCTGCGGGCGGCCTCCAGTGCCTGACGGGCGGCCTCGTGCGCGGTCTGCGCCTCGCGTTCAACTCCGCTGGCATGACCGCTGGCCTGTTTCGCCAACGCCCGTTCCTGGCGGGCCTGGTTCAGGGCGGTTTGTCCGGCTTCCAGGGCAGCGTCCGCCACAACCGCCGCGGTCCGGGCCGCGTCCTCCGCTTCGTCAAGGTTGTCGGCGGCGGCCGGCTCCAACTCGTCCAGAGCGGTCGCCAGCTCCCCCAGGTCCGCCTCCGCCTGTTGCAGGCGCGCGGCTAGGTCGCCAATGCTGGCGGCATCCGGCACCAGCGTCTTGGCTTTGTCGGCGGCGGATCGGGCCTGGCCCAACAAGCCCGCCAGCCGCTCGCCCTGCGCTTCCGCCGCGGCGACATCGGCAACGCCAAGCGCCGCCAGCGCTTCGGCCAAAGCGGCCTTGGCCTGTTGCAGGCCCCGCTCCAACGCGTCGGCATCCTGGACCCGGGGCGCGATCTCCACATGGCCGAGCCGGCCGAGGTCGAGCCGGGCCGGTTGCAGCAGATCGACCACCGCATCTGCCGCGAGCGTTTCGCCCTCCAGCCGGACAGCCGCCGCGCCTTCCGCGCTCAGATGGAAGCGCAGGGCGGTGGCTGCCGCCTCGCGCGCCGCGCTGGCGGTGGAAAGCGCGCCGGCGAGCCCGCGCAGGCGCTTCACCTCCGCCGGGGTGCAGGGCAAGGCGCTTGCCTGCTGATGCAGGCTCTGACTCTCCCGCGCCGCCGCCAATGCCTGCTCCAGCCGCTCCCGGTCGCGGCTCAGGGCGGTCTGGCGGGCCACGAGCCCGCGCCGCCGGGCGATGCTCTCAAGCTTTGCCTTGGCGGCCTTGGCCGCGGCGCCCGCCTCGGAGGCCTTCCCTTCCGCCGCGCTGACCGCTTTGGCGTGGCCCTCGGCCGCGGCGGCGGCGGCTTCGGCGGCGGCGGTTGCCTTCCGGAGTGCTTCGGCGTGCTTGTCCAACGAAGCGATGGCCTCCCGCCGGCGCTTGGCGGCATCCTCTGCAACTTTTACCTCCTGCCCGGCCAGCGAGACCGCCATGGCGGCGTTTTCGATCTGCTGCGCCAGTTGCTGTGCCTCGGCCAGCCGCACGCGCAGGCCGCGGATGGCCTCCGCCTCCGCCTCCTCGTCCGTGCCGCGCTGCTCGGCGGCCAGGTCGCGGCGGGTGGTGAGCAGGGCCTGCGTCTGCTCCGCCAATTCCCGTTGCAGCGCCTCGGCAGCGGCGAGCGCCTGCTCCAACCCCTTCCGCTCCTCCAGCAATTGGCGGTAACGGCCCGTGGGCTGGCCCCGCCCTGGCGTCACATAGGCCGCCAGGGCGTCGCGCACCCGTGTCGGCACCGCGCTGCCACGCCGGCCGCCGGTGACCGCGGCGACACCGCTGGCGGCAAGGCATTCCGCCAGCGAATCCCGTGCCGTCTCGCTCACCGCCAGCGGCTGAATGGTGTCGCCCTGGCTCGCCCAGAGCAGCCCCCAGACACCCAGCAGCTCGGCCTTCATGCCGCCGCGCTCCGGCGCCTGGAAACCCAGCAGCGCCTGCAACTCCCGCTCGGCCGCGTCGCCCTCGACACTCGTGCCGTCCGGGCGGTGCAGCATCGCCTTCTGCTGCTTGTAGAACCGTTTGGCGAGGCTGTAGCGCGCGCCGTCCAGTTCGAATGCGACGCGCACCGCCGGCGGCGCCTCATGCCACTGGTTGACGTATTGGCTCGCGCCCGCGCCGGAAAGGCGGTGGCGCTGGAACAGCGCGGCATCCAGCGCCGCCTTCAGGGTCGACTTGCCGGCCTCGTTCGGCGCGGCCAGCAGGTTGAGGCCGGGCCCTAGCCCTTCCAGCCGGTGCGGCCGGTCGAACTTGCGGAAGCCGTCGACCACCAGGTCGGTGATGACCAGCCGGCTCATCCCTGCGCCGCCTTCGCTTCCAGGTAGAGGCGCGCCAACGCCCGGCGCGCGGTTGCGGCCTCGGTGCTGGCGGACTCCTGCGCCAGAGCCTGTAACCGCTCGGCGGCAAGGCGGAGGACGCCACCCGGCCGGTCGATGGCGTCTAGGTCGTCGGCGGTGGGCTCCGGCAGCAGGCGGTCGTCGTTCCAGTCCAGGATGACCTGAAGCCCTTCCAGCCGCCGTTGCAACCCGGTCTCCGCCTGCTCGCGCACGGCCAGAGGCACGCTGCCTCTCATCGCCAGCCTCAGCACCAGCCGCGCCGGATCGTCCGCCAATGCCTCGATCCGGGCGGCCAGCGCTGCGATGTCGTCGGCATCGTGCAAGGTCTCGTCCAGGCTGGCCCAGGTGTGGCGGGCGGTGCGCACGCGCTGCACCTCCGCCGGGGCGTTGCGGCCAGCGATCGAAACCACCAGCGCCTCGCCGCCATCCGGCTCGCCGGGGCCGTAGAAGCGGTCGGGCTCCGGCGTTCCGCTGTACCAGGTGTTGGGTGCGACGCGCTGTGCCCGGTGCCAGTCGCCCAGCGCCAGATAGGCCAGCCCGGCCTTCGCCGCCCGGTCGGGCGCCAGCGCCTGCCGCTCCAGCACGCTCTGCTCGCCGCCGCCGAAATCGCGGATGCTGCCATGGGCGACGCCGATGCGCGTTAAGCCCTCCGGCGTCGCCGCTGCGTCCATCCACGCGGTCGGGTCGTCGCCATGGTCGCGGGCGGTGAGCGGTGCCGGCAACAAAACGGCATCCTCCCCCAGTGTCACCGGCTCCGCCGCGCGCAGCACGCGCACATTGTCGGGCAGCCCCAGGCGGGCGAGACGATCCCACAGCCCCTCCGGGCGGTCCGGGTCGTGGTTGCCGGGCAGCAGGTACCAGGTCAGATCCCGCGCCCTCGCCATGCGGCCCATGGGCGCCTGCAGCGTGGCTTCGGCCAGGCCCTCCGCATCGAACACGTCGCCGGCAACCAGGACAAACGGGCAGGCATGGGCCCGCGCGGCCTCGGCCAGCCGGTCGATCGCGTCGATGCGGGCCTGGCGCAGCAGGGCGGCAGCGTCGCCGGGCACGGAGGCGAAGCTTCGGCCGATCTGCCAGTCGGCAGTGTGAAGGAAGCAAAGCATGGGCCAAGCCTATCCGATGATTCTCTGCCAATCTCAACCATTCGCCACCGGCAATTTCAGGAAGCCGCGGAACCGCGCCGGGTCCTTATAGACCGCCATACAGTCCGCATAACGGGTGAGAAAGACAGAGCCATCGGCCAGCCGCTTCACCGGCGCATGCTCGCGCAACGCCCTGTAGGTCGGGTAGGGATCGGCCAGGAAACAGGCCGGCGCGCCGGCAAGCTCGAAGCCGTCGGCGAGGGCCGGGTCGGCGGGCGGCAGGGCGGGCAGGGCGGTCATGGCGGTCATGGCGGCGTCTCCGGAAGGGACGGAAATTCTCTGCCCTCCGGTATAGCGTTTCGGCCAACGATATGCCTATCCTTGCCGCCGACAATCCCGTTTTGGAGCCTTCGCCGATGCCCGGCCGCTACGACACCCATCCGGAGATGCAACCCCTGATCGCGGCGCGCGCAAAGCAGCGGCCGGCCGCCACGGTCGAAGAAATGCGCGCGGTGTGGGAGGCTTACGCAGCCGAGGTCCGGCCCGAACGGCCGGGCGGGCTGGAGGTCGCCGACACGTCCATGCCGCGCGAAGACGGTCGGGCCGTGCCCGTGCGCATCTACCGGCCCAAGGGCCTGGCGGAGCGCGCGCCTTGCGTGGTCTATCTCCATGGCGGCGGCTTCATGAAGGGCTCGCCCGCGTCCAGCGATTCCACCGGCTGGGGCCTCGCCATCGGGGCCAAGGCCGTCTGCGTCAGCGTCGATTATCGCCTGGCGCCGGAAAACAAGCACCCGGACCTGCTGCACGACTGCTACGGCGTCGTCGCCCACATCGCCGCCAACGCCGCCGCCCTCGGGATCGACGCGAGCCGCATCGCGGTGGCGGGCGACAGTGCCGGCGGTTGCCTGGCCGCCGCCGCCTGCCTGATGGCGCGCGACCGCGGCGGCCCGCGCATCGCCGCGCAGGTGCTGGTCTATCCCTGCCTGACCGACGACCTTTCCGCCCCGTCGTTCTCCTACAATGCAGAGCCGCCGGGCCTGACCACCGCCAGCATGAGGCAATACTGGCAGTGGTATCTGACCGACCTCCCGTCGCAAGACCCCTATGCGACGCCGTTGCTGGCGGACGACCTCTCCAACCTGCCGCCCGCTTTTGTCGTCACGGCCGAGTACGACCCGCTGTACAACGACGGTTTCGACTTTGCACAGAAGCTGAAAGCCGCCGGCGTGCCCGTGACCTACCGCTCTGCCGCCCGCTTCATCCACGGCTTCCTCCGCGTCGCCATGGACGGCTCGAAGGCGCGGGCCGAGTTCGCAGCCATGACGGCGTTCCTGCGCCAGAGGCTGGGCTGATGAGCGCCGATCTCTCCCTGACACGATTGCCCGCGCGCGAAGCCGTCCAGCTCCTGGAAGTGGGTGAGGTTTCGCGGCTGGAACTGATCGAGGCCGCGCTCGCCCGCATCGAAGCGGTGGAGCCGCAGGTCAACGCCCTGCCCACGCTTTGCCCGGACCGCGCGCGCGAGAAAGCCCGGGCGCTCGAAGACCGGCCTGAGAATGCCCGTGGCTGGCTCGCCGGTTTGCCGGTGGCGATCAAGGATCTGATGGATGTGGAGGGCGTGCGCACCACCTATGCCTCGCCCATCTACAAAGATCACGTGCCCGCCGCCTCCCACCGCATGGTGCAGCGGCTGGAGGCGAACGGCGGCGTCGTCCTTGCCAAGTCGAACACGCCGGAATTCGGCGCTGGCGGCTCCACCTTTAACGAGGTGTTCGGCAAGACGCGCAATCCCTGGAACACGTCACTGACCTGTGGCGGCTCCTCCGGCGGCGCGGCGGTGGCGCTGGCGACCGGCGAGATCTGGCTGGCGCACGGCTCCGACCATGGCGGCAGCTTGCGCAAGCCCGGCAGTTTCTGCTCGGTCGTGGGTCTCAGGCCGTCGCCGGGGCGGGTGACGCGCGGTTCGGTCGGCAGCCTGTTTTCGCCCTCCTCGGTCGAGGGGCCGATGGCGCGCGACGTGCCGGACGTGGCGCTGTTCCTGGACGCCATTTCCGGCCGCGACCCGCGCGACCCGCTGACCCTCCAGCCGCCGCAGGAGAGTTTCTTCGCCTCGACCATGGCCGCCCTCGCCCGTGGCCGGGACGGGCTCGCCGGCAAGCGCATCGGCTACACGCTCGACTATGGCGGCAGTGTCCCCGTGGCCCGCGCGGTGCGGGAGGTGACGGAGAAGGCGGCCCTCAGCCTGCAAGACCTCGGCTGCCATGTGGAAGAGGCCTTCCCGGCGCTCGGCGGCATTGCCGAGGCGTTTCAGATCCTGCGCGCCCAGATCTTCGTCACCGGCCGGCACAAGGAAATGGCGCACCACCGCGACCAGCTCAAGGCCGATATCATCTGGAACACCGAGAAAGGCCTGGCCCAGACGCCGGAGCAGATCGGCTGGGCCGAGCGCGAGCGGGCAGCCTATTACGGCCGCGTCGTGGATTTCTTCGAGACCTACGACATCCTCGCCTGCCCGGTGGTGAACGTGCCGCCGTTCGACGTGAACCTGCGCTATGTCGATACGGTCGATGGCGTGCAGATCGAGAACTATATCGCCGGCTCGCTCACCACGTCGGCGATTTCCATGTCCGCCTGTCCCGCCATCAGCGTGCCCGCCGGCTTCGACGATTTCGGCCGGCCCATCGGCCTGCAACTGGTCGGCCCGCCGCAGGACGAGGCCGGGCTGCTGGCGCTCGCCGCGGTGTTCGAGGAGATGACGGGCCTCGCGAAACTCCTGCCCATCGACCCGCGCCTGGGCGAGGTGCCGCCTTTTTGAGGGATTTTGCCCATGACTAAGGGCTTCACCGAACTCCCCGAAGCCGAGGCAACCGGCCGGATCGCCGGGATATATGCCGAAATCCGCCATTTCTACGGCGTCCCCTATGTCTCCTCGCTGCAACGCCACCTGGCGACCCTGCCCGGCGTGCTGGAATGGGCGTGGGCGGCGGTGCGCCCGGCTTTTGCCGCCGGCGTGCTGCCGGAGCGCGCCTGGGCGCTGACGGCGGAGGTCGACCTCAAGCCTCTGCCAAAGCTCTCCCCCGCCGCGCTGCGGCTGCTGGGGGTGGATGCGCAGGCCTGCGAGACCATCCGCCTCGTCTGCCGCTCGTTCGAGACGGTGGCGCCGCTGAACATGGCGCTGGGCGGCACGGTGCGGGCGCTGCTGCACGGCGCCGACACCAGCGGCACCCGCCCGCCGCCGGCCCCCGAGTGGCAGCCGCGCCACCGCCTCCCCAACCCGCCGGCCACCCTGCCGCTGGAGACGGTCGGCGCGGACGTGCGCGACGTGCTGCTGCAACTTGCGACCGACATGGATGGCGAGACCTTCGTCCCCGGCCTCTACCGCCAACTGGCGCACTGGCCGGCCTATCTGGCCCATAGCGCCACCGGGCTCGGCCCGGTCCTCACCGACCCCGCGGTGACTGCCGCGTGTCACGATCTCCGCCGCCGCATCGC
>Ga0206129_10002860_pt1 | contig 20686 bp, 23 predicted proteins | sample Helgoland_Spring_8_FD_148616 | JGI IMG/M metagenome (GOLD analysis project Ga0206129, IMG submission 148616) | Pelagic subsurface seawater microbial communities from Kabeltonne, Helgoland, North Sea - Helgoland_Spring_Bloom_20160502_2 | ecosystem: Environmental > Aquatic > Marine > Epipelagic ...
CAACCAAATATAGATGCGAAAAATGTGACTTTAATTGCAATAAAAAATATGATTATGAACGTCATTTGTCTACACGGAAACATATAAAGATACATGAAGATAATGATTTAGGTGCGATTGAGGGCAAACAATCTTACTCATGTCATTGTGGAAACGTATATAAACATCAATCTGGATTATATCGCCACAAAAAGAACTGTACGATAGAAAAATCTGCTAATACATCCAGTACAACTGACGACAAGTACGATATGTTATCAACCACAATAATGATGTTAGTCAATGAAAACCGTGAATTCAAGCAATTGTTGGTAGACCAGAACGCAAAGATGATGGAAATGGCAGGAAATATGGGCGGACATAACCACCATAATACCAATACTACCAATACAAACAGTCATAATAAGTTCAATTTAAATGTTTTCCTGAACGAGCAATGTAAAGATGCGATGACGTTAAAAGATTTCGTAAAAAACATGGAAATCTCCATGGAAGAGTTCATAGAAACTGGCGAAATCGGGTTTGTTGATGGATTATCACAAGTATTGATTCAACGAATCGGTGATATGGATATTCATGACCGACCTATTCATTGTACGGACCTAAAACGAGAGACAGTTTATGTAAAAGACGCTGAAAAGTGGGAAAAAGACACCAACCAGGAGAAGTTCAGGAAGGCAATTAAGGGAGTGGCCTATAAAAATGAACGAATGCGTCCAAAATGGTATGCTGAAACCCCCAATGTGGAGATTCTCGGCTCGGAAAACTGTGAAAAATTCTTCAAATACTCGGCGGCTGCATTAGGTGGATTTGGAACAGAGGAAAATCGTGTATTTGAAAACAAAATAATGAAAAATGTCATGAAAGAAGTGACTATAGATAAGCAAATGAAAATCGAGTAAATTAGAATACGAAAATCAAAATAAAATTGATAACCCAATTAACAATGAACTATTAGTAACGACCATTGTTAATTATGAATTACTATGACACACTCTGTAATTGTAGCCAATATATAAATAAGGAAAATATAAAAAACATATTCAACTTCTGTATTACGAATTTCGGCATATATTTATTATGGGTAGTCATGCATTATGTAGCATCACATATGTATGTGTATTGGTGTGTTCCAGCTACATTAATTGGTATACTTATGTCCCCGTTTTTAGTACCAGCCCCTCATTGTTATGGACTACGATGGGCTATTTATCACGGTGGAAACAGTATTATAGCAATGTGGACGATGATAGGTATTTGGTTACTCGGCCGTATATTACCATTAAAATCGGAATAACATACAAAATTGAAACATAAAAAATAACGCATTTGAAACCAAACAACTAACATGATACCAATAGAATCAGACAATCTAATCAATAATAACACATATTATATCGAATCGCATGGTCCAACTGGACTTATAGCCAAACTGCGTGGGGTATTCTCCAAGGATGGAGAAAATTTACATCGTTTCGACAATGTCATCCAATATAAAGATGGAAACCAAATAAATATCGGTTGGTTCCATGCTCCAACCGTATTAAGTTCGGATGGAAAACCGAATTATTATTGGAAATACTTTATCCCATGCGATACACATAGTAAGAAAAAAGTAAAAAAAATGGATACTGAGATATTATTAAACAAAATGCTTTTACTTCGCCAAGCATATAGTCGACGAATAGGTGACCCAAGTACAATTATGGGTATGACGCATATGAGATTTGGATTATAATATTAAAAATAACACTATATATTCACCTTTTTTTATGTATATATTATAACGGTCAGATGCCAAAAACAAAGAAGCTTAACAAAACTAAGAAGCTTAAAAAAACGAAGAAAGGTAAAAAGAGAAGTAGAACAAACAAAACACAAATAGGTGGTAATTTGAATACAAAGTTTATGGACGCAATAATAGAAGATGATTTACCTTATATAAAAGAAAATATAATCAACATCACAGACCTTAGTTTTGAAAATAGTAGCGGAGATACCCCTTTAGATATTGCGATAGCTAAGTACAATGATTTAAAAACGACCGAATTTATGGGCGATGATGAAAGAGAAATTGAATTGTATAGTATTCGTACTCAAATTATAATAACATTATTAAAAAATGGTGCTAATGGTGAGAACATAGAAATACCAGGAATTAACTTTAATAAAGCCGATCTTCAAAATGTGAAATTAAAAGGTGCCAATCTATCCGGTGCTACTTTAGAATATGCTAATTTAGATGGTTCTAATTTAGAGAATGCGAATTTAAGCAACACAGACTTTCAGGATGCCACTATTAGAAACGCAAATTTAACAAAAACCAGATTTAATGGCGCTAACTTGGATGGTACAAATATAAACGGCTCAACTACAACTGGAACTGATTTTACGGGTACAATGTTAGACATGCAAACCCCTGAAAATTCAGTTCTTGATGAAAGTGAGATTAGTATAATTGAAACTGACCCTAACGAATCAAACACTATAGGTAATCTGGGTGATATTGAAGAATCTTTTGATATACCAGAAACATCGCCAGGACCATTACCAAATACGATTAACGATGATTGGTTATTAGGTTTAATGGGTTCAGCTAATCAAGACGACACACAATCAAATAATGAAAATGAGCTATGGAATCGTATGGAACCCGTAAATAGAGAAACAGAACAAGAACGAAACGAAAGATTAAAGCGTGAACGAAATGAAAAAAAACAAAATTATCTCCAACGTCCCGAAATAACATTAACTATGAATGATACAAATCCATTTGAGAATGTTGGATTATTCGGTTATCATGCGCTTGAAATGGAAGATATTAGTTTTTGTGATTATATTACCGAAAAACAAGACAATGTAATTTTTATTTACGACCAACAAGTTGGGGTGCTTGATAAACCAACTATTAGAAAACTCATTACATCTGAAACATTGGATGAAACCTATATAGTGTATGAATGTAGAGAATTATCCGAAGCATTTGTACCACACGAAGAGAACATTATTAGTGGACCTATGTTAAACATGCGTATATTAGCTATAAATGGATTAATGATACCATTGAATGAATTGGATGAGGTTGTTAATGGAGAACATCAAATATTTGTTATAGAAACAGGAAATGATAAACCAACGATTCCGATTGCGTCCTTACCAACACGGTTGGCAATGGGTGATATCGAAAGCGGACGAGCAGTTGTTAGTGCGAACCACTGTCAAGCAGAAGTATCTATTAAGATAGGTAAATTAAGTTATATTGAGAACCGAGTATTATTGGACCAATGCTCTATACTTGGTAGAGGTAAAATCCAGAAAACACGTCGTAAGAAAAAGAAGACAAAACGCGTAAGACAGAAGAAGTCAAAACGTTCCCGTAAAAACAAGAAGAAGAAGAAGAAATCATTGAATAAATAAAACAATAATCACATTTCCAAAATAATATTGAGAACATTGACATAAAAATACACATATATATAGAATATACAGTTCTATATGTACGAAATAGTTGTAGCATGTAATCAACAAATGGTAATTGGAAAGGATAATACAATACCTTGGAAAATAAAAGAGGATTTGAGAATGTTTCAGGAACTTACTACCAATCATATTGTAGTAATGGGCCGTAAAACTTACGAATCCCTGCCAATAAAACCATTAAAAAACCGATATAATATCGTTTTAACATCAAATCCTGATAAATATGTAAGTAAACATGAGAACCTTGCGTTTACAAATATGGAAAATGTGTCAAATATCATCGAAAATCAAACCAAAAAATGGGGAGAACAAGTATTCATTATAGGTGGAAGTGATATATATCGCCATTTTTTAGATAAATGTAGTAAGTTGCATATTACGGTAGTGGATAAAGAAATAGACGGAGATACATTTTTTCCATGTACGTTAAATGAGATAACGAAAAAATACGGATTCGAACTAATAAAGTCAGGTAATAAAGTACTGTCTAAAACAGACATGGTGATGTTTCAGTATCACACATATTCACGCTGAAAAATGTAAAATTGATATATTATATAACATATATAACATATCAAACAATACAACCATGAATGAAGTCAGAATAACAACGTATCCCCATAATAGATTACCATATGAGTTACAGAGGTATACTTACTCGTTTATTTATCCAGACGTAAGATTAGCATGTGGATTTCCTGACGATAAATCTATTTATGATTTACTATCTGAATTAGTAAAAACATATACATTATTTTCAACGGGTACAGTAGAACTACTGAGTAATATATTTTATAAATACTTCCCAAGTAAGACAGTTTATCAACAATCTGAAAATGAATTAATTGTAAAGTATCTATATCGTGTCTTTGATAAGGATGAACGAGGAAGACATATGCATTGGTATGAAGAAACTGGGGATACAGACTATAATGGCTTTATAAACGAGCTATATGAAAAAATTATATATCAAAAAAACAATACAAGTGATACAAATTTAATGTATAAAATGATGGCAAGTTATCAGTATCATTTAACACACTCGGATGAATATTACGATATGATTATGAATGCAAGCGAATATTAGAATATATGCGTAATTAGATTTGTATAATTTGTATATTTTTTTGTCCCAAAAAATAGGGAACTAACTCGTCATTACGGTAATTATTGATGTATCGTATCTCGCTAATTCCCGAAGCAATCAACAACCGACAACAAATAAGACATGGGTAGTGTGTAATATAGACGACACTTTGGTCGCTCGATACTCCTCGCTTAGCGCAATCACACAATGCGTTTTGTTCTGCGTGGAGAGTAGCCTGTTCGTGATCGTCTCGGACTATACTTTTATGGACGCATCCGGGTAAAAACCCATTATAACCTTGACTAATAATTCTGTTTTCTTTTACTAATAAACATCCTACTTTTAATCGTTCGCATGGAGAACGTTTTGAAGTAACTTGAACTATTTCTTTAAAATATGTATCCCAATCAGGTCTTGACATTGTTGTAATAATATACACACAATTTTTTATATCGGTTGAGAACATAGTTGACTAATACCCTCTTCAAAGGTCATATGAATATTCCATCCCAGTTGTTTTACTTTTTGGTTGCTTATATAATAACGTTGGTCGTTAAATGGACGGTCTTCAATGTAAGTTATCCATTCATCATAATCATCGGTATCTTTTATTTTTTTAATCAGCATCTTAGCAACGTCTAATACACTGTATTCCATCTCATCGTCACATCCAATGTTATAAATTTCTCCAATAACCCCCTTTTCCAATATAGTTTCAAACGCTCGTACAGTGTCTTCGGTATGTAAAAATGCTCGTACTGAACTTCCATCACCTTGTATAGTCACCTTTTTATCATTCTGGAGTAATTGTATAAATCGCGGAATTAACTTTTCCGGATATTGATTTGGACCGTATACATTATTACCACGGGTAATAACAATCGGCATATTATAAGAATGATTGTAAGATTGAGCTATTAATTCTGCGGACGCTTTGGTAGCTGCATATGGATTTGTAGGACACAAAATAGAGTGTTCTGTTTTATGCGATTCGTCGATAGTATTCATAGATTCTCCATAGACTTCATCGGTTGAAACATGGATAAACTTGGTTAGTTTACCATATTTCCTACAGCATTCCAATAAAACATGTGTTCCTAATATATTATCTCTTGTGAATTGGAGGGAATCTTCAAATGAGTTTTGAACGTGTGATTGAGCGGCAAAATGGATAACTTGTTCTATTTTATGTGAAGGCAATATGTGTGTTATTAAATCTTCGGAACATACGTTTCCCTTTACAAAGGTATAATAATCACTATTTCGTATATACTCGTCTACATTTTCTTCGTTCGCACAATAATACATAGCATCAACATTGATTATATTATATTTATTTGTTTTTGCTATATGATTTATAAAATTAGATGCGATAAAACCACATCCACCAGTTACTAATAGATTTATACGAGAAGACATATGTAGTTACATAAAACGAATTGTTTATATTTCTATCAATCAATATCATATTGTTGAGAACAAGGATAAGATTTCTATTTTATTTTGTTATATTGTAAAATTGATTTAAACCCAGTTGGTCTTATATATGTATATAACTAAAATGGGTAAATACGATTGTCCTCGTTGCGGAAAAGCATTCAAGCAAAAGTCGCATTTTGAAACTCATAAAAAAAGAAAAACCCCCTGTGAAAATACAATGGAGAAAATGAAAGAAATGGTGGAAAAGGCAGTTGAAGAAAGGATGAATAACATGCATCCTGTTGAAAATACATTTCAACCGGTATCTACAGATGAGCCTGTTAATGAAATGGAAACAACTACACCAGATATTATGACCGTATTAAATACTACATTGGAAACAAAGAGTTACAATGATATCGCAAAATACGTAAATGTAGCCACCGGAACAGTGAAACGTTGGAAGGAATTAAATTCCGTTCCTTCGTCTTACCAATTTGATTTATTTAAAATGAATAATATTCCTATTGATTATGCCAAATTTTCATATAAAGATAAGGATCAGTTTTATACTCCAACCGAAACCGCTAAGAAATGTTTTGACGTATTTCAAGAATTCCTGACAAAAATGGATGAAAGTGATACAGAATATACATATATTGAACCTTCAGCTGGGGATGGTAGTTTCTTGAAAGTTCTTCCAAAAGATAGAACATTAGCATTGGATATAGAACCTAAACTTGAGAACATTGACACACAAGATTATCTTTCATGGGTTCCTTCTGATAATAACAAAAAATATATTGTATTTGGTAATCCACCATTTGGTCTAAGGGGACAATTGGCATTAAAATTCATAAATCATTCCGCATCGTTTGCTGATTATGTATGTTTTATCTTACCGCAACTGTTTGAAAGCGATGGGAAAGGGGTTCCCAGAAAGAGGGTAGAAGGGTTTAATTTGGTCCATTCTGAAAAATTAGATACGAGTTTCTATGAACCTACCAAAAAGGAAGTCAAAGTAAATTGTATATTTCAAATATGGTCTAAAAAACATACATCAGATAAATATACCATTCAAAAAACAGATAATGATGTAGTTAAAATTTATTCGTTATCTGACGGTGGAACTCCATCAACCACCAGAAACAAAAAGATGTTTTATGATTGTGATATATATATACCTTCCACTTGTTTTGGAAAGGATAATATGACCTATTATACTACATTCGACAAATTACCACGCAGAAGAGGTTATGGAATCGTCTTCAATAAAGATAAAAAAACAAATATACAAAAGTTCAAAAATATAGTTTGGAGTGACGTCGCCTTTTTATCAACAAATTCAGCCTATAACATACGTACTTCGCAAATTATCGAACAATTCGTTTAATAAAGTCCCCAATAGTGTCAAATTGTGTATCTTCTGTTATTTTTATTGTATGCCCGTTTAAAATTGCTTGTTCGTTTAACTTAGGTGTCGTATCTAATTTGAATGCCCCCGATTTTTTTCTCCAACAAAATGAGCGTGTTGGGAAATACGGTTCACAACGAACACAGTTTTTATATTGTTCTTCCGTAAAATTCGGGAATATAGTCATATATACACATACTGGGTCTACATCAATAAACGCCATATAGTCAGCATGCCATGGGAATTCGCCCAATTCATGTTGAAAACTCGTGTTACTACCCCCACGATGAGCGGTCTTAATTTCTACTGTTTTACCATTTATAATGCCATCACCTGCGCCACCACCTAACATTTTTGTCTTTGTACCATCAATTTCTGAGTCAATTTGTTGAAATTCGCATATTTTGCCAAGAAATATCTCACCAACATTACCAATATTATTTGACTGGAGGTTAGGTAGAGATTTAAAGATACTATTTTTCCATATATCTACACGACTTTCCTTTTCTTTTTGTTCGTTAATAATGTTTATAAGTGTGTTTGTAGGTGTATTTACATTATTTGTATCTGGTTGACTGTTAATAACGGTCTCAATCGAATTCGTTATGGGTCCAATCCTACCTAAACTTGATTTATTGGCTGATAATTGTGCTAATCGAAGCATCGTTAATATATTGATTGAAATAACCAGTATATAGTTATTTCAATTTTACAGTATGTGTAAATGTTCTCCGATTGAAGTTACATATATAGATTCATAATTAACCGCAAACCCCAAGTCTTCCAGAATACCAAGTGTGATGGGTGTAAAATAGTTATGTCTATTGATAAACCCAGTCATAATTTCGTTCGTTATAACTGGATAATGGACGTCATTTATGTATCGTTTTTCGGGCTTATATTCGTCGTCTTTACCTTCTTCTAAGTGAGTTCTCACCGTGCCTTCTTCAAAATCATTTTCTATAGGTAAATATCCAATATTATCAACATTCATTTCATTTTCACGGAGAACATTTTTATATTGTGCTACACCTTGTTTTCCGGTGTATACATTGGGTGGGGTGTCATGTTCTCCGCGAATGTAAATGAACCCATATAATCCTAATCCTACTAATCCAAATATATGTAATATTTCATGTATCAAAACCACACTGAGAATTGGATATTCAACGTCGTTTAATGTGACTATACTATCCTTGGCGTTCTCGTTTAATATTATGTATTGGTCGTACCAAGACGCTACTCCGTAAGTACTTTCGTTCATACTGCTATCTAAATAGAGTGATATTTCGTATTTTTGGTTATTTGTTTGCGTGACTATGTTATTTAATACCGTGTACGCGTTTCTTACATAAAGTTCTAAACGCGGGTCGTCATATTTTATAGAAAATAGTTCGTTCATTATTGTATTATATGGTGTCTTCTTTGTGTCTTTTGTTCTCGGATACTATTCTTGGATTGTCTACTTCGTGTTTATCCTTGTAAAAGTATGGATTATTATGACTCCGTATATGTTGGGTTTCTTCATCCATAGTGAAAATGGGTTTACCGGTTCCGTAAAATATTTGAATTTGTTTTTGTCTCCATATTTCTTGTTTTTGTCTTGCGTTCGAATTGCGAAATTCATAACTTAATTGATAATGATTCATAATATATGTATTATACCTCTATTTTTATGTTTTTTTATGATGTTTATGTCAATGTTCTCAATACTATCAAATAAATTTGGTATACAAAGTAGTAATTTGATATAATCATTTTGAAAATTGTGGAATTCCGCGTATAACTTGTATATTTTCAGGTAATTCTTCTGGATGTATATAATGTGCGACATCGTCGGCGATGTATAATGTATAATTGATGTCGCTGTTGTTAACCAGACATTTACTCGTCCATTTATCTAATTTGAGAACTTCATTAAGTCCACGTATTCTGCCAGCAACCCCCAAATGTTCGGTGGGGCGTTTTCCGGGTCGTCCATTCGTATGTTTTATACGCCATTCGCATGATAATGCGTTTTTATGGTCTACAAATCCCGTTAATAATGCGTATATTTCCCATCCACCACCACGTCCATGAGTATATACAGCTCCTCCCGAAATCTCTTCATTATGTTGCCGTAACCGCCTATATGGGCTGTTTGTGGAACCATTATACGTGAGATGGCTGTATTTGGCCTGACGATTACGAAGAATATAACAATACCATTGTTGTGAAGGTGGTGAAACCTCCGAATTACTTAGATCCATTCTATAGATATACAGTATAGAATCGTCTTTGTGTCAATGTTCTCAATGTTACTAAAATAATTTGTTAAATAGAATGTTATTCTAATGACATCTGTTTATCAATAGTCACTTCTTTCATGATGTTTTTCATTATTTTATCTTCAAATGATTTCGTTTCTTCTTTTCCACATCCCCCCAATGCGGATTCTGAATATTTGAAGAATTTTTCGTAGTTTTCAGTTCCCATTGTTTTTACACCAGGCGTTGTTTCGTACCATATAGGTCGCATTCTATCATTCTTGCGTGCTATTTTCTTGATAGCATTGCGTAATTTCGTTTTGTTCTCGTCCTTTTCCCATTTTTCAGCATCCTTTATATATACTACTTCGCGTTTTAAATCCGTACAATGTAAAGGTCTATTACATAACTCCATATCATTTATCTTTTCAATCACGACGCGTGATAATCCATCCACAAATCCAAGTTCTCCCGTTTGTATAAAATCTTCCATTGATAAATTCATAGAATTAATAAAATCAGTAAGACTGATAGCATCTTTACATTTTTCATTTAAAAACACATTCATATTGAACTTGTTATTATTATTACTATTAGTCGTATTATTATTTCCCATATTGCCTGCTAATTCCATCATTTTCTCACTCTGACTATTCAACTGTTTATTTTGTTCGGTGAGTATTTGTTGAAATTCACGTCGTTCTTCTACAATAAGGTCTTTAAATTCTTGATTTTGTTTAAGAAGTTCAACCAGAAGTTCTGTTTGATTTAATGGTTCATTTGTCACATCGTTTCGTTGATAATTATTTGTAACAGTATGTTTCAATGCATCACTGTCAATGTCTGTATTAGAGGATTCGCAATATTTATTACAATAAGCTTTATGTGAATGTAAACTTTGTCGATGTCTATATGTTTTACCACAATGACATGCATATTCAAATTGGAACCCTATATCCCTATTGTGCTTCTTAGACGCACAATGTTTCATATAATCGCTCTTCTTCGTACTTTTATATTTACATTTGCTGCAGTAGAAGTAGTGGCGAACAAACGGGAAATTTTCGTCAGTATTGTCAGTATTACATAGTTTATCGCTGTGGTTGCTGTAAAAATGTTCGATAATATATTCTTGTGTAAAAGCATAATACTCGCATACTCCACACCCATAGTAATTGGGCGATATTTGTAAATTTTCGTCAGTCATATGTAAGTATATAATACTTACACAAAATTCTCTAAATACATTTCAGCGTAATATACTTAATTTTAATTATGCTAACAAGTCCAATATCAAAAATACCCAAAATACAGCATAATGCTTATAAACGTTATTTTACAAAAACGATTTTAAATTCTTCATTGAGAATTTTCATTTTGGACATTTATTTTATGTCCAATTTCAAAATCTTGAGCCAATTCTTTTTCGTATTTTTTATTCAGCGTAAAATATGTAATAATCAAAATAATATAGAAATAACGCATCCATTATAGTAATTATGTTAGGTAATCTATTCGTTTTAGTATCTATTGTTGCTGTCTTTGCTGCGAATGTGAATCCAGTGGATAATTTAGATTTATTGATGTATTCGGGTCGTTGGTATCAAGTAATCAAAGATAGATTTGATATGTCATTTCAAGGTGAAGGTACATGTGCGGTTGCCGATTATGGTTTGACTGAAACAAACGTAACTGTATTGAATAGTCAAATAGACAAAGATGGAAAAGTAGACCAAATTGCGGGATATGCGTTTTACAAACCCGGTAATACAGGTGGGTATCTTACCGTTCAACTTGATGGAGTTCCAACATCAGCACCATATTGGGTATTGGAATTGGGACCTATTGTAAACGAACAATATGAATATTCTATTATATCTGACAATTTAAATCTGTCATTGTTCGTAATTACCCGCAATGTAACCCGTTATTATGATACATATGAAGAAAATGTAAAAAAGAGTCTAATGAAGTATGGATTTACTGGAACTTTTACAAAGCCCATTGCTATCCCGCAAACCGATTGTGACTATAGTAAATACTAAAAATTGATTCTCACCGGGGCGTAATACCGATTATTAAAATATACAAAATGGGATATTCGGATTGTTCGAATGCCGATATGCGATATATGAATTTCGCTATAGAAGAAGCAGAAAAATCCAGCGTTCCATATCGTCATGGGTGTATAGCAGTATCTTCTGGTAAAATAATAGCTCGTGGACATAACCATAGTAGGACTACTTCTCGCGATGGGCTAATAAGCAATCGTGTATGTTCTTGTCATGCTGAAATAGACGTTCTTAGAAAGTGTCTACGATTACACAAAGCAAATAAAATTTCACTCTATATAGTGAGGATAGGAACAAATAATTCTATAATGTCTTCTGGTCCATGTGTAGAATGTTATAAACAAATGAAAAAATTCGCTATAAAATCGGTTATTTATAGTGAAGAAGATGGGGGGTTTTGTAAAACCAGGATGCGTAATTTTGAATCATCACATATGAGTAGTGGGTCACGTGCGATAGATAACAAATTAGTAAAATTAATGAATATACTATAAATATTTATTTATTGGAGGAGGATGTATGTGGTAGTACAGTCAGAATATAGTTACGAATGTACTTTTTTATTGCAATATATTTGACGATGAATATCAAAATGTAATTTTTCTGAATATTTGTAAATTACAATTGTAAATTACAAATATATTTGTATTTTTGTATTTTTTGTAGAAAACTACAACTGTATCAGTATATTTACATTATAAACTATGTATTTCCAATTGTATTATTACTGCGTTTATCGTAATATTATTTAGAAAAATAATCTATAATGTATGTTTATAGATAACAATGTCGTGTGGTTGTTCAAAAGGAAGTAAATGTGGTTGTAGTATGAAAGATATTTCATATAATTGTGGATGTGGTGATATGTCACATAATTACGTACATGATATGTGCCATAATTATGTAAATGATGTAAGTTGTAATTGTAATAAAGGCATACATGATATGTGCCATAATTATGTAAATGATGTAAGTTGTAATTGGAATAAAGGCATACATGATATGTGCCATAATTATGTAAATGATGTAAGTTGTAATTGGAATAAAGGCATACATGATATGTGCCATAATTACGTACATGATGTAAGTTATAATAAGGAAAAAGATATATCATATAACGTGACATCATCTTACTGTAATGCTTGTAATAAATTACTAACGAATAGTATGTTGCTTTATAGTGAGGTGTGTGATTGTTCTATTAATTATTTAATTTATAATGTGGATATTAGCCATGTGGAAGTAGAAATAGAATATTCAGATGGCCCTACTGGACCGGCTGGACCGACTGGACCAGTAGGACCGGCTGGACCAGCTGGCGCTGATAGTGAATCATACGAAAAGACTCATTTATCTATATGTAGTATGAAAGAACAATACATATTAGTAGATGAACCAATTACATTTGAAGAACAAACCGCAAGTATGGGTCATTGTAAACATATTGAGGAAACCGCTGATATTTATGTATGGAAGTCAGGCTACTATTTAATTAATATAAACATATATACGATGTCACCTTGTCAATTTTCAATAATTAAGAATATGTTATATATAGTGAAAGGGAGCACAATCGGAGGCATAAGTGGTTCGTTACAAAATACACACACATTTATAATACATATAACTGAAGATGACATGATTACTGATTTTTCTGATTCTCTAACCGGTAAAACATGTGTTCTTCAGATAGTAAATAGCTCATCAATAACTCGCGGTATAAATTTATACGGGTCCGCCACATCAGGGACACCAATACCACAAATTACAGCATCATTTTCTATGATTTGTATTGCATAATTCATTATAGTATTATTTGTATAATGAATTAAAAATTTAGACTACGGACATATAGATATATAGTTAATAATAGTTTGTTTAAACACTATCCGAGCCAGATGGTCCCGTTGGTCCTGTTGGTCCAATAGTACCATTGATACCATTTGTTCCCGGTGTTCCGCGGGCACCTGATTCTCCCGTAGGACCAGTAACCCCGTCAAAACCGTTTTCTCCAGGTGACCCTCGTGGACCAGTAGCACCATCTGTTCCATCAGTACCGTCTTTTCCGTCAGTACCGTCTTTTCCGTCAGTGCCATCTTTTCCATCAGTACCATCTTTTCCAGATGGACCGATAGGTCCAGGTATGAATATAGGAGGCTCAACGCCTTTGTCTATTATTTTTTTCCATATAGAAGATGAGAACTTTTTTATAGCTGATTTTTTATTAGAAGTTGTGTTTTTAGCACTACTACCTGAACTGGAACTGCTACCTGAACTGGAACTGCTACTTGAACTGGAACTGCTACCTGAACTGCTACCTGAACTGCTACCTGAATCACTATCGCTATCAGTATCTAATTGTCCCGAAAACCCTCATCTGCGTCCACCACCATTGTGAGGGGAACATGAACGAGAACGAGAACGAGAGCGTCTACGACCGTCGCGATTATCACTATATACGTGTACGTTACCGCGACCCTCGTGATTTCCATAAGGACCAGCGTAACCACCGTAACCTCCAAATCCGGGTCCACCAAGAACACCACCTCCAAGAGGTAATCCAGCACCTCCTAAGATACCGCCACCGACAGGACCATAAGGATTAATCTTGTAAACGGTATTTTCGTCACGTAAACGCTCGCGATCAAGTTGGTCGTTTTTACCCTTAAGTTCACAACAACATTCAGCAAGTTGCTTAGACATATCAGTATGGTTCTTAAGAGCATCATACTTAGCCTCCGCCATTTGTGCGCTAATAGCAGCACCCATTTTCTGTTGCTCGAGTTGTGAAACAGAGAACTGAGATGCGGATTGAGCGCTAAGGTCAGCCTTGCATTTCAGAACCTCCATTTGGCTCAAAGCGAACTGATTGTCCATCTTGGAACTCAGAAATTGAGTACTTTTTTGTTGTTCTAACAGCATAGAAGCATAGTAATCAGAATTTAGTTTAGTTATGTCTGCGTGTCCTTTTATGATAGAAAGACCAACATCATTGAAACCCGTACCGACAGCTTGACGGGTTTCCCAAGCACCATCGGTAACGTGTTTAGTTAAAACGTTAAGGCTTTGAACTGTGTTACTCGCCATATCACTGCCTACTCTATTGACATCAGCCAATATAGAATGACGCACATCCGTTAATTTGCCATCAAGTGCTGCTTGTGAGGTTACCGTAGTAACGCGACTCTCGCCTGCGTTGCGCTCAATAGAACCTAATAATTGCGTATTAGTGTTCTGTGTTTGCTGTATACCATTAGCACCATTGCGCTCGATTGCAATAGCCAAATCACGAGCACTATCCGCTGCAGCTTGTCTGTTAGCAGCAGATGAAATAGTGGTGGTAAGGCGATTCTCACCCGCAACTTTCTCAATAGCAGTCATAATCTTTCCACCGTTGCCTTGAACGGCACCCATTAACTGTCCGCCGTTACGCTCAACGGCAGAACTAACATAGGTAGTATTTTTGTCGATAGACTTAGAACTCTCCAGAGTACCTCTCTCGACAGCATCGCGTAAACCAAGAGTAGTTGCATGAATATCTTTAGTTACGGCGACTTGACCGGCTGTCAAATTACGCTCGGCGTTATTAATAGATTCGATGAATTTGTAATCATCATCCTTAGGCTCGTAAGCGTAAGGGGGGTAGTTAAAATTTTGCCATTGTTGAAATGGCGCGCTTGTTTGGGGATACTTTCCGTTTGTCTCCATTGACATATAATACTAGTTCATATTATAAATTTCAAAAATAAAAAGAAATCCTAAATAAACGGCAGCATTTATGGTGTGTCTACAATTGCGTTTACATGTATATACATATTATTTACAAATATTACAATTACACTATATTAATTACAGTTGTATTTTACAAACGCGATAGCATATATGGTGTGTATACCAAAATATTTAGGAAAAACTATAATATAATGAATTTATATTATGAAAAAAATTTCCGTAATTGAAGCACTAAGTTATGAAAATTTTATATTGAAAACGAAATACAATGAAATGGTACAATATGCCACAAAAATACAAAACGAACTGAATGAAATGAAAGAAAAATATTCAAAAGATTCTCCTGAAACGCAAATTCGTATAATTTCTCTTCTTCAAACAAAAAACGCACAATTAAATCAAGAAATTAACGAAAAAAACAAAGAACTTACAAAATTAATAAATGAACCTTTCGTATTGTTAGATACTGAATCGCAAAAATCAGGACAACCATTATTTCATATATCAAAATATAAAACATGTCCGTCCTCAGGAAAACACGATCTTGATACTATGAGTGAAATTACAGAAGAATAACCAAAAATAATATATAAAACAAAGATTATATATGTTATAATATATAACGAATACAATATACGATGTCATTGGACCGTATAATTATTACCGATAAAAATGTTTGTTCGTTCTATAAAGAACACCCTTATGTAGATGTAAACAGTGTAAATAGAATATGCGTAGAATTATTGAATTCCGCACTTAATAACAATAATGAAATAGTTACTAATAATTTTCATCAAAAGATACTCAGTGAAATATCCGAAAATAATCGCGTGGTTTCTCTTCTTCAAGATACAATGACCTCCATGAAAACTGATAATTTACATTCATTCATTACCGAAATGACTGATATTAAAGACGATTATTTGGAAGAACTGAAAACAATGGTAATTACCGAGACAACTGATAAAATCACGAGCATAATGGAAGCAAATAATTCAAACTTATTAAATAAAACGGTGGATGTAATTCGCAATATCATACCGAATCTAAATACGAAACAATCCGAAGATATAAACCGTTCATTATATTCGTTTCAAAAAGCAATCGCATCAGATACACAAATCTTACTTAAATCCGTAGATACACATTCATTAAAAGAATACATGAATAACTTTGAATTAAAATCTTCATTGATGTTACAAAATATTCAACAGCCCATACTATGTTCTATAACTGCGAGTGAGGAACGAATCACTAATAACGTAAAATCAATAAAAGATAATATTACAGACACAGATGAAATTCATAAAACTATGTTTAATAGCATAAATTCAATATTAACTACCGATAAACCTATTGATAAAAATACTTATAAGAATAATACGACCAACAATCATTTTATAAGTGTTCTGACAAAATCGTTTGGTAGCGCAGATATATCATCAAAATTACTTGGAATGAATACACCAACAACCGTAATGAAAAGAATCCGAAAACCAGATATATTGATTCAGAATTATGAGTTAGATACAAATGTATCTTCAGATGAGATGGCATCGTTTATGAATGTGCTTAGTGATGAAAACAAGTGTGGTATAATGGTATCACAATATTCTGGAATTTCTAATAAAAATGATTTCCAAATAGAATTTCACACCAATAATGTAATAATATTCGTTCACAATTCAGAGTATTCCAATCATAAAATAGAAGCCGCTGTAAATATAATAGACCATTTATATTTTAAATTACATCAATTCAATAAAACGGGTATAAATGATGATTTCACTATACCCAAAGACATATTAGAAACAATTAATAACGAATATCAAATGTTTATGACGCAAAAGTTAGCAGTTATTGATGTATTAAAAGAAAGTCAAAAGAAAGTAATAGCCCAAATAGATGAAATTAAGTTTCCATCATTAGATAAGTATTTATCTGGTAAATACTCTGCTCCTATAATAAAATCTGGATTAAAATGTGATATATGTAAATATTATTCAGCCAATAACCTGAAGGCGTTAGCCGCCCATAAAAGAGGATGCATGAGAAAGCACGGACTAACTGTAAAAACAAACGTAAAATCACGTGAATTAGGTAATAGAAATGAAATTTGCATTACCCCTATTTCTATGAAAGAAAACTAAGTATAACCGATAGATTAGTATTACAAAATATACTAATATATGAATGTATCCACAAATTGTATTATTGTGACAGCATATATGCTTTATTTAGTAAATATTTTTTTTAGTATATGGTGTTTTATTGTATTATAGTATAGAGATATGATTGTGTATCCGGTTTATTATTCCCCCTATGTATTACCATATGGTGGTTATGGCGGTTATGGTGGTTATGGCGGTTATGGTGGTTATGGTGGTTATGGTGGTTATGGTGGTTATGGACGTCGTTGGAATAGACGAAGACATAGACATTGGTAAGTAATGTATATATTCGTAAGAATATGAAAAAGAATATGTTAGTATATATTATAAATATGAATAATCTTCAAGTAGACGTAAACGATTTTGCTTTAGACGCACCCGTAGTTACCAAAATTGAAATGGAAGTGATGGAAATGGTTCTTGATTCACATGTTACCATGATGGTTCGTTACTTAAATGCTGATGGAAATATATTAGATAATAAATATGTCAAAATTGAGGGAGAGGAATATAACGCATGGGGTGACGATGATAATTATATAACTAATTTAGTATTAACAAAGTTAGGTTTAACAAAAACAGCATAAAGAAACAACATTAATACATAGTATATAATGGATTTTGCTAATCGTACTGAACCCGCTAACGTAATGACCCCACTTACTGAACCTTCTACTGTTCCTCCTACCACAGAGTCAGTTGAAAAGACCCCCCCTCAACAGATGCCAAGATTGACTGAAATCCCAATTAATGACGATAACGCTGCGTTGAATGTTATGGTTGGTTTTTTAGACACCGCCCAAAAACGCGGTGCTTTCAGTTTGGACGAATCTGCTAAGATTTGGGAATGCGTAAAGCGTTTTATTCAAAAGTCCGATTCGGTAAATCTTTAAATAGTAATATGTGTAATTTATTGTTACATATATTAGATACAATTCTGACAATCTTCTATAAATTCTTCGTCTGTTTTTTTAACTGGTTCTTGAAATTTCCCTTTTAATAAGGTAGTAATAATGGTATTTAAATCATCCATGGAGGCGTCTAATCTCATTATTTCACCGGTTTTAATATTGAATATTTTGAATACTTTTTCTTCATACTCTTCTGTATAACTATGTCGCATTTTCCATAACCATGCGTAAATAATAACCTGAACCAAATGTTCTGTGGTGATTTCCGAAGTACATTTCAGTTCCCATGCGATAGTTTCCGTAATTAAATCAACCCGTCCAGTAAAACGAAATTGCCGTGTTTCATCAAATATAGTACTCAAGAATTCATCTATTTTTTCGTGTTGTTCCTCACAAGACTCATGTATAATTGTATCTTCTATGGATGGCATTGTATTTTCACAATCGGGTCCAATCACTTCGCGTAATCTATTTTTACACGCCATCACCATATCATCAGTTAACCAATTATATTCATCAGGTTCAATCTGTTTTAATTTAAAATAAAGAGTTTCTTGTACGGCTACACTAACATTAGCTACATATAAGTAGTCATTAATCGTTTCTATTTTTTCAGGGAGGCTATTGACAATTTCTTTCAAGAAGATATGGTCGTTCATACGCATTTTATCAACTGCGTTATCAATTACATCAAATAATACATTTCCACGAGGTATATTATCAAATTCTTCTTCTGTTTCCGAAAACGCTTCTTTCAAATAGTCATAATATACACATGGAATAGCAATACCATTAAGGTCACTTACTTCCTCAAAGAACCCTTTTTTAGTTTCTATGACACTTGGAATATCAAGAACTACTGGTTCGCCTGTTTCTTTTACAAATATTCGGTCAATAATAGGTGATATAGTTTCAATAACACTTTCGGAAATGAACTTTACCAATTCAGTTGGCGTAATAATATGTTTTTTAATAACATTATCGTTTATATTCATCTCTTCTTCATCTTGAAAAATGGTTTGATGATGTCCCTTAAACTGAATATAGTCGCACTTTTTCATTTCAATATGACTCTTTTTCAAGAATTCAAGTGGACGGTCAGTTGCGTAATTATCACTTTCTAATAGATATAATCCTTGAGTAGCTCGCGTAGCAGCAACATATAATGTATTCGGACATACATCACGTGGCAAAGTGCGTGCATTAAATCTGAAATATGCATTATCAAAGCCTACTACAAATACATACTTACGTTGTCTGCCTTTTACACTATGAAACGTAGAAAATACGACCTTACCATCAATAACTCTGTCATCAATCTTATCGCCTTCAAGCATGGGTACGTGACATGGAACATCTTTTTCAACCAATGTGTTTTCAAGTCGTCGTATATTACTATTGGCACCTTTAACGGAACCACCCAATACGAAAATTTCACTGGGATTTACGCCATTTTCAAGTAGTTTTGTAATTTCTCCATAAACTACTCTTGAAATATTATTCCGCGAATTACGTACATATGTCACTACCGATCCGTCACGACATGCGTTCATTCTTTCTTCGCCTAACATGACATCATTTACAAAATTACGCATTTGATTTGTGATACGAAATGACATTTTCATGGTACGCTTCTGGAAACCTGGGGTAGTTAGATTGGTTAGACCTTCCCATACTTGGTCTGCTAATGTTAAGAAACGAATATCAGCTCCTTTAAAGTCATATAACCCCTGCATGTAGTCACCCAATATGAGTAATTGGATATTACAATCAATATCCTTGATGAATTTCACCATCAATTGGAAATAAAGCAATGTCATATCTTGGCATTCGTCCAAGACAATCATATCATATTTTGGAGATACCTCCTTTAATGGTAGATTTTTAAACAACAGACGACGTATTTCAGTATCGGTATATCCAGTAGATAAATAATACCGTTTTGCCAAACTATGATACGTATGGACGGTGAGATTTTGTATATCATTTTTCTCAACGGTTTCTTTTACGTCTTTTCGTAATGATGCATTGTATGTTAATTGTAATATTTTGGTGTTTGGCATTTCTCTTGCTATAGACAAAATCAGAGTTGTTTTACCGGTTCCGGCAACCGCATCAACCATTACATTATGTCCTTCTTTTACTGTGTCTAAT
>Ga0206129_10002870_pt1 | contig 20586 bp, 17 predicted proteins | sample Helgoland_Spring_8_FD_148616 | JGI IMG/M metagenome (GOLD analysis project Ga0206129, IMG submission 148616) | Pelagic subsurface seawater microbial communities from Kabeltonne, Helgoland, North Sea - Helgoland_Spring_Bloom_20160502_2 | ecosystem: Environmental > Aquatic > Marine > Epipelagic ...
TGCTGCGCAAACAGAGCTCAGACCAAATGATATTGTATACGTTGCTGACCGCCCAATTATATCATTCTCCAGGACTTTGGCTGAACTACTCCCACTTAGAATTTTGCTTCGTGACATACAGAATAATAACATCCCATAATCTCAAATTATCTCTAAAGTCTATGCCCCACATTTACTATTTTGGATTAAATTACTACGAGGTAATAATTAATTATTGTGTTTAGAACTATTTGTCTGAGGAAAATAAACGGATTATAAACATAAAATACATCGTATGACATCTCACTACATTGAATACCAAGAAAGTCTACAGCTAAACAAAGTCCATATTTGCGCCAAAGTCAGACTACGGTTTCTTGTATTTTACGAAAGGATGACTTTACTGACCATAGATCGGAGATTTATGTACAGACTTGATTTTTTTTGCAATACAATTGTGCTTGAGAATTACCCACAAAACTCTCTAATCAGTCATTCAATAGGGTTAAAATAAATTTGAGAAATATGACCAAATTTGTGTAGTTCAATCAAATTATCTAGGGACTATAAGGAGGATTTTTAACCTTCTTTTAAGATATAATACTTCTCATTTTGCTATTTTGATAACAATCCTTGAGTTGCAATGTCCCTTAAATAATATCGTCTAGAAAGCTTCAAACGATCTAAAAAACGCTTACCAAGCGCGAACTTCTGGCGGAAAGCCCAAAATCCAAGTGTTATAAGGCACATAGCATGCTTTAAAATGCCAAGAAAAGGAAGTCCAGATCAAAAAAGTAAGTCCTAAGAGTAAATAAGGAGCAATTGAATAAATAATCCGGTATTGCCGAATTGGTAAAAATGAAATGTTGCAAAGAATCATAGCTTGAAGTGGAATTAAATAATACGAAACACGATCTCCAACCAAACCTGAATATAAGGTCAAAGGTAATGTCATTATCATTGCAAAAGACGAAAGTGTAGCCAACCTAGAAGTTTCAGGAAATGTTTTTTTCCATTTTTTTCTCATTATTAATAAATAAAATATCGCTGTAATAAATATAAGCATTACTCGAAACAAAGCGCCTTGCGTTTCATATTCTGTTTGATTTAACCGACTTGTAAACGCAGTCGGTAAGCCAGAAATTATAATTACTAAAAACACACTAGGAATTAATAACAAGCAAACAATAAAGATGCGCCTTTTTAAATTACTTCCAGAAATTAAAGGAAGCATAGATAAGAAAAGAAAAGAACTAAAATGCATCATACTTGCCAAGCTTATCCAAATAAAAGCACGAAAGGTTTTTTTATCTTGGAAGGCACAAAAGGCAAAACAAAGTAGACCGATCGCTGCACCCTGGCGTATGCCAGACATAGGCATATTTATAATAAGAATTGGAAATAAAATGATCAAAAATCCAAGTGGATCTTTTTGCCGGACGGCCAGTGCATTAATGCCAATAAAAAATATCAGTGATGTCACAACATTTAGCCATGCATATGGTAAACCAAGCCACTGAACTGCTTTCATTATGAGCCAAAATAAAGGTTCATTGAACAAAATCATTTCAGTTCCGAACTCTGACATTTGCCACCAATTATAGAGATAACCCATCCAATCACAGCCGACTTCCCATCTAAAAGCAGAGAAGACGAATAATAATACAAGCGCCAAATAATACATTTGGACACGAGCATGTGGGCGATCAATTAAATATTGTCGCACAAGGATTAAAATAAAAAAGATTGTAACATAAATTATCAAAGGAATTTATTACCTTGGAGTTTTAACATTTCTAATAAAAGATTTGTAATTTTGGGTCCATAGACCTGAAGTGAATAATCACGCTTGACCTTTTCGCGACCAGCTGCCCCCATACGCAACCGCAGATTAGAATCACTAATTAAAGCATTGAGTGCTACTACCCATTCAGCTTCAGTTTCTACTAAAAAACCGTTTACTCCATGCTCAACAATATCACAGTTAACTCCAACAGGAGAGGCAATCACCGGCAACCCACAGGCCATATACTGAATCAGTTTATAGCCACATTTTCCACGGGCCCAAGGCGTGTCAGTCAACGGCATAACGCCAATATCAATATTTTGTAAGAAAGGCACCTCGCAATCCACACTCCAATCAACAAAATCTAAAAGTGGATGAGGTAGGGCATTACGCTCAGCACCCATAACTGACAATCGAGCACCCATTTTGGCTGCAGTTTCAATAAATACTGGTAACATAGGATGCATATATTGCATCCAAGTACTTGGTGTTCCTATCCACCCAATATTAACTAAGACGTTCTTAGGCTTTAGCTTTGATGGGGGGCAGTATACTGAAGTATCAACTACAGTTGGAACAACCTCAGTCCTTGGGCATAATTCACTTGTATATTTAGCTAAATATGCATTACCACAAAACGCCATATTTGCCTGGCCAATCGTCGTTTTAAGCTTTTGCCCCAGTGCAAAACGTACCAATCGATTTGTGTGCAGGTCATAATTGTGAAATATAGCATCATCAAAATCGAATATAATAGGTTTACCAGGCAAACTGACCATCCGTTCAGCCAGACTAGGCAGGAAAGGAAACACTTCACAGTGCAACCATATCGCGTCCACATCAGGGTTTGACCGCAACCAATTAAGACGCTTCACATATCTGGATGCTACGTATGCAAAATTTTGGCGGCGCTCACTGTAGATCTGACTTAGATAAGCATTATCCAGAAGCGCGTGCTGTACTGTTTCGATCCCAGCAGTCAATAAAAAAGGTTGATATTGCAAAAACCGTTGCCGCGTACTTGCAGCCATATCACCATATTTAGTTAAAAGAGCAATCTTCAAGATAAAGCCTTATTCTTGTAACCAACAGCGCACCAAAATGGAAAACTATCTGAGAAGTGTATATTTTCAAGGCCCGCTTCTTCCATCATTGCTGCAATTTCATTTCGAGTAAATCGTTGCTCTAATGGCGTGCCAAAACGATCACGAGCATCCGTTCTCATGGTGTAAAAGCTGGTATTGCGGTAACTGGACAAAATCCACCCATCTACATTCATTCCCAACCTCTCTCCGAATAAAGCTAGGCGAGCAATAGGGAGGTAAGCTAGAAATGCAATTATGTCCGTTACTTTCGATTTTAACCAAGGCGGCATACGGAATATTAAGTGCCGCATCATGTTAGATACATACCAAACTAATGCATACCACTTGGGCCGGTTATCAAACCGGTAATAAAGATAAAGGAGAAAAGGCGCTCCTGGTTTAAGCATTTTAACACAGTCACAAAGCGCTGAAGTCGTATCTGGGATGTGATGCAAGACACCCAAAGAATAGCCAAAGTCTTGACTATTTTTAGGCAGTGTTTGATCGGAAACTCCAGCATTTTGAAAATTCAAGTTAGGTAGATTCTGCAAATTGTTTTGAGCAACAGCTAAAGCTTCAGGCGAAGGATCAATACAGGTAAGCGAGGCAACTTTTGGTGCAACCAATTTCGCCCAGCGACCTGACCCACAACCCATGTCAAAGCCATGTGCCTCGCCCGGCAAAGCTTCCCAAGGGAAAATGTCAAAATAAGCATCAAAAAGAAACTTATGCTCCTCATCTTTAAGTGTTTCTTGATCGAAACGACTCCATTCATCACCAAAAGCCGAAACAGTATTTTCATCAATATTACTCACTCTGCACCTCCTTCCAAGCCTGAAACATTAATATAGACCAGAGCCGCGGTGTCCAGTCACTGCTTCCAGACAGATGCTCAGCCCACGTCTTTCGAATTAAGTTAGCGTTAAAAACGCCATCCTCAATCAGACGCTCATACGATAACAATTCTTCCGCCCATTCACGAAGTGGACCTCTAAGCCATGAGCCAATTGGGATAGCAAAGCCAGCCTTAGGCCGGTCAATTATTTTTTGTGGAACATGCTGGTAAAGCACCTGCCGTAAGGCCCATTTGCCCTGACCTTCACGAATTTTCATATGCATTGGTAGGCGTGCAGACAACTTAATAACATCTGGGTCGAGGAACGGTGCCCGTGTCTCCAAACTGACCCCCATTGCGGCACGATCTACTTTACATAATATGTCGTCAGGAAGATAGCTACGCATATCTTGCAACATCATCCTCATCGCAGGATCGTCAACACCACATTCTGGCATTGGGTCGTCCAGTTGAGATGAGGGTACTGAACACATATTGTTTAAAACACCCGAACTAAGAGACCATTCGCTTGTCAATGATCGATACAAATCATCAATAGTTTTAACTGTTTGAAGTCTATGACCAAGCCTGTGCACCTTGTCACCAAGATTGGAACTATTAAATAGGCCAGGCCGCATAACTCTATATATTTGTCCCCCTAGATCCCATGCTCGAGGTGGAACAGCACGAATTGCTAACCCAATTCCACGGCGGAGTGGAAATGGCAAAGGCGCAAAGCGGTCCCATATACGTGGACCCCATGAGTATCGATTGTAGCCACCAAATAGTTCATCTCCTCCATCTCCAGACAAAGCCACAGTTACACTTTGGCGCGCCGCACGGCAGACGAGATGAGTAGGAATTTGTGAAGAATCTGCAAATGGTTCATCATACAGATGTGGTAAATTAGTGATTACTTCCAAAGCATCTCTATCTGTTACCAGTAATTTTGTATGATCAGTGCGCAAGTGCCTTGCCACTGCCGCGGCATGAGGTGATTCGTCGAATGCAGCATCTTCAAACCCTATTGTAAAAGTCTGTACTGGCTTTTCACTATCGGCCTGCATCAGCGCGACAACGGCTGAACTATCAACTCCACCAGATAAAAACGCACCTAAAGGGACATCCGAAATAGTTTGCCGATGAACTGCATTTCCTAAAGCTGTGGCAAGCATTGAAATAGCCTCACTATCGCTTTCAATCAAATTTTGTGACCCTGACTCAATTTCTACATTTATGTCCCAATAGCGGCAAATACGGAGACTGCCATTCTGTTCACCCGGACGAATTGGTTCTTTGGGTGGAGAAGTTGGTGGTACACCATTGACCGTCAGTATGGTACCAGGCTCAAGTTTGTAAAGGCCAGGGTGGATACTGCGTGGTGCCGGCACATACATAAAGCGTAGATATTGGGACAGCGCATTACGGCAAACTGTTGTTGGACAATTAGGGTGAGCACGCAACGCTTTGAGTTCTGAGCCAAATATTAAATCCGTCCCCGCCCAACCCCAGTATAGTGGCTTTTCTCCCATCCTGTCACGTGCCAGTGAAAGTTGTTTATTAGCACGATCCCAAAGCGCCAGTGCAAACATTCCTTTTGCACGTTGCAGAGTTTTTTTAAGCCCCCAATATAAAATCCCAGCAAGCAATGTTTCGGTATCTGAATACCCCTTCCATTCAGGAGCAGCACCTTTAGCCTGAAGTTCAAGCCGAAGGTCTAGGTGGTTGTAAATCTCACCATTAAAAACCATGCAAAAACGACCACATGGCGAAAGCATTGGCTGAGCACCAGATGGGCTTAAATCAAGTATTGCAAGCCGACGGTGCCCAAATGCTAAGCCACCTTCTGTCCAAACTCCTTCTGCGTCAGGACCGCGATGAGTGAGAGCAACAGTCATTGACTGAACGATGAAATTTAACTTCTCCGTAGCCTGGTCCTCCTGGCTGAGAATTCCAGTTATTCCACACATAAAACAACACAACTTAAATGATTATGCATACTTAATTCCTCTATTGTAGCCACAAATTTAGTTAAATTAATTAAGCCGCTAATAGCTAAGTATCCATGTTTCCTCAATGAGACCACATTTACTAAGTACAAATGCCTGAATGGCCAATTAAAAAGGAGCGTCATAATCTTCCTAGAATACAAAATAGCCTTGCCTTAATTATTTTTCTTATTTTTTGAATATTTGGTGTGCCATTAATGATCAATCATACGCTAGCTACACACTCAACTTTATTCAATAATAAATTTTTTATGAACTGTATCTGGCACAAGACACACTTCAAATTAAATTTTAGTTATATTGTTTGGTCTCACTTCAATAGCAGGAAGTATTTTAATTATATGTTCATTTAAAACTATTACCTACGCATAATCGTGTTTGAAATAATCATTTCGTTCCAAGAATCCTGGCGTAAAGCGAACGGTAAGCCTCTGTTCCTGCCTCGAGTGAGAAAACTTCTTCAGCTGCCCGTCGACATCGCAAACGAAGATCAGGATCTAAACGAAGCACCTCCAACTGGTTAATCGCTTGAGACATTGTGGCTCCCGTTTTATCCTTAACTATAACACCAACATTATACTTTCGGATTATATCAGCTACGTCACCGACGCCCTCATTTGCCACCACAGGCATTCCAGAACCCAGAGCTTCACCTAGGCGGGTAGGTGCGCTTCCAAGCTTACTTATCCCAGCTGTAAAAAACATGACAGAGGTAGATTGCTTTTGGAGCGCCTGATGTACTTTCTCTGATGTGCAAGAAAATATTGACAGTCTAGCTCCAAGCTTGCCATCGACATCTAAAGCCGCTCGAACTTTTTCAACATCATCACGCGTGACAACTTCAAATTTCGCTTCTAAATTTTCCTTAGAAATCAAATTAAAAAATATCGCTAACCAGTCCAAAAGAAACCAACCGCTAAGTACTGTGCCGACACATCCGTATACAAGTTTAGTCGGCATTTTTTTTAATGGTTTAAATCGTTTAAGATCTGCACAAGTAGGGATAACTGCAATACGTTTTACTTCAAGCTCAGTTGGGTATTGTTTCAGAAGATATCCTACCGCTGCATCAGTCAATGAAACAACTATCGCTGCATCGCGCATGCACAACTTTTCGATACGGATTAAGACTTTATAAACGATAGAATTTCGATGCAACCTTCCAGCAGTTATGAGCTCCTCTGGGAAGAGCGCGCGCATGTCAAAAATAAACGGTGTACCAGTCAAGCGGTTCACGGCCCAAGCAACTGCTGCCGGCAAATAAGATCTTGCATGAATTATTTGCGCATCACCTGCTTTAACAGCGCTATAAACTAAATAAAACATTTCAAGCATATTCCAAGCAGGTGCAAAAATTTTAGGGCTGTGCCGAAAGCTCTTAGGGCACCAGTCAATCCCATGTAATATGCAATCTGCACGAGTTAGGGCTAATAAATCTGAATTTTCCAAGTCTTCAGGTTTCTCATACGTGATCAGCTTTATTCTATAGTTTTTTGACAGCCCACGTAGATAGGACATTACCTGGCTTTGGCCAAGGGGCTCAAGTAATCCATTACGTGTCAGATAAACAGTATTAATCATATAAATTCCTTAACCTCAGAAAAGTGAGTACACCATGGAAGAGTTAAAATAAATCATGATAAACAGTTGGTAATATTAAATATTAGGGAGAAGATCCACCCATAGCTTTACCGATTAGACTTACCGCGACGTCAGCACTATAATGTTGTTTCACAATAGTTGGTCCATCAGGATAAATTTGCCGCAATTCAAAGCGGTGATGATACATAGTTTCCAAAGCTGTACGCCAATCTTTTAATGTTATACAGCCAATGCCTAATCTGCCTTTGGCTAATATGTCACAATTCATTCCCACATTGCTAACCACACAAGGAACGCCACACGCATTGTAAAGTAACATCTTGTAAGCACATTTGCCCCTTGCCCAATCATTTTCAGGTATTGGCATTAGGCCGATATCAGCATCTTGGATCTGAGATACCTCAGCTTCTGGACTCCAACGCTGATAGTCAATGTAGCTTTGCAATGCTGACAGAATATGGGGATATCTATCAGAACATATTTGTATACGTACATTTGGCTTGTCCCGTAAGAATTCAAGAAGAGGCCTCTCTATCGCTTTCAAATAAGGGAAGGAACTTGATGTACCCGACCATAATATTTTGAAATACTCATTAGGTAGCCAATTAGGGTTAGGACAAAATCTTGAAGTGTCTACTGCAGTAGGCACAACAACAATATTACTTGAAAATTTAGAACAGTAATCAGCAAGAAAATCATTTCCTGCAAAAACACAATCCGCGCCAGAAATAAGTCGATCAATCCCTCTTTTAAGTACTTTTGAACGTAAAAAAATTGCATCATCAATGTCATAATAATATGGTTTTTTTACGTAACATTCCCAGGACGGATGTCCAATCACAATTTCCCTACTAATCCATGTAGCTGAGTATTTTTGAGCCTTTAAGACACGCTTTAAAGATTGTGCCACATCACAAAGATGAAAGCCCGTAGCAAGAACCATTTTTCGGGGATCACGACTAATTCTAGTATTAGGAAATTTTTGACTTGATAGCTCTGTGCTATACATACGTGGTAAATCCGTAACCGATATGCCCCAATTCTTGAGTGGGGATATCATTCCACGGATACGAAACCGACTTGATGGGGTGCTGAATAGGTCAGTTAGAGCTGCTACTTCGATCATTTTTAACTCCCAACTTGGCTTCCATCTACATGTACTCTAGAGCATTACAGCTATGAAAAACATCATGACTACGGGTTAGAATTCACAATATAGATAGACCACTTAAACCCTTTTATAAAACGTGCTTACATTGCCAATCATCAATAACTTAAATTTATGCGTATAAACCAGAAACTTATCTAGCTTAAACAATTAATAGATAGGTCGTATGCCTAACTTTTTAAACTGCATATATTTTTATAAACTTTGACTACGTATCAATTACTTTAAGTGTTGCAGGATCACCCCTTTCAAAATCACAGCAAACAGCTTTTCTAGCTACTGTATCAAACTTTTTGATTTACCCATTTGGATCCAATAACATATGAAACCTTTAATCATACAATATGCAAATATAATGACTTATTTATTGGGTTTCCATCCATTGTTAAATTTGCCAACTTCATTAGAGTATCGCGTAATAATTGTTGTCCTAGGAGCCCCAGATTGGTTATGACCAGTTTTGTGAGGTGACATAAAAGTAAACAGCACAGCATCTCCAATATTCAAATCACAGTGCACTTTTTCAAATTCACCCAAATCATCGTCTTGGATTCTCATTTGCGTCAATCCACCGACAACATTTTCCCTCTCGTTCTCAAATATTTTTTTATGTCCACCTCTAGCCATTACCATAGTTCCGTTTTGAGCATTTACTGGAGTTAGCCACGGATACCATAGCGTAATTACTTCTTCGGCATTTGGATAATAAGCCTGCTCTTGATGCCAATGATATTGAAGTCTCTTTACTTCCTCTTTATTAAAAAACACCCCAGAATTCATTATGTGTATGTTTTTAAACGAAGTTATCTCACTTATACGATTAAATATTTCGGGCATCATTGCAATTCTTAAGATGGGGGGCACTTGCCCCATACGTGAACAAAACTCATAAAAAAATGTTTTTTCGCGGTCTTCTAATTTTCCCATAGCTTCAATAATACTACTTGGTGCTACATCACATTTTAGAAACTCTGCAGCGTAAGAACGTACATCCATTATAAGGTCTTTATTAATAACATCCCTTAAAATTACAAAACCATCTTGTTTATAGGATATTAAGTCAGCGTCAGTCATTATAATCTACTTTCTTGAACTCTCACTTTAACAATAGATTACTTTCTTATGTTAAAGTGTCGTCTTTCAGTTACTTTGTTAAGAATTTGATATGTAAGAGGTTCTTCACTCTCGATTTATTTATCTAATGATTTATTTATCTAATGATTTATTTTATCAGGCATCCTAAAGCTTAGCAACGAATTTTACTGGTAGATTTTTACAAACCGCTCAGCGCAAACAGATGCGAAATCCAAAGAAATTTAAGGTTGCGCTTAACAACATTGCAACAAAAACCGAAAGACGGTTTCCAGGCCATATAATATCTGATAAATAAATCACTAATACGCCTATTAAAAAGCTTAAAAGATAAATTCCCGCCGTAATCAAAGAATTTTTGAAGTTTTGCTTTACACCGGAGAAAACCCAAGTTGGGTAAATCATTGATACCAGCACTACTCCAATGACCCAGGTAAGGGTATAAGCTGTGGTGGCGGACATAATGAACATAAATAATTGATAAAGCCCAACTGAAAGAAATGAATTGAGGATGCCTGCAAATACAAAACGGCGCCCATCATTGAAGATTGTGCTCATTTTTAATTTTATCCTTTATTTGGGGATACTAAAAACAAAGAAGAAATTGTCAGTCGATACTATTTTTGTTTGAAAAAGTCGAAAAACCTGCATCTTTATTTGGAGAATCTTTATAATTGTGATTTTCATCGCCTGATAACGGTATATTTGGTTCATAAATTTTAGAAATTAGCCTGAGTGGCCGCCTTTTAGTATTTTCATAAGCACGCCACACATAAGAACCAATTATCCCCTGCATTAAAAGCCCAACAGAGCCAAACATTGTTATGAGCAAGGCAATTGTAGTGTAGCCAGAAACATTAATTAGACCTAAGAAGTGCGCTGAGAATGTAACTGAAGCGAAGATAGCACTTGCCATAATTCCTATAAGGCCTGTCCACAAAGCTACCAAAACTGGGAGGTCGGTGAAAGAAATGACAGAATCCATAACATAGCGAAGTTTCATTGATAAGCGCCACCCACTTTTTCCTTTGATCCTCTTATGCCGTTTGCCCGGGATGAAGGAGCGGCGGAAGCCTAACCAAAAAAGTTGTCCGAACAGCGAGGAGTTCGGTTCTTGAATTGATAGAAGATTATCACGTACAATTGTATTACAAGCGAATATGCCCACACCACCACGTGGCATATCTTTCAGGACTAACTTTCGATAAAGAGACCAAAATACGTGTGAAAACATATCTTGAATGAATCCGTCATCTCGCTCAGTGCGAGTAGTAAAAATGATATCAGACTCATCTGCTTCGATTTTATTAAATAAAGCAATTACTAACTCTGGAGGTTCTTGAAGGTCAGCAGCCATGACAGCGAAGAACCGCCCTTTCGCAAATTCCAATCCAGTCCTAATTGCAGCGAAGGAGCCAAAATTTCGGCTATGAAAGACAATCCTAGATTGAAATGTCATACTTTCACGGTTTTGAACTAAAATTTGCCCAGCTTTGTCTGGAGAGCCATCAATGACAAAAGTAACTGTTAGACGCCCATCAAGATCTCTATTAAGTTTAGAAAGTACAATAATAAGATCAAGAATATTCTCTTCATTACGATATATTGGTATGATTAGCGAAAGATCTTCAGTTTGCAAATTAGACATTTTCGTCTCCTAAATGAAAGGCTTGAATAAGTCAGAGTAATCAATTTTAAATATTTTTTATTACTATGTATTTGTTAAACAAATAATTTTAAGTTATCTAGTAATTGTTTTGTGTAATATATATTTATATAATTTGTATTTGAATAGGTACTTATTTTTTCTGAAATAGAAGTTTACCCGACCATTTGCGCCAATTATTTATTAAACCTTCCACAAATAGAATTGCAAAAAGATACAGCCAAACTAATGCGGGCATTGAGTAGCGCGTTTCTATATTTAGAAATGGTAAATAGATACTATAAACATATAAAATAACTCCCGAGAAAATGAGTAATGGATTTTTTCGTATACCGTATAGAAATAGGCCAAGTACTCCAAATATCAAAATAATAGTGTTAAGTGCCCAAAGTGCTGATTTAAAAACTATCCAAGAATTACTTCCTGTTTGAAGCTTGAGATAAGACAAATCAGATCGAGTGCCTAGCCACATGGTTTGAGCCCGCCCTATCCAGATTTTAGCAATCTCAATTGGCCGGTCTTTGATGCGGTTTATCGCAATTTTCCTGAGGAAATCATCATCCCGCACACGCATAGCTCTCTCTATGGCGGATCGATCTTCATTAGCCTCAAAGGCATGATCAGGCATATTTCTGCCTGTTAACCATGGTTTTTCCCAATAGCCATCTCGCTGCCAGGTTCCCACATACAGACTCATACCCACAATTCCTTTACTCATAAAAAATCCACCATTTTCAATTGATGCATTTCGGACCATCCATGGCGTTACAGAAAACATAAAAATAAACAGAGCAAAAATTAAATTCTTCCATGCAGCAAATGCAGTGCTCCACAAGATTGCTACAATAAACGCAAAAGGTAGTAGTAAATAAACATCACGAACGTAAGCACTCGCTCCCAACAGTAGACCTACAGTAAATGCGCTACGTAAGTTGAAGGACGGCAATGATGAGAAAGCAACTGCGGAGGCTAACATTATTAAGTTTGTATAAAGGCTTTCTTGCAAAATTAGCATATCATTAAAGGCTGCAAAAGGCAATGACAACCAGGCTACTGCCCACACAAACGCTAATCTAGGGCGCCAACTCATAAGTAGCGAATAACACAATATCGTTGTAGTAATAGATACAAAGTTTTGAACAATAATTATGTTAATTTCCAAATTCCCTGGAATAAAAGAAATTATAGCCAAGAAAAATGAGTATAGTGGGGCACGATATAATTCTTGTGTTGATCCATCTCCATAAACCCCAAATTCACGCAAATTAGATGCCATATCCAAATAAAATAATGCATCGCCAGCCACAATGGGCTCAAAAGACACAAACAGGGACCAAAAAATACGAGATGTCAGACCAATCAAAATCAACAAAAAATATGGATTAAGCAAAGTCATTCTTAAAGTTTCCTTTTAGTTTAAGTAGTTGGCATATAATTTTAAAATATATTTTATTATGGTAATTGGCAGCATAAGTTACTGACTGCAATTATAAAACTTGTGAAAATAAATTTGATTATTAATTACATCGATCTTATTGGCTAGAGACTAAATTCAATTTTTTCATTATTATTTGTGCAGTGGCTACTACCAGAAACTCGAAAGAAAGGTATGTCTTTTTCAATTACCTACAGATAATGAATATCTAAATTTAGATCATTTCGAAGAACATTTAGCCACATTACTCTATATTCAAATTTTTCTTTATTAAAATCGACATTCAATTTATTTGCCAGCCAATCAACAGAAGTCGCCAGAATAAGGTTAGAATTTGATTTAAGATCTTACTATAAAACACTTCATGCAGATGCACTATAAGTAAGTGTCGTAAACTCTTGGGCTGATCTTGAGCAAAAGCACTATATCTTAGCGCTGTAGTTTTTTATGCTTTTACAATAAGATCATAAGTTAATTATTTTAAACTTATTAAGTAATGAAGCCATCCAGATTTTGCAACCAAAGTAATTAAGACTCTATAAATATCATGTCATTGCATTTTTTACTGCTTTAATTGTTGCCCTAATTTGTAACTGACTCATATTTGGTCCAATTGGCAGGCTCATCACTTCATCAGCTAATTTAGTTGCGATAGGAAGCATATCTGCCCTTAGATCTAGGTCGACATAGGCTTGTTGCATGTGTGGGGGTATAGGATAATGGATCGAAGTCTCTATGCCCGCCATCCAAAGACTCTTCTGAACTTTATCCCGGTTGATGCTGCGCACAACATATAGGTGCCAAGCTGGATCAAAAGATTTGGGTACATGAGGTAAAGTTAAGCCAGTATTTTTTAACTCTTTGGCATAAAGGCCTGCAATTGAGCAACGTCGATTGGTCCAATCGTCGAGATGTTTCAACTTTACTCGCAGCACTGCCGCTTGTAAGGGATCAAGGCGTGAATTAATTCCCTGCACCTCATTCGCGTACTTTATTCGACTGCCGTAGTTTCCCAATACTTTAATCTTATCCGCCAAATCAGAACGATCAGTTGTAATTGCACCACCATCGCCCAGCGCCCCAAGATTTTTGCTCGGATAAAAACTCCAGCAGACAATATCACCATGCGCGCCCACACGTTTGCCGTTATAACGTGCGCCATGCGCTTGTGCTGCATCCTCAACGACAGCAATACCATATTTCTTCGCAATGGATAGTATTGGATCCATATTGGCAGGCTGCCCGTAAAGGTGAACTGGAAGCAACACTTTGGTCCTCGTTGTAATGGCCTCAGCAATCTTTGTTGAGTTAATATTATGGCTTACTGGATCCGGTTCAACCGGTATTGGTTTAGCACCAACCGCAGTCACAGCCAGCCAGGTAGCAATGTATGTATTGGAAGGTACAATTACCTCATCTCCTGGCCCCACGTTTAGAGCGCGAAGAGCAAGGATAAGTGCATCCAATCCATTGCCCAAGCCGACAGCATATTTTGCCTCACAGTATTCTGCCCATTCAGATTCAAATTCCTCAACTTCAGGACCAAAAATATAACGGCCACTTTCCATAACTCGCGCAACCGCAGTGTCTATTTCTAGCTTAAGTTCTTGGTAACATGCACCCAAATCAAGGAAAGGGACTCTCATAGCTTACACCCTTCTAGCTGTTCGAGGAACTCGTCATAGGTTCTAAGATAATCATTCTCTTCATAGTGATGAGATGCAAATACCAATAAGACAGCATCCTGGCTGTAGCGGTACTGCGTGCCCCAAGTCATCGCAGGCATTAATACCCCCATATTAGGGCGATCTAGTGTAACTTCACATCGTTGATCTCCATCATCCAATAGCACTCGGCAAGACCCATGCATACAAATAAGGAATTGGTGACATTTCTTGTGAGCATGCTCTCCACGCAATTCTAGTGATGGTACATCGGAGATCACAAAATAGCGGGCTGGTATGAATGGTAGCTCTTCCGGAATCTCCCCGACTGTCAAGACTCCTCGTGCATCAGAAATCTTTCGCATCAAGTATAATGCACTATCACCTACTCCAAGACCTACCTGAGTTGGCCTTGCCAGATCACCAAGAGCATCGATGTCAAGAAGACGTGGATTAGGGCGGCTCTCTTCATGTATATTTCTGTTTAAATACCCAACCACCTGGGCCGGATTACCCTCCACAATGGCGTTTGGTGGAACAGAACGTAGTACAACTGCACCTGCTTTTACCCAAGCTCCCTGGCCAACATTTACGTCATCACCAATGACACACGCTGCATCAAGTCGAACGTTATCACGCAAAATTACCCCTTTGCCAGAAATAACGATGCGCGAGCCAATCTTCACACCTTTGCCAATATGTGTATCTTTTGGAATAATACAATCTTTATATAAATCAGACATTTTTATTCTCCATTATAAAACTGTATTTGCATTTATCGCCATCAAATTGCAAACGGGGCGAAAAGAGGCAAATGTATTGAACCATCCATTACGTTTGAAACATACAAAGGTTGTTACAAAACAATTTTGAAAGGCTATTGTTTACCCACACTATAAACCCAGCTGCAGTGAATTATATTACCCACAGTCTATTCATAGATTATCGATATATAGGTCATTTCTTACTGCTGATCCAGACTAAGGTAAAATAGGATTCCTTTAGTACAAGGGTCTCTAAATTTATTCACAACCTCAGATCACTTTCCTCCAAGCCTAGGGCATACTTTAAATCATAAACCAAATGTTCCGGCCTTCCAAAGCCTCGCAATACATCCCCCCCCCATTTCTTAAACTGATCATGCGCAACGGCAAGCATGATACCGTCATATTTGCCATTTTCTGGCATTTTTACAAGATTCAAACCATACTCTGCCTTAGCATCTTTTGGATCTACCCAAGGATCACAGACGTCGACCTGAACACCATAGTCCTGTAATTCATGCACCACATCAATTACGCGGGTATTGCGCAAATCTGGGCAATTTTCCTTGAAGCTTAAACCAAGCACCAGCACCCGTGCTCCACTAATTTGCATACGTCTTTTGATCATTTTCTTAATCAGTTGGCTGGCCACATAAGCACCCATGTCGTCATTAATACGGCGGCCTGACAAAATCACCTGGGGATGATAACCAATTTGTTCCGCCTTAAAGGTCAAATAATAAGGATCTACACCGATGCAATGTCCACCAACTAGACCTGGCCGGAAGGGCAGGAAATTCCATTTGGTGCCTGCAGCCTTCAGCACTGCTTCCGTATCGATCCCCATCTTATTGAAGATAATTGCAAGCTCGTTTATAAGTGCGATATTAACGTCACGTTGCGTGTTTTCTATTACCTTAGCTGCCTCGGCGACGCGAATACTTTCAGCCTTATATGTCCCAGCAGTGATGATGCCAGAGTAAAGCTGATCGATTTCCTCAGCTACCTCAACTGTGGAACCTGAGGTGACCTTTATTATATTGGGCAAGCGATGAGTTTTATCACCAGGGTTGATCCGCTCAGGGGAGTATCCTACAAAAAAATCTTTATTAAAAATTAAACCAGACACTCGTTCTAACACAGGTACGCAATCTTCTTCAGTCGCGCCAGGATAGACTGTACTCTCATAGATTACGATATCACCACACTTCAAAACACGGCCCACTGTCTCTGAAGCCTTCAACAGCAGAGTCAAGTCGGGGCGCTTATTTGTATCCACGGGCGTTGGGACAGTAACAATGTAAATGGATGCTTCCGCAAGGATATCTGGGTCCATTGTATACGAAAGCTGACCTGCACTGGCCAACACTTCTGAAGACATCTCTTGGGTTACATCATAACCTGCCTGCAGAGCCTGAATTCGACAGGTATTTATGTCGAACCCAATCACAGGTCGATGCCTGCCAAATTCCACGGCGAGGGGTAGGCCCACATAGCCAAGACCAATAACAGCGATAGTTTTCATTTCATGTATTACTTCCCTGAGTATTCCCTATACCACTCAACAAACTTAAAGATACCGTCACGAAAGTTTGTCTGCGGTTGATAGCCCGTCAATTTTTTCAATAGGTCGGCGTTGGCCCAAGTGGCGGGTACATCACCAATTTGCATGCCCATGTAATTTCTCTTAGCTTTCTTGCCAAGACAATCCTCAATCGCCTCTATGAAATCAAGCAGACGAACCTTTTCTGAATTGCCAATATTTACAACTCGATAAGGCGCCACTGGGGAGAGACTATCGCCCGTGGGCACCACGCCATTCTTAGGACGTACTGGCGCCTCATCGATCAGCAGGCGGATTGCATGGACTAAATCATCAACATAAGTAAAATCACGGAACATGTCTCCATTATTATAAATATCAATTGGCCGTCCATCCAGCATTGCATCAACAAATTTATAGAGTGCCAAATCTGGCCGCCCCCATGTACCATATACCGTAAAAAACCGAAACATAGTCGTCGGTAAATTGTAAAGGTGCGCATATGCGTGACCCATGCCTTCATTAGCTTTTTTTGTGGCAGCGTAAATTGTCAATTGCGTGTCTGTTTTCTCAGTTTCGACAAAAGGCATATCAGTATTGGCTCCGTAGACCGAAGATGTCGAAGCCATGAGCAAGTGCTCCACCCCAATCCTGCGTGCAGCCTCCATGACGTTAAACGTTCCAATGATGTTACTATCTAGATAGGCGCGCGGGTTATTCAGGCTATAGCGCACACCAGCCTGTGCGGCGAGGTGGACTATCACATTGGGCACAAATGCATCTGCAACTTTGTCAAAAGCCAATTGATCTTCGAGTAGGCCCTCAGAAACAGAAAAGTTTTGATGCTGCAGAAGCATTTCATGACGACGCTTCTTAAGGGCAACGTCATAATAATTGGTCATGCCGTCGTAGCCCTGCACAGTGAAGCCCTCAGCAAGCAGTAATTTGGCGAGATGAAAGCCAATGAAGCCAGCAGTTCCAGTTATCATAACACGTTGCATTTTGGTACTTTCTGTAATTGTCCAGCGATCAAGATTCGTAAAGGTACAGATTCGAGTGTCGCTGAGTCAAGTAATGTAAGACACTAAATTCAATCATTTTTAGCCATCATCGATAAAAATCGTAGTTCTCTTAATGCAGAAATGAACCTAGAAACAGGATCACCAGCAGCAGCTCGATCCAAATCTAATGGCGGAGGATAAGTTAAAGCATCCCTGAATTTGTTAACAAATGCATCGATAGCCTTTATACAGATCGTAATATCATGGTAACCAGTAGGGATAATTTTGGGATCAATTGATACAAACGCAGTGAGGTGCCCAGATTGTTTGGCCTCATAAAGCATGGAAGATGCTTCACCTACAAACAAGGTCCAAGGACCATTTAAAATATCAACTTTAGGGGTGCGATCGATACGACCAAACAAACACTTACATTGATCAATCTTCTCAGAATCTTTGAGCTCGTTTGGATGCGGCCTATATGCAATCTCAATATTTTCAAATGCATCGCTCAGGGCTACTGCTATACGATAAAATGTATTGATCGATTTCGTATAATGCGTATCGCTACCAAGTCCTAAAAAAATAACACTAATTACTCCATCCAATCGTGCTGATGCAGTTGCATTATAATTAAGACCAACCACACTTGTCTTGTCGGGCCGGTTTGAAATAGTTTTTATTTGTTGAGTATCAAATACAAGATTATACTCTGTCAACCGGCCTTCAGGATAAAAAATATGCTTATATTTAGGAAAGTGACCATGCTGTATACAAATAGCGCGATATCCAGAGGTATCATGATCGGTCAAAAGTACCATAAACGTACCAAGCGGATGAGTGTCTTCATAAACAAAAACAGTAACATCTCTCGATTTAATCCAGCGTTGCCATTTAAGCAGAATCATCTTTGCAAAAAATGATAATCCTCGATATATCGCGAGCTTAAGAGCACTTTCAACTGGAAAATTTGGGATAAAACCATAACCATTAGCGCGAGCAAATTTCCGCTCAACCCAAGAGCCGATTATATATATTTCATCTTTTTTGAAAAGTTGAAATACATATTGGTTTCTCAAGCCCTGAAAAAGCACAACGCGACGGGGTGCGTTGGTAGGCAAAAAAATAAAAAATCCAATTATTGCTTTTATTAAGGTACGGATGCTTCGACCATCTTTTTCCCGTTGAGCCATACCCAAAGGAATAAAAACGCGCATTTCAGTGTTCCATTTTATACTTGCTGCAACCATACACTTAATCCTTTTAGAAACGTCCATGCGAGCCACTATGGTGCACCTTTTCCTATCAAAATATAACGATCATCAGCGTCAGGGCTCTGTCCAGGGCCAGTTAAGGTAAACTCAGAAAAAGATGCAACCTGTTCGAGCGCCTGCTTTAATTCACCTGCCACCTCAATCTTTGTCAAATGACTATCTGACCGCTCCCACTTCCAATATTCATTGCGATGCCAAATTTTTGGATTCCGGTGCTGATCAGCAATATAGTGGAAAGCTTCCTCTGTCATCCCAATCCAATCAAGAAATAAATTTAAATGCTTCATTGGGCGTGCGCTGTATCGGCGTACCATTTCAAGTCCTTCTTCACGAGACATTTTGCCCAAGCGAATTTCGCGGCAAGAATGATCCAAGGCAATGCCATAACCATGCTTAAGCATTTTCATGTGGTCGTGCACATCAGCATATAGCCAGCAGTCTACATCATGGTAACTATCAAAAGTGCGGTTAAGTGGAGCGGTCTCATAACCATATTTTTCTATCATCTGTTCATGTTGAGCCCGTGAATCCCATCGAATATAATTCCCCAAATATATTCCTCTGACACCAACACGTTCAAGCTCCATGTCGTCAGGATAACTAAATGGCCGGATATCGTTCTCAGTAATATGGTCAAAAGATCCAATTAGATCCTCAGCTTCATAGCACATCAAATCATGTTCTTTTCGGTACTTACGCGTCATTTCAACCTCATCAAGGTGAGAGAACATACCAACCTGATCGAGACCCTGATGCGCGCCCCATATTATGAGTGGGATTTTAAAGTTCACAGCAATCTGAACAGGATGCACAGTCTGACCCGCCAGACAATGCCAATAAAGACTTCCGAACCGACGGAATGTCGACCGCGTTATCTTTTTGACCTTCTCCGGACTTACCGTAAGCGCAATAATATCACAATCAAACACAGTCTTTAACCTAGCTAAATTTCTGATACCAACAGCCGTGTTATATTGCTTGTTGTATGTAACCAAAAGTGGATTTAAACCATAAACTCGCTTTATTTTATCAACAATAAAAAAGCTGTCACGCGCGCCGCTAACAGGCACCACACAATCATAATTAGTACCTGTCGTATTACGGTACTCATTTAAAATTTTGCCCAGTTTTTCACCACGTGCGGTCCAGTCCACTCTATCTTTTTCTTCGTGAACTTGGCACCCACTACAAACACCAGCATCATTAAACGTCAGGTTTAGCGCTTGGCTATCTGAATAAAGGCATCGTGAACAAATACGCATCAGATAACCTCTTTATCTACTTGTATATAAAGCATTTTTTTAAGGGCCTCATCAGATTTCTTCTTTAGACGGCCCGTGAGATCTGTCACAGAATTAGTATAGTCAAAGGCTGTTTCACGTCTTATTGGAATGCTTTCGTCTAGGCAGGACTTCATTATGGTTATGCTGTGTTCCCAAAAATGAAAAAAATTAGCCGCTGCAAGCCCACTAACGCCTGTGCTTGTAAATCCATCAGCAAAATGCGCCGGTTGTCCTGCTCCACCCGCCGCGGTTACAGGCACCGTAACTGCGTTGACTACAGAAGCGATTAAGCCTAGGTCAAATCCACTATAAGATCCATCACGATCTACAGAGTTCAATAAGATCTCTCCTGCACCTGCGTCCTGCATCCGTACAGCCTGATCTGCAGGCACCTCACTGA
>Ga0206129_10002883_pt1 | contig 20503 bp, 18 predicted proteins | sample Helgoland_Spring_8_FD_148616 | JGI IMG/M metagenome (GOLD analysis project Ga0206129, IMG submission 148616) | Pelagic subsurface seawater microbial communities from Kabeltonne, Helgoland, North Sea - Helgoland_Spring_Bloom_20160502_2 | ecosystem: Environmental > Aquatic > Marine > Epipelagic ...
ATTATTTAGTACAGCATTGGCGGAATCCTGCTACATGGATTGTTGATGAAAATGAACAGCCCCATGAAGCACAGCTTCTGAAGCTTGATATATCTAAAGCTTTGTCTAGGCTGACTTGGGAGCCGAAGTGGAATCTGACCGAGGCGCTGGATAACGTTATTCAATGGCATGAGGCATGGCTGGATGGATCAAATATGCAATGCGTAACGCTCAATCAAATTAGTGATTACGAAAAAGCTTAAGTGCTAAATAAATTATTGAAACGGCACATTTGACTCATCACTGATAAAAATCTAATACGAATACTAATTAAGACAACGCATGCAGTACCTTTATCGCTTACTGCTATTCAGCAAAAACATATCAATAAATCGAACGCATAGAAAGTATGAGGAATGAAATGGAAGATTTTGAACAGATATCGTACGCCAAAACAGTATATGGTCAGGAGGAGATTGACGCTGTTGTTAAGTGTTTGTCTGAGTCAACACAAATGGGAAACTACTCACGAAAATTTGAGGCGCAGATAGCTGAGCTTTTCAGTAAGGAGTACTGTCTCTATGTCAACTCCGGGTCTTCGGCCTTGTTTATCGGGGTTGAGGCGTTCAATTTTCCTGCGGGTTCGGAGGTTATAACCCCGGCGCTTACCTTTTCGACATCAGTAGGATGTTTGGTGAAAAACAACCTAATTCCCGTATTTGTGGACGTCGAACCTCTGACTTACAATATGGATATTAGTCAGATCGAGGGGCAGATAACAGACAAAACTGTCGCAATTCTCGCGCCAAATTTGATGGGTAATCTATGTGACTGGCCTTCGATAAGAAAAATAGCAGATAAATATAATTTAACCGTTATTGAAGATTCGGCTGATACCTTGGGAGCGACTATAGGTGGAAAAACTTCTGGATTTTACACTGACATGTCCATAACGAGTTTTTATGGATCACATATCATCAATTGTGCAGGCAATGGCGGTGCTTTGGCGATTAATGATAAAAAAGTGATGGAGAAAGCAAAATTACTTAGATCGTGGGGTCGAAGTTCATCCTTATTTGATGAGAAAAGTGAGGCGGTTGAAAATCGCTTTAATGTAGACCTCGATGGTATTGATTACGACGCAAAGTTTGTGTTTGAAACTGTTGGTTACAACCTTGAAGGGAATGAGTTGGGAGCATCATTTGGATTGGCTCAGCTGGGTAAACTTGAGGAAAATATTATTACCAGACAAAGAAACTTCGCAAGGCAGTGCGAGTTTTTCTCAAAGCATTCTGCATACTTTTCAAACCCAGTCGAGCTACATGGATGTAATACCGCCTGGTTAGCTTTTCCGGTTTTGATTAAGGAAGATGCTCCATTTACCCGAAAGGAATTCCAAATTTATCTTGAGAATAGAAATATCCAAACAAGAGTTGTTTTTACCGGCAATATTCTACGTCAGCCTATGTGTGCGGATATAGCAAAAAAGGTCATGCCAGAGGGCTATCCAAATGCTGACAACATTATGAAAAGGGGAGTATTACTTCCACTTCATCATGGGCTAAATGAGGATATGTTTTCCAGACTTCACAAGACCATCGAAGAGTTTATAGGCATCTATAGTAAGAACTAGGAAACGACACCACAGTCTTTATTTCTAGATCTTTTATATTCTTACTGCTTCAACCTGGTTTGTCGGCGGGCTCTGTCTGGCTGGAAAAGTAAGGTTTGGATATGAAGTTTCGCTTCAAGTCGCAAGGACTCGAGCGTTCGTTTAGGTTAAGGATTTAGCGAAAACAATCATGCCAATATTACTTAAAATAAAAGATGGGCTCATTAGCGTTCTACCAGATAGTAAATTTTACAATTTTATTGTCGTCGAGATCTAAAATGACAAACGCAAAAACAATACTAGTGACAGGAGCAACTGGATTCCTGGGTAGTCATCTAATCGAATCGCTTATTTATCAAGGGTATTCGGTGGTTATTCTAAAGCGATCAACCTCTAATTTGGGGCGTATTAGTGATTTAATGCCACTCGTGAAAAGCTATGATGTTGATTTGGTTTCGCTAGACTTAGCGTTCATGGAAAATCGCATTGATTGCGTCATTCATGCGGCCTGTCACTATGGGCGCAATGGTGATTCGACTGCTACGATAGCAGAAACTAACTTAAGCTTTGGATTGTGTATTTTAGATGCTTGCTTGAAGTACGGAACGCCTACATTTGTCAATACTGACACATTGTTAAGCAAATATTTGAATAACTATACATTATCAAAGAAGCAGTTTGTCGAATGGCTTAAGCAGCACTCAGACAAAATAAATGTTATCAATCTTAGGTTGGAGCATATTTACGGTCCAAAAGACGATACAGATAAATTTGTACATTGGGTGATATCTCAATTTGAGGCCAATGTGCCAGAAATCAGCCTTACAAAGGGTCGTCAGAAACGAGATTTTATTTATATAGATGACGTTGTAGCAGCGTACCTTTTGGTGATTGAAAAGGCTTCGGTTTTAAATGGTTTTAATGAATATGATGTCGGTACTGGCACGCTTATGGAGGTGAAAGTCTTCTTGGAGCTACTTAAAGATGCCTATCAAAACAACCTAGGTAACACGACAAGTAAACTGTTATTCGGAGCCGTCCCGTATCGAGACGGGGAGATGATGACAGTTAAGGTTGACAATTCAGGCCTTGTTGCGCTCGGCTGGAAACCCGCCATAACAGTAAAGCAAGGTTTACAAAATCTAATTAAGGGATATTCATGAAATATTTAATTACTGGCGGTTGTGGTTTTTTAGGATCTAACATTGTGAGTGAGCTTCTAAATAGAGGCGACACAGTTACAGTTTTTGATAACTTGTCCCGCTTAGGGTCATCTCTAAACCTTGAATGGTTGAAAACAAAAGGGTCTTTTCAGTTTATTCATGGTGATATCAGAAATGCTAACGATGTTGAGTATCTGGTAAAAAATACCATGCCGGATGTAATTTTTCATCTGGCGGGGCAGGTTGCGATGACCACCTCAATCTCTAACCCTCGTTTAGATTTTGAAATTAACGTGGTAGGCAGCTTTAATCTCTTAAATGCTTGTCGTATGTATGCTTCTAATTGTACATTGATTTACTCTTCTACTAATAAAGTATATGGCGATCTTGAAAACTTTACCTACACGGAGAAAGAGAGAAGATACGAATGTGTAGAAAAGCCAAACGGTTTTGATGAATCGATAGGTCTAGACTTTCAATCACCATATGGCACATCTAAAGGGGCTGCAGACCAATATATGCTGGACTTCGCTAGAATTTACGGGCTTAAAACGATTGTTTTCCGGCATTCATCAATGTTTGGAGGCCGACAATTTGCTACTGCTGATCAGGGCTGGGTTGGGTGGTTCACACTACAGGCATTAGAAACGCTAAAAGATGCGAGTAAAAAGTTTTCTATCTCGGGAAATGGGAAGCAAGTGCGGGATTTATTATTTGCGGATGACTGTGTGAGTCTCTATCTAAAAGCTGCAGAAACTCCAGAAAAACTAGTGGGCAAAGCTTTTAATATCGGTGGTGGCGTCGATAATTCGTCATCCCTTTTAGAGTTATTTGATACTCTTGAAGATATTTTGTCGATTAAACTAAATTATGATGAGCTACCAACGAGACCAAGTGACCAAAAGATTTACATCGCGGATACAACTCTGATTGAAGGGCTAATAGATTGGGCACCTACGGTTCATAAAAGAGATGGTGTAGAGCGAATGGTTGAATGGCTAAAGCCTTGATTTTCATTAAACATAGTTGAAAAAATTCTAAATATTATTCGTCCAGACATGACTAAGGTACACATTATTTAGGGCTGAAAGCCAGAAGTCCCTCCGCATGAACGTGTAACCAAGATGCTTAAGTAGGTCACTGAAGTTCGCTGATTAGGTCTTAAATAAGATGGAATCTAGTATTCTTTAAATCATATGTTCCACTTCAAAATTAAAGTCAGGTGTATATTTCAATCAGTAAAATAGGAAATAAACTATGAAAGAAATAAATATTGCGATATCGGCATCAAAGTCTTATATCAAATATGCAAGGGTAATGATAGCGTCAGTTTACGCAGCACATCCAAAAAATAAAGTTAATCTTTTTGTATTCTATGTGGATGATAAAGTTGCCACATATCAGAAAATAATGAAAAGGCAGAGCCGCAAGACTAATGAAAATAACTCAGTTAATTTTATAAAAGTTGATCCTGAGTTGTTGAAAAAAATTGATGATGGAAAAGGGTGGGCACTAGATCTTTGGGCTAGATGGTATGCCCTAGACTTTATTTCTAAGGATCATGACAGAGTACTATTATTGGGCGTCGATACGTTTATACGGGGTGATATTAGCGAATTTTATTTCCAGGATATGTTGGGCTATTATTTTGCCTGTACGGCTGATTTTTACATTAATCATACAGAGCCCTCACAGTGGCCAGGAATAAAAGATGAGATGGATAGGATGGGCTTAGATGATAAGAAACGATACATAAATGGAGACGTTGTACTGGTTAATTTGAAGGAGACCCGTGGAAAAATATCATTTCTATCCTTTGTAGACGCATATGCTAAAAATCGATTTGAGTGTTGGGATCAGGACGTAATTACATATTGCTTCAATTCATATATAAAGTTCCAAAATTCTTACGCATATAATTATTTTCCAAATCTGAATTTAGAAAACGTTAATGATTTGGAAAATATAAAGGACGTAAAAATACTGCATTTTGCGGGTGGTCCAAAGCCATGGCTAGTTGCTCCATGGGATGCCAAAAAATTTAATGGAATACCTGAATGGTGGGGAGTTGCAAAAAGAGAAGGACTTGTTAATCCTATTAGCTCTCTCATATATGTAATAAGAAAAATTTTGAAATTTTTAAGATGAAAGCCTTAATTATCGGAATAACAGGCCAAGATGGATATTTTTTATCTAAGCTGCTTAGAAAAAATGATATTGACGTAATTGGATTTTCTCGATCGGGTGATGGATTGATAGGAAGTGTTGATGATATTAGTTTAGTAGAAAGTTTAATGAAAGATCATCAACCGCAATATATATTTCATTTGGCCGCAAACTCGACTACGCGACATGGTGCACTATTTGAAAACCATGAAACGATTAGTACTGGCACCTTAAATATACTTGAATCAGTTAGATTGCATTGTTCGCAGGCCAAAGTTTTCCTTTCTGGAAGCGCTATGCAGTTTAAAAATGAAGGTTTGCCTATAGATGAACTCACTTCGTTTGAAGCAAGCAGTCCTTATTCAATAGCACGTATTCAATCAGTATATGCAGCAAGATATTACAGGAAAAAATTCCGGTTGAATGTATATGTGGGATATTTCTTTAATCATGATAGTCCACTAAGGTCTGAACAACATGTTAATCAAAAAATTGTACGTGCAGTGCAGCGAATTGCTAATGGTAGTAATGAGAGCCTTCAGCTTGGAAATATCGATGTGAAGAAAGAATTTAGTTTTGCAGGTGATATAGCTGAAGCAATTTGGCTGCTGATTAATCAAAATGAAATTCATGAAGCAGTTATTGGTAGTGGAAAGGCTTATAGCATTCGCGAATGGGCAGAATACTGCTTCAAAACAGTAAATCTTAATTACGAGGATTATATTATCGCTCAAAATGGATTTATTGCAGAGTACGATAAACTTGTCAGTAACCCAAAAGTCATAATGGATATGGGATGGAAGCCAAAATTTAGTTTTCATCAGTTAGCGGACTTAATGATGAAAAACAAATGATTCATATTTGCGATATGTTGTGCACGGGTGTCAGCCATGAGAAAGTAAATAGTGGGTTTGTTTATGGATTAAGATTGGCTTTTCCAGATGAAAAAATTAAACTTTATGCTGATAAACAGCATATTGATGCAATTATTAGCGTATTAAAGAATGACGGAATAACGATAAATAATTTAGAGTACTGCCCGATTCATGTCAGCAGTGAGCAAAGCTTATTTTTTTATCTAAAGTGCTATTTTCTGATAAGAAATATTTTTAGACAGATGCTTAGATCGGGTGATAGCAAAATATTTTTTCTATCTTTTAATAACATAATTTTACAAATAATAAAGAAGCTGAAGTGTAATTCATTATTTTCCCGCTTTAGGTTTGTACTCGTACTTCATGGTAGCTTTGAGGAAATTGCAGGAGCAGTTAGTGCCCCAAAGATGTTAGCTGTCCCTTCCATTTCGTTAACTAAAAGATTGAAGCGTTATTCTTTAAGATCATTTCCAGAGACAGCGATGAAACTGATTACGCGCAGGTTGTTGGAGATATATCACAATAGGATTGCACCCTTATTCTCAAAACCGCTTGTATTGAAGGATCTTCTGCATCTCAACCACTCGAGCGACTTTAGGTATATTGCGCTCTCTACGCATGTAGTCGACAACGCTCGAAAGTATATTGATGTTGAAAAATTAAATATTCATGTAATAACGATGCCTACTGTTTTTCATCCGGCATATAAAGTTGAGGGAAATCAATATCCGAAATTTGCAATTTTTGGTTATGGAAATTCAACAATGTCCTTTCAGATATTAACAAGGTTGTCGAAATTAAACTTGACCGATCCTTACGAGATTCGGAATATTGGCATGAATAACTTGGGAGTAGAGGGATTCTCGAATGTCACCATGACCTCTAATGGAAACCGTTTGAGTAGATCGGAAATGGAATCCCATGCGCGGGATATCGATATGTTTCTAATTCTCCATCCAAGTAATACATATAAATTATGTTGCAGCGCTTCAATCTTTGAAGCACTGTCTTATCAAAAGCCAATACTACACTTTGATAATGATTGTTTTAATACCTACAACACTAGGGATATGCCAATTGGGCTGCGTGCCAGTTCGATTGAGGAATTTGTCGATAATATGGTCAATATAATAAAAAATTATGATGTATTTTTATCTGATCGGCATGATTTTATAAGGAATATTAGCGAATTGAGAGATGACTACTCGATAGAAAGAAGCAAAGAGGATATTGCTAGTGTTTTCAGCTGGTCGGATGAGAGTAAGAGAGTGTGATGGGATTTCTTACTAAATATATGAAAATAACTACTTTATTTAGGCGGGCTCCAATTAGCGCCAATGTTGATATACTTTATCGGCACTTTGATCGAGAGGCGTCTTCTTTAATTAAAAAAACATCAAAAGCGATGTTTGCAATTCAAGGGGTTGAAGATCCGCTATATTATGGATTATTCAGTATGATCTCGGTCGATGTTCGACAACGTATTGAGTCTAGCGGTCGTTTGGTAGTAACACGCTCTGTAAATGCTTGGATTGGCAGCGGGTTTGTCGCTTTTGTAATGCGGTCTAGCTTAATTGGTTGGCTGATTTCTTCTCAATGGTTAAGAATTAATCGGCGGGTGGTTGGAGGAGTGGGTTACAGAAGCCAATCATTTAACTATCCATTTTCTGATATGTATGACTTTTGGTGTGCTTACAAATTATGGCGCGAACTGAAAAATGAAAAAGACATTGCAAAGCTGGTTATTCGTGATATTTTGGTCGGCGACCTCGTTATAGACTCGTATTTACGCTTTCGACCTTCGCCCTATTTTTTGATGAAAGATCGTTTTTCATTAAGAGTACTTTGGCAAGCTCACCGTGATGTTCGCCGAGCTTATGATTTTTTTTCTAAATGTAAGCCTTCGTTTTATCTTAGTAGTTACACCACTTATATTAATCATGGAATATCAGTGCGTGTTGCGTTGAAGTTGGGTGTGCCAGTCTACCTAGGTACTAGTGCATTTGTTTTTGGAAAAAAATTAAGCCTAGATGATTATTTTCATACGCCAGATACAAGTTCTTATGCCCCTGGTTTTGAGGCGCTAGATCTGCAAGAGGAGAAACTAACCCGGGCGGAAGTGCAACTTAAGCATCGGTTCTCCGGAGGCGTCGACGAAGCCACATATTATTTAAAGAATTCTCCTTACGCTCTTAGTGGCGAAGAAGTACCAAACGTTAAGGGAGCTGTTGTGATCTTCTTGCATGATTTTTATGATAGCCCACACGTCCATGATGAATTTATTTTTCCAGATTTTTGGTCATGGATTTGCTTTACAATTGATACGTTAACGCAATCGGGAATTAGCTGTTGGGTAAAGCCGCATCCAGCTGTTTCACTCAGCGACGATGGAATGCAACTCTTATTGCAGCACTACCCACATTTGCAAATGCTTTCAGGCCGTATTAATAATATACAGTTAGTAGAGGGTGGCATGATCTGCGGAGTTACGGCCTATGGTACGGTTGCACATGAGCTAGCTTACCTAGGTGTTCCATCCATCTGTTGTGCTAAACATCCCCACATTTCTTTTGATTTTTGTCGAACGGCGAAAACTTTAGATAAATATAAAAACTTTTTGCAAACGCCTACCATTCAACCATTGCCTGTTAAAGAAATGCAACGCCAGGCTTTAGCTTTTCTCTACATGCATAATATTCACTGTGGCGAAGATAATATGGATCTTAGACGTCAATTTACTACTTGGACTAAAGAAGTGGAGGATGTCGAAAGCACCCAATTGTTGCAAGTACTGCTTAAATTCAGGACGTTACCCGCATACAGTAAACTCATTAATGATTTGGTGAATGAAATCCAAATTCGAGACGTTTCATAAATGCGCGACCAGCTATAGGGGTAGATAATGCAGTCCAATAATTTTGCTCCGATTGTTTTATTCGTATACAACAGACTTTGGCACACGCAGCAAACTATTGAAGCGCTTCAGAATAATGAGCTAGCTTTAGAAAGTGAGTTGTTTATATATGCCGATGGGGCAAAGAACGAACAATCTTACAATCAAGTTTCAGAGGTTCGCCGTTATATACGAGAAGTAGATGGATTTAAAAAAATAACTATTATCGAAAGAGAAAAAAACTGGGGTTTAGCTAATTCTATAATTGACGGTGTAACAGCAGCGGTAAATAAATACGGCAGAGTAATTGTATTAGAAGATGATTTGATAACTAGTCCATTTTTCTTAAGATATATGAATGAAGCATTGGAATTTTATAAAGATGAAGAAAACGTTATGCATATTAGTGGTTGGAATTATCCGACAGAGTTTGCGAGTGACAATGACGTATTTTTATACAGAGTTATGGACTGTTGGGGATGGGGAACCTGGAAGGAAAGTTGGATTAATTTTGAAAAAGATACTAAAAAATTAATAAGTAGCTTTACAAGAAAGGACATACATCGTTTTAATTTGGAAGGACATAATAATGTTTGGAATCAGGTGTTATTGAATAAATATAAACGTATAAATACTTGGGCTATTTATTGGTATGGGTCCATTTTTAATAAGCAGGGCCTTTGCTTGAATCCAGTTAAAAGTTTTGTGAGAAATATTGGACACGATGGCAGCGGTACTCATTGTGACGATGATTCTTATAAAGATAATATGGTGTTAAATACTAGTAGTCGTATGGAATTTGTTGCCAATATTGAGGAAGACAGTGAAATGGTGATACAGATTAAACGATATTTTAAGACGCAATATAAGCATATTATCGTTCGGTTAATCAATAAACTATCAAGAGTTACAATAGGAAAAAGCATAATAAAATGAGGATACTGATCGTATCATCTTCGGATCTTAATGGTGGGGCAAATAAGGCGGCATTGAGACTTCATCAGGGGTTGTTATCACATGATGTTAATAGTCGGATGCTAGTGCAAAATAAAATTAGTGATGACTTTACAATAATAGGACCTACGTCAAACTTAAGAAGATATTTAATAAACCCTTTGAGGCCAGCGCTAGATCGTGTTTTGATGATGATCAAAGGTGTTAATTCGCTGTTCTCTGTATCACAGTTTCCATTATCAGAAATTGTAAGACAAATAAACACTATCAAACCAGATATCGTTCATCTTCATTGGGTCGCAGGAGGAATGATGAGAATTGAGGATATCGCAAAGATTAGAGCTCCAATTATATGGAATTGTCAGGATATGTGGCCATTTACAGGCGGCTGCCACTTTAGCGGAAATTGCAAGTCGTATTGCGGTAGTTGCGGAAATTGTCCGGTATTGATGAGTCATAAAACACATGATTTAAGTAGAAAAGTTATTTCCAGGAAGTTGAAGTCTTACGCTAAAGTTCAGAGCATGACAGTGGTTGGTGTTAGTAAATGGATTACTGATTGTGCTAAAGAAAGTTCTTTATTCTCAGATAGAAAAATAGAAAACATACCAAATTGTATAGATGTTAATTTATTTAAACCTATTGACAGAAATATTGCTAAAGATATCTTTAATATTCCAACAGACAAAAAAGTAATTCTGTTTGGAGCCATGGACCCCTCCGGTGACAAAAGAAAAGGTGGTAAGGAGTTGTTCGAGGCGATAAATCTATTAGATTTAGAATCAGAGTCAGTAGTATTTGTGATTGCCGGGAGCAGTAGACCAGAAAAAATGGGATATTTTAAATATCCAGTTTATTTTATTTCTCCATTACGAGATGAAGTGTCATTGCCGTTGATGTACAACATTGCTGATGTAATGATTGTGCCTTCACTAGAGGAGAACTTGTCAAACTCAATTATAGAAAGTCTGTCTTGTGGCATTCCCGTTGTGTCTTTTGATATCGGTGGAAATAGCGACATGATAGAGCATAAAAAGAATGGCTATTTAGCCAAAAGTACTAGTTCTAAAGACTTAGCAAGGGGAATTAATTGGATTCTGTCGAATGATAACTACGATGATTTGTCGTCAAACGCCAGGAAAAAGGTTCTTGAAGAATTTGATAGTAAAGTTGTTACGAAAAAATATATAGAGTTGTACAAACGTGTACTTCAAGAGCAATAACTATAAAATTTAGTGAGCCGTGGTTACTGAGTAATGAAGTATCCTAGATCCGAGATATTTTTGGTATAAAGTGATCCTATGCTGATGGTAACCATGCAAAAGAATGTTAAACCATTAACGGTGGGATATTCTGAGTTCGGGATGAATTATTGATAGAGAGCATTACATTAACTTAGGCAATATTAGTATTGATTCAAATACTAGGATCTATGGTTTCTGGCAATATTAAAATCGGGAGTTTTTCTTACATAAATCGGGTGTCGTTGTGGACAGCTGGAGAAACCCTGGAATGATAATTGATACTTTTGTTGCTCTAGCCTATGGAGTCAAAGCTCCGTCTCAGTCCCGTGATTATAGGGCAAAAACGATAGCTCATTCGTCATCGAAGATGCAACACACGAAATGATGCAAGTCGTATTATGAAAATACATTTAAATACGGCTAAACACTTAATTTAGCAAAATAAACAGGGTGATTTTTTCAGAAAAATATATTATGAAAACTATTAAATTTAACGAACCCTATATAACGGGGAGAGAACTTGAGTATATTCAAGATGTATTTTTTCAAAAAAAGTTTTATGGAACCGGCAAGTACACTACTTTATGTGAAGAAAAAATAAAGTCCATTACTGGTGCGAAGCATGCTCTGCTTACCGATAGCTGTACAGCTGCTTTGGAAATAACAGCATTGCTCTTAAGAGATTTTGATAAGCAGCAAGAGGTTATTGTCCCATCATATACGTTTTCATCAACGGCATCTGCTTTTGCAAGAGCGGGATTTAAAATTGTTTTTTGCGAGTGTGATGACAAAAATATGATGATGGATATCAATGATGTCCAAAAAAAGATTACTAAGAATACGGTGGCTATTATTCCAGTACATTATGGTGGGTTAGCTGCAAATATTCGGCCAATTTGCGAGCTAGCAAAAAAGTTGGATTTGGTAGTTGTTGAAGATGCGGCTCAGGGTTTTAACTCATCTCTAGACAATCAGCAGATTGGAACTTTTGGAAATTTCGGATGTTTTTCATTTCATGAAACTAAGAATATCCATTGTGGTCTTGGTGGCGCGCTGTTAGTCAATGATGAAAAATATCTTAATCGTGCGAGACATATCTGGGAGCGAGGAACAAACAGGCAGGAAGTTCTTAAGGGATTGGTCGATAAATACTCTTGGGTGGAAATTGGTGGAAGTTTTTATCCTTCGGAACTCCAGTCGGCATTTTTGTTCGCCCAGCTAGAGGGGTTAGATGATAACCTTAAAAAGCGTAAAGTTATTTATGAGATTTATAGTAACAAGCTTAAAGAACTTAAGGAAAAAGATAAATTTCATTTTCCATGTATTGATTCTAATCTTAAATCCAATTACCATGCGTTTTTTATTATATTTAATTCTGAATCCGATGCGGATGGGGTTAGACAATTTCTCGTTGCCAATGATGTCCATGCATATATTGGCTATGTCGCTCTGCATTCTTCCCCAGTGGGTATTAAAATGGGGTATAAACCTGAATCTTTATCTAAAACGGAACTGTTAGCGAAACGAGTTCTTCGCTTACCATTTCATAATAATATGTCCGAAAAGGATACTGATCGTGTTGCTAATCTTATAAATGAGTATTTTAATGCTAACTAAGTATCAAGATGATTTAAATACTTATAGATCTCAAGTTACAGCGCTATGTTCAATTACAGACGACTTGCGGATCGAAACCCAATTTGAATCTCTAGAAGATCGGTCCTTGATTGGTAGTTTAGCCCAGTTTGAACAATGGTTTTTAGATCAACAGAAATGCTGTCAAATGACAATTGAGGATATAAGTCTCAGCGACTGCAGGGGTTGGTCGATGGATAATGATACTGGATGGATTTCACATGAGAGTGGTGAATTTTTTGTTATTCAGGGAGTGAGAGTTGGCTTTTCGGGCAACAGAGAGATCGTGGGAGGTTGGGACCAGCCTATGGTTACGCAAATAGGTTTTAAAGGTGGATTACTTGGCCTGCTTAGAAAGCGATTTGAAGGCATACCTCATTATCTCGTTGAAGCGAAAGCCGAGCCTGGGAATCCCGATAAAATTCAAATTAGTCCTACCCTTCAGGCTACGTTTAGTAATTTAAAGCAGGCCCATGGAGGTAGAAAACCTAAATTTTCCCAGTACTTCGAAACTCCAGACAAGCACGACGGGAAAGTGCTGTTTTCACAATGGATGTCTGAAGATGGAGGTCGCCTGCATTTGAAGAGAAACAAAGGAATGCTTGTAGAGCTGCCGGAAGGGTCACAGATAGAAATTCCAGATAACTTTTATTGGACAAGTCTATATCAACTAAAGGCCTTAATTAAATCCAACTCCTGGGTAAATCCTCATATCCGGGGAATTATTTCGAGCCTTTAATGAAAATAAAAATTGGATTAATTACTGTAGGCAATCATTGCCAAAAAAATATTATACCTAGCTTGGCCGCAATGAATAATGTTGAGCTTGTAGGTTTTTATACTAGAAATTTAGATACCGCATCAGTCATAACTAAAAAATATAATATTACGTACTACGACGAGTTAGACAAAATGCTTGCTGAAGCGGCTATTGATTTTGTTTATATATCAAGTCCCAATGCCTTGCATTATCCTCATATCATCAAAGCATTAAGTAATAAAATCAACGTTATTGTTGAAAAGACAGCAGTCGCTAATCTACAGCAGGCTAAAAAGGTAGTTGAGCTTGCAGCAGAACATAATCTATTGGTGTATGAGGCATTCATGTATAGACACCACCAACAATTCTCTAGATTGAAAAAAGTCATTGATAACGAAACTTATGGAATTGTAAAAAAAGTTTTTATAAATTTTGGTTTTCCTCATCTCACTAAAAGCGATATTAGATACAGTAGAGAGCTAGGCGGTGGGGCATTACTTGATGCCGGTGCTTATACCATTTCCGCTATGAATGGCTTGTTTGGTGAATGTAAGTATGAAAATTCAGGAATTTTTTTCGAAAGTCATAGTGTTGATGTTAATGGCTATGCTGTTTTTCATAGCGCTAAAAATGTTCAATGTTTTTTAAATTGGGGTTTTGGATTAGGCTACAAAAACGAAATGCAGATATGGACAAATGAAGGAGTAATTGTGGTAGATCGTGCTTTTTCTAAGCCATCTAATTTCGCCGCCAAAATTTGTCATATAGAAAATGGAATAAATACCGTTGACAGCTCCTACACTGCTAATCATTTTGAAAGAATGTTTGAATTTGTTTTTGGTTTAGCTACAGAAAAGTACAAGAAAGTAAACAATGACCTGATTACTCAAATTAAGACAATAGAATTAATACAAAAAAAAGAAGAATAGTGTCGGTGGATCCCTTATTAAATAGAGGGCCAGGAATACGGTGGTAACAACACTTCTGTTTCGTAATATCCGCTAGAAAGTATGCCACGAGTTAGTTAAGCATGTGAGATTGGGTTATAAGGTTAGGCTCAACTCGGGAGTATCAAATTGAAATTGGCTTTACAAAGAAGATCTATAGATAAAAAAACCGATGTGCACAAAGCATGGGGTGATTTTTTTATAGGTATTACTTTTCTATTGCTCTTTTTACTGCAACCCTTCTTTACACTATTATTTTGTGTAATATTTAGTTTGTTTATGCGTACCAAAAATCCATTTCATGTATATATGGTTGTTTTTTTAGGCTCGTTGTATCTTGGCTTAGTAAATATAACTAAGACTCCTGAAAGTGACCTTATTCAATATCTTGCTGCTTTTGATGACGCAAAGATTATGAATTTGGGAAGTTTTTTTATTTTATATAGCCGAGAACCTCTTTACTATTTGGCTGTTTATGTCATGGGGAGCATCGACTTCCTGGATGGTAGGCATTTCATCCTTGCGTCTACTTTTATCCAGTATTTTGTTTATTTAGTAGCCGTGTTGAAATTATGTCTGCATATTAACTTAAGTCATCGTTCGACAGTTGCTTTCATTGTCATGCTGTTATTTTTCCCATCACTGTTTAGTATATCTGCCCATCTAATGCGCCAGTTTATTGCTAGTTCGATATGTATATATGTGGTGGTACAGATGTTAATTTTTGAGAAAACAAATATCTTGTTAGCTTTCGTGTCTTTTCTCAATCATTTTTTTGTGGGCTTGTTTTTTTTCTTGATAGTGTCACTTAAAATCGCTCACTCGAAAAGAATATCAAAAGCATTAGTGCTAATCAGTTCTTCCCTTACCCTTGCATTGGTTGGTGTTGCTCTATACTCTGTATCTCGATATTTAGTTGATATGCCTTATGTTGGTGCTATTTTTTCTCGAATAATTAATCCAGTTGGATTTATTGAATTCGCTCCATTTAATCTCTCCCAGACCGTTTTTAGCCTTTTCATTTTGGGTTGTTCTTTGTTCAATTTAAATTCTAAATGGTCTTCTTGTAAGACGGCTAATTTTGAGATTATTCATTGGGCCACGGTCTTTTTTTGTGGAATCGTAATACTGTCATCGTTTATAAGCTCATTTTCAGAAGTGACGTTGCGGTTTTCCTTGTTCCTCTACTTTGCCGTTGGGTTTGTTTTCCCATACACACTTTTTAGAATAAATAGACGCATTGATACCCAACCATTTCTAATTATATTGATGGTGCTAGTAATAATTTCCTTTATGAATAAAATTCAATTTGGAGCTTGGGAGTATGCTGATATTGTTGAGTTGCTCAGCTATTCTTTCTTTGGATTTTGGGCGTTGTAATTATAGTTCCCTCACAGTTTTTAGCGGCAAATGATAGTTTAGAAAAAATGGATTAATAATGAAAATTTTAGTTACTGGTGGTGCGGGCTTTATTGGCAGCCAATTGATTAGGCATATAATGAGTGAGACTGACTTTGATGTCGTTAATGTCGATTGCTTGACCTATGCTGGAAATGTCAATTCGCTGCCGGATTTATTAGGTAACGGGCGATATGTCCATGAATTAGTGGATGTGTGTGATACAGATTCTTTAAGACGGATTTTTAGTCATCATGAGCCATCGTCCGTTCTTCATCTTGCAGCGGAATCGCATGTTGATAGGTCAATAGAGGATTCTTTTGCATTTATTCGAACCAATATACTAGGCACTTATCATTTGCTTGAGGAAACTCTACGCTATTATCAATCGCTGTCAGGTGCGAACCAAAAGCTATTTAGGTTTCAACACGTGTCTACTGACGAAGTATATGGCGATCTTAAGCACACTGATGACTATTTTAATGAAAAATCTAGCTATGATCCTTCGTCTCCCTATTCTGCGTCGAAAGCAAGCTCGGATCATTTAGTAAGGGCATGGTCTAGGACCTATGGTCTTCCGGTTCTAATTAGTAATTGCTCAAATAACTATGGACCGTACCAGTTTCCGGAAAAGCTTATCCCAACAATTATTCTGAACGCGCTTAAAGGACAGGAGATTCCTATCTATGGCGATGGCAGCCAAGTTAGGGACTGGCTTTTTGTGGAAGATCATGCAAGGGCACTGATGGCTATACTCTTGAGTGGAAAAACTGGAGAAACATATAATATTGGAGGTCACAACGAAAAAACGAATATGGAGGTCGTTAAGGAAGTTTGCGGTCTTCTAGAAAAACACCACCCTGAAAAGCCGGCTAACATAGCACAATATATTGATTTGATTTCCTATGTTTCCGATCGCCCGGGACATGATACCCGTTATGCCATCGACGCAAGAAAAATATCGTCAGAGATAAACTGGGCTCCCAATGAAACATTTGAAACGGGTCTGGAAAAAACTGTAATTTGGTACCTGAATAATAGAAAGTGGTGGCAGGACGTACTGTCTCAAGAGTATAAAACTGAGCGAAAGGAAAGTATTTTATGAGTAAAAAGTACAAAGGGATAGTCTTAGCTGGGGGTTCAGGGACTAGATTACACCCCTTGACTATTGCGCTTTCTAAGCAGTTATTACCTATTTATAATAAACCCATGATTTATTATTCTATATCGGTGCTTATGCTGGCAGGGATTAGGGAGATTTTGTTAATTTCAACACCAAGAGATTTGTCGGCTTACCAATTACTCCTTGGTGATGGCTCTGATTTCGGTATTTCTCTTGAATATGCAGTGCAGGAGAATCCGGAAGGTTTACCTCAAGCCTTTACTATTGGTGAAGATTTTATCGGTGGAAATAGTGTTGCACTTGTTTTGGGTGATAATTTATTTTTTGGTGAGGGTTTCAAAAGTAAGCTTCAAAATGCGACAAAAAAACATCAGGGAGCTACTGTTTTTGGTTATCATGTCGCTGATCCTGAACGCTACGGGGTTGTTGAATTTGATGGGAACCATAATGCGTGTTCTCTAGAAGAAAAGCCAAAGAATCCTAAGTCAAATTACGCTGTTACTGGCTTGTATTTCTATGATAATAATGTCGTTAATTTAGTTAAGAATATTGAAAAATCGGCAAGAGGTGAATTGGAAATCACAGATATTAATAATATATATCTCGCTAATAAGGAACTTAGAGTAGAGGTTCTGGGTAGGGGATTCGCATGGTTGGATGCTGGGACTCATGAGTCTTTAGCTGATGCTACCCAATTAGTCAGAACCGTAGAATTAAGGCATGGGTATAAAGTAGCATGTTTAGAAGAAATTGGATTTACTAATGGGTGGCTAACTCGGGATCAATTAATTTCATTTGCCAATAGCTATAAGTCGCCTGAGTATGCGGCTTATTTGCTAAAAATTGTGGACGGCTACTGATAATAGCCATTAATTATGACTGGCTTAATAGAGAATGCTCTAACTTATATTTGACGATTTTTAAATCGCAAATTGACTGGCCAAAATACTATACACACAGAAAAATATATTTATATAGTGGTTAACTTTTTTTGTTACAGCCATTAAGAAAAGAGGTATACACTTGATACATCATTTCCCTAATTTCGTTTGTTGGAAAGAGATCTTTTCTCTTTATAACTCAGATCGTGATATTGTTTATTTGGACAGTATTTTATGTTTTTTGTTAGGGCTTATGCTGGGACAGCGGGGAAATTACTTTTCTGGTCCACAAATGGCACATCGCCTAGTGACAAAATCGCCCAGTAAATTCTATTTTCTTCTGGCGGAAGATATTGATCTAATTGACAAAGATAAAAAGCTAATATTACCTTTCAAATCCTCTTTCGAGGGAGATGTTGATTTGTTGGATTTTCTCGAAACTTTGCCGATTGGAGTTGCACTGATTATTGGAGTCAGCTCTCCAAAACAGAATGTATTAGCTCATTATTTACACTCCTTAAGACCGGATGTTGAATATTTTTGTCTTGGCGCCGCTGTAAAAATCACGTGGGGCATGAAACATGCAAATACTAGGTTGAGGGGCACTGGGCTGCAATGGTTGGAGTTCTTGGCGTTGCATCCGCAACGGACGGTTATGAAAATATCTTCTTCTGCACATGAGTCATTAAGAATATTATCGTCGTTCAAAAGTCTAAAGTTGTTTCGAAACTTCGTGATCGTTAGTAAGGAAAGCACTAAGTTTGTTAAAAATAATCATGAGTTAAGTGGCTAAGGATATATGAGGTTGCACCAACAGTTTATCTAATATTTTAAAAGTGAACGCAAAAGGAAAATTTATAATGAAAGTAGCATTAATAACTGGTGTGACTGGCCAAGATGGTTCTTATTTAGCAGAATTATTACTCGAGAAAGGTTATCAAGTCCACGGTCTAAAGAGGAGGGCATCATCGTTTAATACTGAGCGAATCGACCATCTCTATCAAGATCCTCATATAGAGTCTAGTAACTTTTTCCTTCACTATGGCGATCTTTCTGATAGCTCAAACTTAATTCGTATTCTAAAAGAGACACAACCGGATGAAGTTTATAATCTAGGTGCCCAAAGCCACGTGGCAGTAGCTTTGAAGTGCCCAGAATATACGGCTGATGTCGATGCTCTCGGCACATTGCGGCTATTGGAAGGTATTAGGTTTCTTGGTATGGAGAAAAAAGTTAAATTTTATCAAGCTTCAACCTCTGAACTTTATGGTGAAGTACGTGAAACCCCTCAGTCAGAAGCCACTCCCTTTTATCCCCGCTCCCCGTATGCTGTTGCGAAATTGTATGCGTATTGGATCGTCGTTAATTATCGTGAAGCATATGGAATGTATGCGTGTAATGGGATTCTTTTCAATCATGAGTCCCCTCGCCGTGGAGAGACGTTCGTAACACGAAAGATAACTCGGGGCTTGTCCAATATAGCTCAAGGTCTCGAAACTTGTTTGTATATGGGCAACATTGACGCCCTTCGAGACTGGGGCCATGCTAAAGATTATGTGAGGATGCAGTGGATGATGCTTCAGCAAGACAATCCCGATGACTTTGTTATTGCGACCGGCAAGCAGTATTCTGTCCGTCAGTTTATTGAATGGTCTGCTGAGGAGATTGGTATAACCTTGGCATTTTCTGGTTCAGGTGTCGATGAGGTTGGAGTCATACAAAGGATTGATGGCGTTGATGCTCCTGCATGCTCTGTAGGCGATGTAGTAGTTCGCATTGATACTAGATATTTTCGTCCAGCCGAGGTGGAGACTTTGCTTGGTGACCCAACTAAGGCAAAAGAGCAGCTCGGCTGGATGCCATATATTACTGCGCAGGAGATGTGTTCTGAAATGGTAGAAGAAGATTTGAAAGTCGCAAAAAAATACGCGTTGTTGAAATCACATGGGTATGAAACTCCAGCAGCAGTTGGGGCCTAAGTTGGATTTTAAATGAAAATATATGTAGCTGGCCATAAAGGTATGGTTGGCGGTGCTATTCTGCGCCGCCTTAAAAGTAGGACAAAAGCGGGTGAAAAGCTTGAAATAATTACGCGTACCCGGGAATGTCTTGATTTGACTGAGCAGGCTGCAGTTCTTGAATTTATGGAGCTTGAAAGGCCTAGTATGGTCATAATGGCCGCGGCACGAGTTGGTGGAATTCATGCTAACAATACATTTCCGGCCGATTTTATCTACCAAAATTTGATGATTCAAAACAATCTTATTCATAGCGCCTATACTGTGGGCGTCAAAAAGTTACTGTTCTTAGGGAGTTCTTGTATCTACCCGCGCTTAGCCAGACAACCGATGCAGGAAAGTGCATTATTGACGGGTGTTCTTGATCCCACCAATGAGCCTTATGCTGTTGCTAAGATTGCGGGAATAAAAATGTGTGAGAGCTATAGCCGGCAGTATGGAGTTGATTATCGATGTATTATGCCAACTAATCTCTATGGCCCTGGAGACAATTTTCACGCAGAGAATTCTCATGTCGTGTCTGCGCTTTTACGTCGTTTTCATGAGGCAAAAGTGAACAATGCTAAAGAGGTTTTGATTTGGGGAAGTGGAAAACCATTTAGAGAGTTTTTACACGTTGATGATATGGCGGACGCTTCATTATTCATACTTGATCTTGATAAAAGGACATATACCGATAATACGCAGTCGATGCTTTCACATATAAATGTGGGTAGTGGTGACGAGGTCAGTATAGGTGATTTGGCTGGTATTATAGGTGCGGTAGTAAACTATCAAGGCGACATATCTTTCGACGCTAGTAAATCTGATGGCCCTCCTCGCAAGCTTATCGATAGCTCTAGACTCAAAGCAATG
>Ga0206129_10002888_pt1 | contig 20483 bp, 16 predicted proteins | sample Helgoland_Spring_8_FD_148616 | JGI IMG/M metagenome (GOLD analysis project Ga0206129, IMG submission 148616) | Pelagic subsurface seawater microbial communities from Kabeltonne, Helgoland, North Sea - Helgoland_Spring_Bloom_20160502_2 | ecosystem: Environmental > Aquatic > Marine > Epipelagic ...
CCAGAAACTAACTGAAAGGTTCGGCGTTCAGAAATATTTCCCAACTCCGCCATGGCTATTTTTAAATAGTCCAATGCCAAGGCCAAAGGCTGCCCATGAAAATTACCACCAGATATAATTTTATCTTCTTTTGTGAAAATATTAGGATTATCAGTCACAGAATTGATTTCAGTGATGAATGTTTTGGTTACAAATGTCAGTGTGTCTTTTGTAGCTCCATGAACTTGCGGTATACAACGAAAAGAATATGGATCTTGAACATGTCGCTTCTTTTGGCTACTTAATTCACTGCCTTTTAAAAATGTCTTTATTCTTTTGGCAGTCATGACTTGACCATCGTGAGGTCTCACTGAATGAACAAGCGCATCGAATGGTTCTAAATGTCCATCAAAAGCATCAAGAGACATTGCTCCTATAATGTCTGCCACATAAGATAAATGATAGCTTTCTAACAATAAATGAATGCCATAGGCACTCATGAATTGTGTTCCATTTAATAACGCTAATCCTTCTTTAGATTTTAACGTAATAGGGTTCCAGTTAAATATTTGGCACACTTTTTCAGCCTTCATGATCTCATCCTTATAGGTGACCTCTCCGAATCCTATTAATGGCAAGGATAAATGTGCCAATGGCGCGAGGTCTCCTGAGGCACCTAATGAACCCTGCGTGTAAACAACAGGCAATACATCATTGTTATACAAGTCAATAAGACGTTTTACGGTCTCTAATTGAACACCGCTATAACCAAAACTCAAAGACTTGATTTTTAGCAACAACATTAACTTAACAATTGATTTTGGAACTTTATCTCCTGTGCCACAAGCATGAGACAACATCAAGTTTTCTTGAAGTTTACTCAGGTTGTTGTCTGTTATTTTTACGTTATGCAAGGATCCAAACCCTGTATTAATACCATATATAGGACGATCATTAGTTTTCATTTTATGATCTAAATAAGTCCTACACTCTGAAATTTTTTGACACGTCTCTAATGACAAATCAATTTTTCTTGAAGATTGCAGTAACTCATCTATAGTCTCTAGATCTAAAGATTGTTGTGTATCAATATAAAACGTTGTTCTCATATATTATGTAATGTGTTCAAAATTCAACAAACAAAAATTGAAATCCAAAGATTACAGGTAGATAATTTTTATTACTAGTTCAACATTGCACCTCTATTCTGTATTCCTTAACGTGTAAAATATCATTTTTAAACAATACATAAAACAGACTGTTTTGAGCAATTTATTTGTTGTTTTATAAATCACACTAAACAAATAAATTAGATAATAAACGACATTTAAGTAAAAACATATCCTGTTAAAGCCCTAGTTCTTGGTAAAACATGACAACGCTGTTCTTTATTTTGTAAAGTGTCTAGATACCAGATTACCAACGTTGTGCCTTAAAGATTTATCAGTTCATTACAACTAATTACCCTTACATGTAAGATGATTTCATGCATACACATAATCTTCTTCGAATATTTTTAGCACTAAAAAAGGATCGTATTTAAAAGGAGATATTTCGCTACCTGCATGACTTTTGTTGCTTCTTAAAATTAATTAAAAAAAAATAGCAATTACAGAGGCTTTTTTGTTTTCTTTGAAGATTCACACAAGTTTGTGTTTTTTAAAGTGACATTTAATCAAAATAGGGTATTAAGTCGACATGTTTTCATAGACGTAAATCAAAAATGATTGTCGATTTCAAAATATAATAGAATAATGAAGGTATTAAAATTTGGAGGTACCTCCGTCGGTTCGGTTGCGAACATCAATAAAGTTATTTCAATTTTAAAATCAGTTTCAAAAACAGAGGATTGTATTGTTGTCGTCTCTGCTATAGGTGGTATCACTGATAAGTTAATTGATGCGGCTGATAAAGCTGTTGAAAAAAATGAGCTTTATCTCGAAACATACGCGCACATTGAGTCACAACATTTTCATTTAATTGATACCCTTATTGATGATAAATCTGCTCAAAAAAGAACACAAAATACTGTCGCATCAAAGTTGAAGAGTTTAAAGCAACTTTTAGATGGTCTTTATCTCATCAATGAATTATCACCAAAAACAACTGATAAATTATTGAGTTTTGGAGAATTAATGTCTTCGTTAATCATTTCTGAGGCAATGGCGTCAAGAGGATTAAAGGCTGTTTTAAAAAATTCTCAAGAATTAATTGTTACTAACAATGACTACAATAAAGCAACGGTTTTATTTGACATCACAAACGATAACATTAGGTTTTATTTTAAAAGTAGTAATCACAAAATCACTATTCTACCTGGGTTCGTATCAAAATCAAAAGATAATGAGTTGACCACTCTTGGCCGCGGAGGCTCTGATTACACAGCTGCCATAATCGCAGCGGCTCTGAACGTTGATGAACTTCAAGTATGGACGGATGTGAGCGGTATGTTCACAACGAATCCAAAATTAGTAAAGCAAGCCATACCCATAAAAAGTATATCATTTCAAGAAGCTGTAGAGCTTTCACATTTTGGGGCTAAAGTCCTTTATCCTCCGACTGTGCAACCGGTTCTTGATAAAAATATTCCGATCGTCATCAAAAATACGCTTGCTCCAAAAGACACTGGAACTTACATTTCGGAAGGACCTGCCAATGGTTCTAATGTAGCGGTAAAAGGAATTAGTAATATCGATGATGTCGCATTACTGACTCTGCAAGGAAACGGCATGGTGGGTATACCCGGGTTTTCAAAGCGATTGTTTGAAACACTATCACAGGAAAAGATTAATGTCATTTTAATCACGCAAGCGTCATCAGAACATTCTATCTGTATTGGCGTTGCAGAAAAAGATGCATCAAACGCTAAAACGTCTATTGATTGTGCCTTCGAAAATGAAATTTCACTCCATAAAATAGATCCCTTAATCGTTGAAAAAGATTTAGCTATCATCGCTGTAGTTGGGGATAACATGAAAAATCATCAAGGCATCAGTGGTAAAATGTTTAGTACTCTTGGAAAAAATAATGTGAATATTAGAGCCATTGCTCAAGGAGCATCAGAGCGGAACATCTCTGCTGTTATCGCTAAAAAAGATGTAAAAAAAGCACTGAACACACTCCATGAACGATTCTTTGAAAAACGGCATAAACAACTCAACCTATTTATTACTGGGGTTGGTAATGTTGGTGAAAAATTGATTGATCAAATTAGGCAGCAACATCAGTATCTAAAAGAAAATTTAAAGATAGAATTGCGTGTTGTTGGTTTATCCAATTCACGAAAAATGGTTTTTAATCAAAACGGTGTTGATTTAGACAATTGGATTCACGAATTTAATTTTGCAGGAAAATCAAATATTAACGAGTTTTACCAAACTGCTGTCACAATGAATCTACGTAATAGTATTTTTGTCGATGTCACGGCTAATGTAGATGTAGCCAATAGTTACAATCGGTATTTAAGAAAAAATATAGCTGTGGTGGCTTGTAATAAAATTGCTTGCTCGGGAAGTTATAAAAACTACCTAGAGTTACAACATTTGTCCTTAAAATATAATGCGCCGTTTTTATACGAGACTAACGTTGGTGCTGGGTTACCTATCATAAACACTTTGAATAACTTAGTAGCTTCTGGGGATAAAGTCATTAGTATTATGGCTATTTTATCAGGCAGTTTAAATTTTATTTTTAATAATTTCAGTGATAAGAAAAATTTTCATGACACTGTTAAACAAGCCCAATTTGAAGGTTATACAGAACCGGATCCTCGCATTGATTTATCGGGTATTGATGTTGCCAGAAAGTTATTAATATTATCTCGCGAAAATGGACTTCCGATGGAAATTGAAGCTATTGAAAACACCTCTTTTTTAACTGAAGCAAATGGTAAGGCAAACACCGTAGATGATTTTTATGAGTCTTTAATTAAAGATGAGCCTTATTTTCAAAAACTCTATGCCTCTGCTAAGGCCAAACATTGTCGATTAAAATATGTTGCAGAATTCAAAAATGGCAAGGCTAAAGTTGGTTTAAAAGAGATTCCTGAAAGACATCCTTTTTATAATCTAAAAGGGAAAGATAATATCGTCATGTTTTACACTGAGCGTTATCCCGAACAACCTTTAATTATCAAGGGTGCAGGAGCTGGTGCCGACGTCACAGCGTCAGGATTGTTCGCAGATATTATCAAGGTAGCTAAGAACTAGTTAACTATGAATGAAATAAAGATATTTTCTCCTGCAACTGTCGCCAACGTTGCTTGTGGTTTTGATGTATTGGGATTTTGCCTCAACGAATTGGGTGATGACATGATTGTCAGAAAAACTCAAGAAAAAGGACTTAAAATTAATCATATAGAGGGTTTTCCTTTACCTCTTGAAGTTCATAAAAATGTTGCCGGCGTATCTGCTCTGGCCCTTTACGAACACGCCACTCCTAATTGTGGCTTTGAGATTGAAATTTATAAACGAATTAAACCCGGGAGTGGTGTTGGTAGCAGTGCCGCTAGTGCCGCAGGAAGCGTTTATGCCATAAATGAACTTCTTGGAACTCCATACGACAAAACACAACTTACTGAGTTTGCTATGAAGGGTGAAGCCTTGGCCAGTTCTTGTGAACATGCTGATAATATTGCACCTTGTATTTTTGGAGGATTTACCTTAGTTAAAAGTAACAACCCGCTCATGGTTTTACAACTCCCCACACCTTCAAACTTGTATGCAACAATCATTCATCCACAAATTGAGATCAAAACATCAGAGGCTCGAAAATTACTACCCATTGATATTCCATTGTCAAAAGCTTCACAACAATGGGCAAACCTTGGTGGATTAATTCATGCATTACACACTAATGACTATAAATTGATGCAAGCGTGTCTTGAAGATGTGATCATCGAACCCTTTAGAAAACAATGCATTCCCTACTTTGATGATGCTAAAACTGCAGCGATAGCCAATGGAGCGCTCGGTTGTGCTATTTCGGGTTCAGGACCCGCCATATTTGCCTTGAGCAAGAGCCTTGAAACAGCCAAGCGCGTAGAACGAGCACTGGAGGCAGTTTACAGTTCTACAACGATCGCTTTTCATACTTATGTGTCATCTATTAGTCATCAGGGTATTAAAACATTAAAACAACGTTAAAAATGACTTATTATTCTCTCAATCGACAAGCACCAGACGCAACATTTGAACAAGCTGTCGTTAAAGGTTTAGCTCCAGATAAAGGTCTCTATTTTCCTGCTTCTGTAACTCCTTTCACTAATGACTTTTTGAATACGCTGGAGGATCTGAGTGATCACGACATAGCAATTCAAACAATCAAGCAATTTGTTTTACCGGATATTCCTGAAAAAGCTCTTGAGGAGATTATTAGTGATACTTTAGATTTTGATTTCCCCATTGTAAAACTCAACGAAAATATCTCCACTCTTGAGTTATTTCATGGCCCTACCATGGCTTTCAAAGATGTAGGAGCACGATTCATGGCGCGATGTCTTGGATACTTTAACAAACATAATGAGCATGAGGTAACTGTGTTGGTCGCTACTTCTGGTGATACAGGAGGTGCTGTAGCTAATGGATTTTTAGGTGTCAAAGGTGTTCATGTTGTCATTCTATACCCAAGTGGTAAAGTAAGTAACATTCAAGAAAAACAGCTAACAACACATCAACAAAACATTACAGCACTAGAGGTAGACGGGGTGTTTGATGATTGCCAAGACATGGTTAAGCAAGCATTTTTGGATGAGGAATTAACAAGTCAATTACAACTTACTTCGGCGAACTCCATTAATGTTGCGAGATGGCTCCCACAAATGTTCTATTTCATTTTTGCCTACAAACGTTTAAAATCACACCATAAGCAAATTAGTTTTTCAATTCCAAGCGGTAATTTTGGAAATATTTGTGCAGGAATGATGTTACAGAAATTAGGGTTACCAATACATCATTTTATTGCTTCCAATAATGCAAATAATGTTGTGGCTCAATATTTACATTCTGAGATTTATAGTCCTAAAGCATCTGTACAAACTATTAGTAATGCCATGGATGTAGGAAACCCAAGTAATTTTATACGCATTCAAGAAATTTATGGGAATGACTTCCAAAATTTAAAGCATCACCTAAGTTCGTTTAGCTATTCAGATACCATGACGAAGTCTGCGATGCGTGAACTTTACGATGTCTATAATTACGTTGCTGATCCCCACGGTGCTGTTGGATATCTTGGTGCTAAAGATTATTTAAAAATAAATCCAGACACCCATTGTGTATTTCTTGAAACAGCGCATCCGACAAAGTTTTTAGATGTCGTTGAAGATGTTATTGACATTAAATTAGAATTACCAGAGCAAATAAAATCAGTGATTGATAAGGAAAAATCCTCGATACCGATTAGTCACTATGCTGAATTAAAATCATTCTTACTCAGTTGTAGTTAATCCTTTTATAATACACCCATTATTGTTTTGTGAATTTAATTTGTTTGTGCCAACAATAGTCCATAATTTCAAAAAACCCGTGTTACAGGTATCTCGCCAATTCTTGGATTTATTATTCAAATTTTGTTTGTTTCACTAAAAATAAGGTTGATTAAGTTGCTATTGAGGTCATTATTTTAAAATCCTTGGAGTACTAATAAAACTGAGAGATGTCTGTGTAAACATATTATCATTTTAGTACTTTAATCTAAATAATTTAGCTTAAAATTGTTTAATTTTGCTTTCAAATATGACTACATTTTAATGAAAAATACAGCGTTAACTCAAACTCACGAATCTCTTGGAGCCAAAATGGTACCTTTCGCAGGTTACACAATGCCTGTGCAATATGAAGGTGTAACAATAGAACATCAGACTGTAAGAGCTGGAGTTGGTGTTTTTGATGTCTCTCACATGGGAGAGTTTTTTATCGAAGGTCCCAATGCACTTGCATTAATTCAAAAAGTAACAAGTAATGATGCTTCAAAACTTACTCCTGGTAAAGCTCAATATAGTTGTCTTCCCAATAATGATGGTGGTATTGTTGACGATTTAATTGTATACATGCTTGAAGAAGAATGCTATTTACTGGTAGTAAACGCGAGTAATATCGAAAAAGATTGGAATTGGATTCAATCTAAAAATGATGTTGACGCTATCATGAAAAATAGTTCTGACGCGTACTCTCTTCTGGCTATTCAAGGACCAAAAGCTGTGGAATCGATGCAATCATTGTCAAGTTCAGATCTATCGGCAATTAAATTTTATAATTTTATTTTAAGTGATTTTGCTGGTGTTGACAATGTTATAATTTCAGCGACAGGTTACACAGGAAGTGGAGGTTTTGAAATATATTGTAAAAATAGTGATGCACAACACATTTGGAATCAAGTCTTTAAAGCAGGGGCTTATGCTGGTATAAAACCAATTGGTTTAGCTGCTCGAGACACCTTGCGATTAGAAATGGGATATTGTCTTTATGGTAACGATATTGATGACGCTACCTCTCCAATTGAAGCTGGTCTTGGTTGGATCACAAAATTCACAAAAGATTTCACTAATTCTGAAGCTTTAAAAGTTCAAAAAGCAGAGGGAACCACAAAAAAGTTAGCCGCATTTAAACTTAATGAAAGAGGCATACCACGCAAAGGCTATGACATTGTTGATGACCAAGGAAATATTATTGGTCAAGTCACCTCTGGAACCATGAGCCCAAGCTTAGGTGTTGGTATTGGCATGGGCTATATCCAAAGTTCTTTGTGTAACCTCGAACAAGATATTTATATTCAAATTAGAAAAAAAGCTATTTCAGCTACTATTGTGAAACTTCCTTTCTACAAATCATAAAGTGATTTTTTAGAATTATTTCAAGATTGAATGAAAAAGAAAAGTGATAAGGAACGTATTCTTATTTTAGGGGCGAGTGGGTTTATAGGTAACGCACTGTATAAAGAGCTTTGTAACTACTTTAGAACTTTTGGTACATTTTGTACTAACAATAAAACTTATGAAAATAACCGCCATTTTTTTCAATATTCTATGGAAAAAGATGATGTTTTTGATGTTTTACAAAGGGTGAAACCAACAATCATTATATCTGCATTAAGGGGTGATTTTGCATCTCAAGTAGTTGTACACCAACATATCTCTGAATACTTATTACGCTTTGATTCAAAATTAATATTCTTGTCATCAGCTAACGTCTTTGATGCTTACAGTAAATATCCTAGCTATGAGTTTGATAAAACATTGAGTCATAGCGTTTATGGTCATTTCAAAATTAAAATTGAGAATATGCTGTTGCGATTACCAAAAAAACACGTCGTAATCGCGAGACTTCCAATGGTTTTTGGCGTCTCATCGCCACGTGTTAACGAATTAAAATTATTCTTAAAAGAACAATTACCGATTGAAATATTTCCAAATTTGGTCATGAATGTGACTTCAGATTGTAAATTGGCGCAACAAATACATTACATGATTAATAGACGTAAAAATGGAATTTTTCACCTTGGAAGTTCTGATTTGGTTCATCATGACGAATTTATTGGCGATATCATCACCTCACTAGGTCAATACAAGCCTCAGTTTAAACATGTCTACACAACAAATGATGAACGTTATTTAGCTGTCTTGCCAAAAGAGAACACACTTCCCAAGCATCTGCAAATTAAAAGTACCGCCGTTTTAAAAGAATTAACCGTGTAAATGCTGAAAAAATAATTTTAACTTTTATCTTACCATAAATTAATCAAACATGATAAAATTAGTACCTGACGACATTGAAAAGCGCATGTTACATTTTCCAGATTGGGATTATTACGAGGATGCTATTCACACTGAATTTGAATTTGACAACTTTAAAGATTGTTTTGGAGCCATGTGCCGCATTGCATTTGAATGTGAATTATTAAACCATCACCCTTCATGGAGCAATACTTACAACGTTCTAAAAATTTCATTATCGACACATGATGTCAATGGAGTTACTGCTTTAGATTTTAAATTAGCAAAGGCTATTGAAGCTATTGTGGAAGTGGAAGAATAGTTTGTTTTTAAAAATAGCATTGTTACTTTTGTAAGTAGAAATAATAGAACAGAGTTAGATTATGGGAAGAGCCTTTGAATTTCGTAAAGCACGTAAAATGAAACGTTGGTCTGCTATGAGTAAAGCATTTACTCGTATCGGAAAAGACATTGTTATGGCTGTCAAAGAGGGTGGACCTGATCCTGACAGTAATTCAAGATTACGTGCAGTTATTCAAAACGCGAAATCTGTAAACATGCCAAAGGACAATGTTGAGCGTGCTATTAAACGCGCTAGTGATAAAAGTCAGGGTGATTACAAGGAAGTTATTTTTGAGGGCTATGCTCCTCACGGTATCGCCATTCTAGTCGAAACAGCTACTGACAATAATACGAGAACAGTGGCAAATGTTAGAAGTTATTTTAATAAATGTGATGGTAGTTTAGGCACTTCTGGATCTGTTGTTTTTATGTTTGATCATACATGTAATTTTAGAATTACAGGCGAAGGCCTAGACGCAGAAGAAATTGAATTAGAATTTATTGATTTTGGTGCAGAGGAAGTGTTTTCAGATGATGATGGCATCTTAATATATGCTGCTTTTGAAAGCTTTGGAGCCATTCAAGCTGAATTAGAAAATCGAGGCATTGAAATTTTATCATCAGGTTTTGAACGGATTCCTCAAGTCACCAAATCACTGAGTCAAGAAGCCGCTTCAGATGTAGAAAAATTACTTGAAAAACTAGATGACGATGATGACGTGCAGCACGTTTATCATACCATGCAAGAAGTCGTGGAGTAATTTAAAAATCGTAACCTACATTTGTCAATTAAAACTTTTTCGTCTTCAACCAATATATAAATAATTATATTCGTCATTGAAACGATTATCTTATTATCATTTCTTTTTGCAGTAAATGTAGTACTTTAATGGCTGAAAGGTATGTATACCATCAAAACTGCGCTATTAACGATCATTGCTTAAAACGAATTCCTTATACAATCTCAATTATGAAACCTCTGTATTTTTTATCCCTAGTATTTTTACTTTCTAATGTTGTGCATACAACAGCACAAGTGCAATTTAATGATAATGATTTTATCCAAATTGAAAAAAAAGTCATTGAGTGGCGACGAGATATTCATGAAAATCCAGAACTTGGAAATCGTGAGTTTAGAACCGCAGCTCTGGTAGCAAAACATTTAAAATCACTTGGAATAAAGGTGACTACAGAAGTAGGTGTTACCGGTGTTGTTGGGCTCCTTGAAGGAGGTTTACCTGGCCCTGTAATTGCACTTCGCGCTGATATGGACGCTTTACCTGTTTTGGAACGGACTCCTGTTCCATTTGCATCTAAGAAAAAAACCATTTATAATGGTACTGAAACTAATGTAATGCATGCTTGTGGTCACGACTCTCATGTTGCCATATTAATGGGGGTTGCAGAGATGCTTGCAGAAATAAAGGACGATTTAAAAGGAACCGTAAAATTTATTTTTCAACCTGCTGAGGAAGGAGCTCCAAAAGGAGAAGAAGGTGGGGCTGAACTCATGGTAAAGGAAGGTGCTTTAAAAAATCCAAATGTTGATGTTATTTTTGGTCTTCACATCAACGCGCAATTAGAAGTTGGAAATATCACTTATCGCCCTGGTGGTATGTTTGCAGGGGTGGGAGATTTAAAAATAACTGTTAAAGGACGTTCGGCCCATGGTGCTGAACCTTGGTATGCTATTGATCCCGTAGTAACATCGGCTCAAATCATCAATAATCTTCAAACCATCATGAGCCGCAACGTCAATGTTACAGAGAATGCAGCGGTTGTTACTATCGGAGCCATTAATGGTGGAAATAGATCCAATATTATTCCTGAACAAGTAGAAATGTTAGGTACGGTAAGAACGCTGAGCGAGTCTGATGAAGAATTAATATTTAAACGTATTAGAGAAATTGTTACCAATACTGCTGAAGCTAACGGGGCTCATGCAATTGTAGAACTACCCTACTCGAGTCATTATCCAGTAACTTTTAATGATATTGAATTAACAAAAAATATGGTTCCATCATTGCAAAAAGCAGCAGGAAGTGACCATGTCAATTTGATTCCAGCCGAGACTGGCGCCGAGGACTTTTCATTTTTTGCAAATGAAGTTCCTGGATTTTATTTTTATGTAGGTGCTTTACCTAAAGGGCAAGATCCTAAAACCTCAGCCTCACATCATACTCCCGATTTTTTCTTGGATGAAAGTGGATTTATTACAGGTGTAAAAGCCATGCTTAATCTTGTCTCTGATTATATGGAGACTTCTAGTGTTGCATACTCTAAAAAATAAGTGTCAATTGTTCCCATGCCCATTTTAAATACAGTATATAGTCAATAACCCACAATTAAACACATGACGACTTTTATTATTACAGAAGCTGCCTTCATTATTTTTTTACTTGTCACCATGCTATGGGTAGTTAGTGTGTTTTTAAAAAACGTCAGTATTGTGGATATTTTCTGGGGAATTGGTTTTGTCGTTGTTAACACTGTCTATTTTTTAAATTCAGGAGATGTAACACCTAGAAAAATACTTCTACTAATTTTAGTGTCTCTTTGGGGCTTTCGCTTAGCAATTTATCTCGCTTTTAGGAATATTGGTAAGGGTGAGGACTTTAGATATCAAGAGTTTAGAGTGAAATTTGGACCACATCGCTATTGGTGGTTGAGTTACTTTCAAACTTTTTTATTACAAGGTGGCTTAATTTTAATTATTTCATTACCGCTATTAGCTGTGAATTCAAGTTCCTCTTCAGGAATACTTGGCGTATTAGATTATGTTGGCATCTGTGTTTGGATCATTGGTTTCTTATTTGAAGCTGGAGGCGATTATCAGTTATATCAATTTAAGAAGCACAATGACAACAAGACCAAAATACTTAAAACAGGGTTTTGGAAGTACACACGTCATCCAAATTACTTCGGAGACTCTGTAATCTGGTGGGCTTATGCTATTTTTTCGATCGCGGCAGGTGGCTATTGGCAAATTATGGGTTCTGTAATCATGACTCTTTTAATTATTAAAGTTTCTGGAGTTAGTCTTTTAGAAAAAACTCTTAAAACTAATAAACCTGGTTACCAAGATTATATTAAAAGAACCAATGCCTTTTTTCCTTGGTTTCCAAAAAACAAATACTAATGGACTACATCATTGATCACATCTGGTTTGTTCTTTTGATTATTTGGGGATTACCTCTCGGATATTACCGAAGTAAATTCAGGAAAATTGTTTACCAAACTAATCATTGGAGTATTAATATTAAACCTCTTTTTTTAAAAGAATTAAAAGGTTTATTTGTAAATATCTACCCTGACAACATCTCGTATAAAAAATTTAAAAGTTTTTATAGCTTTTATTTAATTATCTATATTTTGCTTTTCATAGGGTATTTAATATTTGACAATTCTTAAAAGAATTATTGTTAGTGCTGCTAGAATAGGATATATCTTCTCATCTTAACAAACCTTCCTTTCGCGTTACATAGTTGTATGTTTTTAGAATTCTTTTAGTACATTAGTTATGTTAACGCGGCATAAACACTAAGATACTTGTCAAAAAACTCCTAAAAAATGAATAACATACAAAATATGGCGATCTATTTATTTGAAAAGCTACTTACTGACAAGACTAGAAAAAAAACTGAAAATGTGATTCTTAAAATTGCAATCTTTAGCTTTTTTATTCACTTGGCGCTCATTTATTTAATTAAATTTAATATCATAGGTGCACCTGAAAATTCGGAGTTATTGAATAATCCCATATCAGCCGTCTACACACCATTTTCATTCATACTTATTTACGAGGTTTATTTATTGATTTATTACTTACCTCGTTCGTTTACGACCTATATTACAAAACAGTATGAAATCATCACGCTCATCATTATTCGAAAACTTTTTAAAGATTTATCTGCTCTTGAATTATCAACAGATTGGTTTGAAATAAAAGGAGATTTACAGTTTACTTATGATTTATTAGCCTCGCTTCTTATGTTTTATTTGATTTATCTCTTTCAAAAGCAGGGAAAACGGAAGGCCATATCGAATCTTAAATTACAACCAATCATTCAGAGCTTTATCGCAAAGAAAAAAATAATCGCGGTGATACTACTACCTCTCTTCTTTCTAATGTCTGTCTATACGTTGGTTGTCTGGAGTTCTGAGTTTTCAAAATCATTTAATTCACTTCCTACATTTGAAAACGTTAATAATTTGTTTTTTGATCAGTTTTTTACTGTCCTCATTTTAGTTGATGTAGTACTCCTATTGATTTCCTTTTTCTATACGGATCAATTTCACAAGATTATTAGAAATTCTGGATTCGTAATCTCAACAATTTTGATTCGAATGTCTTTTGGAGTTAGCGGACTTATCAGCACTATATTAATTATCGTTGCGATTCTATTTGGCTTGGCTATCATCACAATTCACAATAAGTATGAAAGAAATATCGTAGACGACAATGTCTTTAATTGACCATATACAAAAAGCTCAAAATAATTTTATTTAAATCTCAATTAAAAGAGCGTGATTTGCCCTTCATCATCTTTATTAGGGTTCGTTGTTGTTTTATCAGTAGATTGATCCGACGGCGTTCCTGTTTCAGGGTGCTCTTGTGAACTATCAGTTTCTGTGACCAATGTTTCGTCAACAACCTCAATTTCATCAGCAGGCAATTCCTCAGGTGCCTCAAAAGGGATGGCATCAAGTAAATTGATTTGTTTCACCTTTTCTTTTGATAACTGATTCCCTAGTGCATGGATTCCTTTAATGGCAATGAACCCTTCGAGCTCAATTTTCAAATTTTCTTTGCGGTCTTTACCACGTTCTTTCATAAATTCAATATCTGCAACCGGCTTCCAATCTGTTGAAATAATTTCTAAATGTGATTTTGAATGGTTAGAAATAAAACTTTCTTCCTTACTTTCATTTTCTATTAAAAACCTCTTGACAAAATACTTTTCTTTTTCGCCATCAAAATAAACAGCTGAAATGGGTTTCTTTGGGATCCATTTTTCCATGACAATCATGTCATCATCAAAACGCGCTGTAATTTCTGGTATAATTGTTTTAGCAATTCCCTTTTGTGTAATTATAAGAATTCTGTCCTCTCCACGAAATTCACCGACAAGGTCTCCGCGTTCATCAACATTTAAGCGTTGTACGGTATCATCAAACCAAATCTTACGTGGTTTTAAAGTACTTACTCCTTTTTCCTTAAGTTCTATTCGTTTAAGCGAATATTTTGTTACCTGATTTCCTTTTGAGCTACGACCCTTAATCATAATATCCGCAAAGTCAAGATCCCATTTCAATTTTTTCACACTTCCAGACTGCCTCAGTAGGATGGTTACTATTTCAGCTTCACCGTTTGGATTCGCAGAAAAGTAATACACCTGAGAATTTGGGGTACCATTACTCAAATCATATTCTTTGTCTCTTGTAATAGAGGTTACTGCAAAGCGTTTGACATAAGATGCCCCTCCTTTTCCATCTTTATAAATCATGTTGTATATCGTTCGCTTATCTTTTTTCTTAAACACTGCAACATGCATGATATTTTTACCGATAAAGGTTTTGCTACCTACTTTTGTAATCATCATTTTACCATCTTTAGTAAAGACAATAATATCATCAATATCACTGCAATCACAGACGTACTCATTGCGACGAAGAGAGGTTCCAATAAATCCTTCTTCACGATTAACATATAATTTTGTATTTCTAATAACGACTTTAGAAGCATCAACATCATCGAATACGCGAATTTCAGTTTTTCGCTCTCGTCCTTTACCGTATTCCTTTTTTAATCTTGTAAAGTAAGCAATGGCGTAATCAATTAAGTTTGCTAAATGATGTTTTACCTCAGCAATTTGATCTTCAAGAGCCTCTATTTTTTGCTGTGCTTTGTCAATATCAAATTTTGAAATTCGTTTTATTTTTATTTCTGTGAGACGTGTAATGTCTTCCTCAACGACAGCCCTTTTTAAATGTTTAATGTATGGTTTTAAGCCTTTTCCTATGGCTGCAATCACACCAACCCAGGTTTCTTCCTCTTCAATATCTCTATAAATTCTATTTTCAATGAAAATACGTTCAAGAGATGCAAAGTGCCATTGCGCCTCATATTCGCTTAATTTAATTTCTAATTCTTTTTTGAGCAGTTGTACAGTATTATCTGTTGACCGTCTTAACATTTCAGTGACACCAACAAAAAAGGGCTTGTTATCTTCTATTACGCAACCTAGAGGTGAAATTGATATTTCACAGTTCGTAAAAGCATATAACGCGTCTATGGTTTTATCTGGTGAAATACCAGAAGGTAAATGCACCAAAATTTCAACATTTGCGGCTGTATTATCCTCAATTTTTTTAATTTTTATTTTACCCTTATCGTTTGCTTTTAATATAGAATCAATGAGTGACGATGTATTTGTGGCAAAAGGTATTTCTGTAATGACTAACGTGTTTTTATTAAATTGAGAAATTTTTGCTCTCACACGAACTTTTCCGCCTCTCAAACCATCATTGTAATTTGTGAAATCTGCAATTCCAGATGTTGGAAAATCTGGTAGTATCGTAAAACGTTTTCCTTGAAGATGTTTTATCGACGCATTTATTAATTCAATAAAATTATGAGGTAGAATTTTCGTTGACAACCCCACTGCAATGCCCTCGCCTCCTTGTGCCAATAATAGCGGAAACATGACCGGTAAATTGACAGGTTCTTTTCGGCGTCCATCATAGGAAGCCTGCCACTCAGTGATTTTTGGATTAAACACTACATCCAAACCAAATTTTGAGATTCTTGCCTCAATATATCTCGAAGCTGCTGCTCTATCACCTGTTAAAATATTACCCCAATTTCCTTGTGTGTCAATCAATAAGTTTTTTTGACCAATTTGCACCATGGCATCAGCAATACTCGCATCTCCATGGGGATGATATTGCATCGTATGTCCCACAATATTGGCCACTTTATTATACCTACCATCATCTAAATCTTTCATTGAATGCATTATACGACGCTGCACTGGCTTAAAACCATCTTCAATGGCAGGCACGGCGCGTTCAAGTATTACATAAGATGCATAATCAAGAAACCAATCTTTATACATACCAGTCACTTTCGTGATGGTCTCATCATTTTCATTAGATTCTTTTAATAAATCATCATTTTGATCAATCATTAATTGTCGACTTTAATTTTCTGTTTTCTTTAATTATTTTACTCAAAGATTGTTTAATATATTTTCTCTTTTTTCTATTTACAAGTGACACATTGAAAGACTCCTTCTTTTGATGTCCGTAACGATCAGTTGTATATATTTTTAGATTTTTATATACACGATAGTTTGTAAATTTATACCCCTTTAAATACTTCTTTTTTATTTCTAATTTATGTTCTCGATAGTTAAAAACATCCGATAGTAACAATCCCCTATTGATTAAAACGACCTTCAGACCATCACTATCGTATTCAAAATATTTCGATACTTTATGGGTAAACCAAAATATCGCAACTAAAAAAACACTAACGATGACAAACGTCCAATTAGAATTTTCAAAAAAAATTGAAAATGTACTAAACAATGTCACCCACAATATGATGCATATCACAATAATAAAATATACCGATATAATGACACTTTTAACCTCTGCATTATTTGTTCGCATCCTCCAATAAGTCTAACTCTACTTTCAAATTATTTATTATAAACTCTTGACGTGTTGAGGTATTTTTACCCATATAAAATGACAACAATTCTTCAATTGACATGTCTTTATCGAGCATTACTGGATCCAATCGTATATCTTCACCTATAAAATGGACAAATTCATCGGGGGAAATCTCTCCAAGTCCTTTAAATCTTGTAATTTCGGGTTTTGGTTTAAGTTTTTCAATTGCCTCTTTTCGTTCATCATCTGAGTAACAATAAATGGTCTCTTTTTTGTTTCTAACTCGAAATAAAGGTGTCTGTAAAATATAAAGGTGACCTTCTTTTATCACTTCGGGAAAAAATTGAAGAAAAAAGGTTATTAATAACAACCTAATGTGCATGCCATCAACATCAGCATCTGTTGCAATAACTACATTGTTGTAACGTAAATCCTCAAGAGACTCTTCAATATTTAATGCTGCTTGTAAAAGATTAAATTCCTCATTTTCATACACAATTTTTTTACTCAAACCATAGCAGTTTAAAGGTTTTCCTTTTAAGCTAAAAACAGCTTGAGTATTCACATCTCTAGATTTAGTGATACTTCCTGAAGCAGAGTCACCCTCTGTTATAAACAATGTTGTTTCAAGGTTACGCTCATTTTTCGTGTCTCCAAAATGAACACGGCAGTCTCGTAACTTTTTGTTGTGTAGATTTGCTTTTTTAGCTCTATCCTTCGCCAGTTTTCTTATTCCCGATAACTCTTTACGTTCTCGCTCTGCTTGTAAAATTTTACGTTGAATTTTTTCTGCTGTATCGGGGTTTTTATGTAAAAAGTTATCAAGCTGTGTCTTTAAAAAATCATTAATGTAAGTTCTCACTGTTGGGAGATCCCCTCCCATGTCTGTTGACCCTAATTTTGTTTTTGTTTGACTTTCAAAAACAGGCTCCATGACTTTAATTGATACAGCCGTAACAACAGACTTTCGAATATCTGAGGCCTCATAAGACTTTCCATAAAATTCTCTAATAGTTTTTACCAGGGCTTCGCGAAAAGCTGCCAAATGTGTTCCCCCTTGTGTTGTGTTTTGTCCATTTACAAAGGAATGATATTCTTCGCTATATTGTGTTTTGCTATGTGTTAGTGCCACTTCAATATCATTACCTTTCAAATGAATTATTGGATACAGTAAATCAGATTCTTTTATGGCATCTCCCAATAAGTCCTTTAAACCATTTTCACTAAAGAATTTTTCACCATTAAAAACAATGGTCAAACCGGGGTTTAGATACACATAGTTTTTGAGCATTTTTGCGACATACTCATTGCGGTATTTATAATTTTTAAATATACTCTCATCAGGAATAAAAGAAACTTTAGTCCCCTTTCGTCTTGAAGTATCTTCAAGTAACTCCTCATTCGTTAAATTCCCTTGTTGAAATTCTGCTGAGGCAGACTTATTATCCCTTGTAGATTCTACCCTAAAAAATGTAGACAACGCATTTACGGCTTTCGTTCCAACACCGTTTAGCCCAACTGACTTTTTAAATGCTTTTGAATCATATTTACCTCCTGTATTCATTTTAGAAACGACGTCAACAACCTTCCCTAAAGGTATGCCACGACCATAATCCCTAATGATGACTTTGTTACCTTGAATGGAAATTTCGATTGTTTTCCCAGCACCCATTACATATTCATCGATTGAGTTATCGAGAACTTCTTTCACAAGAATATAAATACCGTCATCAGGAGAAGACCCATCACCTAATTTACCAATATACATTCCGGGACGCATTCTGATGTGCTCTTTCCAATCGAGCGAACGAATATTATCTTCTGTATATTTAGTTTCTTGAGACATAAAAACTTAAAAAATTGATAGGATGCTAATATAGCATAACGCTCCAAAAAAAGAAACTCAGAAACTACAAAGTAATTAACAAAAAATAAGGCTTATTGTTGAGAACATTGGCCTCACAAGAGATGAGTAAAAAAAATCACACGTTGAACAGAAAATGCATGACATCACCATCCTTTACGATATATTGCTTTCCTTCTACTTTCATTTTACCTGCTTCTTTCGTTTTTAGTTCACTCCCATAAGTGGTGTAATCTGTGTAAGAAATAACTTCCGCTCGAATGAATCCTTTTTCAAAATCAGTATGAATGACTCCTGCTGCTTGAGGAGCAGTCGCACCAATATCAATTGTCCATGCTCTTACTTCTTTCACTCCTGCAGTGAAATAAGTTTGCTGATTGAGTAATTTATAAGCCGATCGAATAAGTTTTGCAGAACCAGGTTCTTCTAAACCTATGTCTTGTAAGAACATTTGGCGTTCCTCATAGTCATCAAGTTCATTAATATCCGCTTCAGTCCCTACAGCTAGTACCAAAACTTCTGCATGTTCATTTTTGACGGCCTCACGAACTTTATCGACGTAATGGTTTCCCGAAACAGCAGAGCACTCATCAACATTACACACATACATTACAGGTTTATCTGTGATAAATTGGAGTGGTTTTACGTACATTTCATAATCTTCAGTCGAAAATTCAAGAGCTCGTATCGACATACCTGTTTCTAAAGCGTCTTTAATTTTTTGAAGTATCGCTTGTTCTTTTTGAGCCTCTTTATTTCCTGTTTTAGCAGTGCGATTTACCTTTTCTAATTTTTTATCTGTTGTTTCCAAATCCTTGAGTTGTAGCTCAATATCAATGGTCTCTTTGTCACGTATTGGATCGATATTACCGTCAACATGTATAATGTTCTCATTATCGAAGCATCGCAGAACATGTAAAATAGCATCTGTTTCTCGAATATTTGCCAAAAATTGATTTCCCAAACCTTCCCCTCTACTTGCTCCTTTTACTAGGCCCGCTATGTCTACAATCTCGACAGTTGCTGGTATAACACGCTCTGGGTTCACTAATGACTCTAATTTTTGAAGTCTTAAATCAGGAACATTAACAACCCCTATATTTGGCTCTATGGTACAAAAGGGAAAATTGGCACTTTGCGCCTTGGCATTCGATAAACAATTGAAGAGTGTTGATTTTCCGACATTTGGTAATCCTACAATACCTGCTTTCATAAAGATTTCAATTTGTAAATTATAAATTATTTGTTTGAAAGATATCTATTATGCCTTTTTAGTCATCAGGATGCATGAATCGTTGTTTTCCTAACAATGTGTCTTCAGTTTCAACAAAATTATCATCAGGTACGCAACAATCTACTGGGCATACAGCAGCACATTGAGGTTCTTCATGAAAACCTTTACATTCTGTGCACTTATCAGGCACAATGTAATAAAGTTCATCGCTTATGGGTTGTTGAGCCTCATCTGCATCCACAGCTTTACCATTGGGTAATATGATACTGCCCTTTAGACTGGTACCGTCATTGTATCTCCAATCATCAGCACCTTCATAAATGGCTGTATTAGGACATTCTGGTTCACACGCCCCACAATTAATGCATTCATCAGTAATTATGATTGCCATAACTTTTATTCGTTTTAGTTTGCTTAAATTTGCAACTGCAAAAATAACTCCAAAACAATTCATAACCAAACCGTAAATGGAATTAGAAAAGAGAATAAATGCATTTATAGAATTAGGAAAGTTTCTAACTCAATTTGAACAAATAGATCCCGTTAAAGATAGCTCTGTAAAATACAATGATTTGTTTTTTGGTGGTTTTAAACATCAACTAAAATTAGCAGAAGAAACCAATGGCTGGTTTACGAAAGATAATTTAATATACTCTTTAAAAGGTTGGTCTAAT
>Ga0206129_10002891_pt1 | contig 20467 bp, 24 predicted proteins | sample Helgoland_Spring_8_FD_148616 | JGI IMG/M metagenome (GOLD analysis project Ga0206129, IMG submission 148616) | Pelagic subsurface seawater microbial communities from Kabeltonne, Helgoland, North Sea - Helgoland_Spring_Bloom_20160502_2 | ecosystem: Environmental > Aquatic > Marine > Epipelagic ...
GATTTTTCTACTCTAACTTTAGAGGGGAGATATTTTTTGTAAATATCCCATACTTTAAGTGAATCCTCTAAAGTAATACCATCACGTTCCGCTTTACCTACATAGATTATATATTCATCTATTTCTGGGTTTTCATCTAGGGATTGTTTCACAACTTCTAAATGACCTTTGGTTGGTGGTTTAAACCCACCACCATATACAGCTACTGTTTTTTGTTCTTCTTCTAAAAGACCTTTTGTGATTTCTTTAACTAATTGGATCATGAACGTAAAAAGTTAGCAATTTTTGATTGTGCTTCTTCTTTAGATAAACTATCCTTTGAAAAATCACTTTTTAGTAATTGGCTTATATCAGCTTTCATTTCAGCATATTGCTTATCGCTTCTTGCTTGTTGAGCAGGTGTTTTTTCTTTAGTACCCTTTGGTTTAAATGGATCAAGATATTTTTTAATAATACCATCTATATCGTCCATTTTATCTTCTAATGTATTAGCTACTAGTGCAAAATTATTACCAAACATATCTTTATATGGTTCGTAATTTTTAGTAACGTTCATCCAAGTACGCATTACAATTGCTGGTGCTAAACTTCTATCTTCACCACCTGATTTATCAAATCGATCTTGGTTTTGAGATAATGAACGTTCTAAATCAGTATAAACATAAAGCATAAATACATCGTATCCTGCCTCTTTTAACTGAGTGTTTAATTCTGTGGTTTGATTTACGGATGCTGCTGTACCATCTAACACAAATGATTCTTTACCTGCTATTACATTTTGTAATTCACCTTTAAATTCTTTATTTGCAGCAGCCATTGCTTTTGCTTGCTCGCTTCTTTCTTCAGGTGTAGCGTTTTTTAGGTCTAGGGTTATATTTGCTTTCTTTAATTTATCAATGAAAATATTATCAATATTCATGGTTTTTAAACCCCCTAAATCAAGCCCTTTTAATACATAACCTTTTCCAGCTCCAGGGGCACCAGCCAAAATAATTGCTTTTGGCTCACCTTGTGCTTCGTTTAAAAGTTGGGATAAATAAATCATTAAAATAGTTTATTATAAATATTAACAACTTTATGTATTATACAATAGCATTGTCATTATAGAAACGACGATAATCTCTTATTTGTTCAACAAGGTATTCATCGATATGGCCTTGTTCAAGAAGAGTTTGTAATTTAGCATTAAATTCTTTTGTTGGTAAGTAGTTGAATGTATTTTGCATAACCTTTATTTTTATTATTGTACCATAAATATACGAAGGGGCTTTCGCCCCTCCAAATATAACACATGAAATCTGCCCCTAAGTCCCAACTATACACCTACACTTAAAGGCTTCATTCATGCTTATTTTTTTCTTTTAGATACTGTTTGGAATGTATTAGTATAGGGTGTTGGTTTAGGGTTTTCTATATCGAATAACGCCTTAACATGGGTAAAAATTTCTATATTTTCTTCTTGGGTACGAGGTGATTCGTATACTTCCCAATTTTTACCTTTTAATCGTTTACCAGTTTTATCTGGTCCTCTTGATTTAGATTTTAACCATAAAACACCAACTCTATCAATTTTTTTACCATAACATTCTTCATAACATTGAGCATATATCGCTCCCTGTAAATCATAAGTTGTTTGTAAGTGGTTAGATGTTTTAAAATCTATAATCCAACGTTCCATTTTCCCATCTATTTCTAACTCACATACTAAATCACAGGTTCCTGCAACTTTTATTTTATCTGAGAAGAGATGTACTTCTGCTTCTATTAATGTTGGGTTATATGTTTCCCAGAAATCTACAAAACGTAAAAACATTTGCCATACATGAGAGGGCATTTTAGGATTACCCCCATCATATAAAAATTTAATTTCTTCCCCATTTAACCAGTCTTCAATCATTTCATGTACTTGGGTACCTTCTTCTGCTGCTTTTTTAACAATCCATTCAGCACTATAACCTACTTTCTTTAACCAATCTTCAAAATGTTTACCTTTTGGGTAAGAACCTAATACATGGGTAACTGAAGGATAATAATCACCATTTCGTCTGTAATACCTGGAGTCAGGCATTGTAACTTGTTGGTAGTCATCTGAAATTTCTAGTAATCTTTGGTATGATTTTTTTATCATAAGGACAATTTCCTTTCCATTAAACCCGAATAGGTTAAGGGGAAAGTTGTTTGTATTAATTTAGTGAAATTAACGAAGCCCATTTCACTCGGGTCTTTATCTTGCATATCAACAAGATATACTTCTTTACCTTCTGCCATTAACATTTCACAGAATCGTAAAGCTTGTTTAATCGCATCTTTATCTAATGCAATATAAATTTTATCTACTACAGATGTAACTATTTTTTTCATTAAGTTACTCTGGATGTTTTTTCCTAATAAAGGGATTGCATTTCTTTTAATAGCAATAGCATCAAAAGGACCTTCACATAATATAATTGGAATTTCCCAGTTAATCAAGTGTTCATTTGGAACTATATCTCTAGATGCCTCTGGATTGCGGTATTTTACGTAAGGTTCTTTTTCAAATGAGCGGCCTGTAAAATAGTTTAGACTGCCATCTTTATCATAAGTTGGTAATATAATCATATTTTTATATCTGCCTTCTTTGCAATAACCTATATTATATTTTAGAATATCGTATTTACTAATATTTCTACGTTTTAGGTACGCCAGCGCGTGTCTAGCAGTTATATCGCTTGATATAACGTTAGATAGAGATATAAATTCATCGGGCAATGCAACACTATATTCTACTTTAGTGTCTTTAATTGAGCGTGAAGATGATATAAGTGATTTAGCCTCTGATGTTTTTTCTCCAGGGGCTTTCATTAGCCTAAATAATTGATATAAAGTATTACCTTTTTTATCACATGCCCAACAATGCCAAGGATTTTTACCCTCTCTGTTTTCTGTCAAATTAACCTCTAATTTAGGTTTATGGTGATGACAAAAGGGACAAGAATAAGCATAGTTATTTCTAGCTGTAGCTTTACCTGAGCCTAGTACAGAGTTTACTAAATTGACTAATAACTGGTTTACCATAAGTGGTAATATACAATTTTACTTGTCTGACTCCAAGAAATCTTCAAATTCAGTTTCTATAAAATCTTTAGTGAAAAATTTGCCTAATATATTATCATTATAAAATTCATTGGGTTTTTCTAATACTTGATATATCATTTGGTACTTTACTTCATAGTATGTAAGTAATTTTTTACTATTAGCAAATTTGAGTATTTCTCTATCAAATATCTCTGGTCCTTCCTCTAATAAGGCTTGTTTAATCTCAGCTTGGGAACCATAATATGTTTTCCAATCTGATTCTTTAACTGCAAGTTTATAGGAGGGTTTTCTGCCTACTACGTGTTCCATTTTAGCTAACTCACGTTTTCCTATTTTCATTTTTTTAGTATGATATAGGACTTTTTTCCCGATATATGATTTACCCGTTGACTTATGAGTAGTCATGTAAATAAATCCTAAAGTATTTTCTGGGAATTGTGAGAGATCGCCTATTGTGTTTTGTTTATAGGTCCAACTCATATAAGGGTGTTTATTGATACATATTATTTTCTTTTTAAACCAAATGAAGATAATTTATACCAAAGTCTTTCATGAATAAAATATAAAACCATTTTTGTAAATACTTCTACTCCTCCTATTGCTAGTCCGGTTGACCAGCTTCCTGTAATGAATCCTGAAAGTATTATAGTATCTATTGTACCTATAATCCTCCATGATATTGTTTTGGCAATATGGCGTTTATAGCTTACCATCTTTTCTCATTTGTTCTCTAATCTTAGTAGCTGAAATATCTCCTATTTTTTCGGGGGGGATGTGTTCTATTACTTCATACCCTACACCTCGGCCATAATTAACTGATTCTATATCGGGGATAATGGTTGTAATAACTTTCTTATCAGCTATTAAATCTTTAAGGGGGCCCTCATGTACCATTTTTTCAATTTCTTGAGCAGTCCAAGGTTGGTTTTCATTTGGTTCTACATCACGAATAGCTAAACAAACATTTTTACCTTCTTTCAACCTTTGGTTTATAAGCCATAAATGACCGTCGTGGAGTGGTTGCCAACGACCTATAAATAAACTATATTGCATCTAATATTTTTTTAAGTGATTCTTCAGGTGTATCATTTGTCGTATCAATATCGATAAAGTTTTTAGTCGGAGCAACATATGCTATTGCTTTAAAGTGGTCACGTTCTCTTGGTTCTGATGTATGTACATATATTTCTTTAATATTATCTCCTAAAACATCTTTAAAGTCTTCTCGTTGATCTATATAAGGGGCAACAAGAGATACAATTACATCTTGTCCTTGATTATGTAAATAGTGAGCAATTTTTTGGGCAGTACCAACATTAACTACTCTACCGTTAATAGTGTAGTCTTTATTAGTGAAGAGTTCTCTCATTTCATCTCCATCGATTCTAAAAGCTTTAGGGAGTTTTACTTTTAGCATATCAGCTAAAACTGTTTTGCCGTGTGCCGGCTGTCCTGTAAACCAATATATCATAATTTGTATCCAAAGGTATCAAAATACCATTTAAAATTGTCGTAAATCCATTTGGAGGTATATTCACCTAATATTTCTTTTGAATCATCAGGTAACATACCTAAAGTATTTCTTATTATATGGTCACCATATATACCATGTACCGTATCATCTTCAACTGTGATTTGAGGTATATAGGTAAAATCGTGTTTAAATTGTTCTAAACCAAGGAAATTGTAAATACCCATAAGTTGAGATTCTGGGTTGGTACATAAATCTTCATATCTAATAAATAAAAAGTTTTGGGCGGTTTTATCCAAGATAGACTGGTTTAATTTGTTTACAGCATATCCTATAGGATGGCCTCCTGCCCAAGTCTCAATTCGTTGTTGGGTTGTAATATTAGATAAATTTATATTATTTAACATACCATCGTCGATATCGGGGTTTTGCCTAAATTTTTTCTCCATAGAGGCAAATACAGCTCGTAAATCACGAACCATAAACACGATTTTAGGATTTGGGTTTATCTCGTTAAGTAGGTTATAGTATGATCCCCATGCTCTATTTTTATCTAAAATATATGGTTTATCTGTTAGAGCAGCAGTATAACCTTTAAATCCTTCTCTACAAAAGGCATAAAAACCTTCACGCCATTTGTCTTTATCTCCCGCCTGTGCTTCTTTATTCCCATTATACCCTATTCGGGTGCCTAACATCATGTCTATCATACCTGAAGTTGGGGTAACATGAAATAGTGGGTTTTGACCCATTATATTTTGGAGTAAAGTACTTCCTGCTCTTGGAAGAGAGGATTGGTAAAATATAGTTTGTTTCATATAACTTTAATTTTGTAGAATGTAATATATGAAGAAATTTAGGTTTCCCCAATTATTTTTTAATGGTTTATAAACTACATATTTGGGGGCCTTCAAACAAAAATTCAGTGATTGGGGTAGATTGGTTATTAGATAATTTACCACCAAATGCTAGAGGAGAAGCTTGTGTTCCTGCTCCTGCTAACTCTTGTCTTGCTGTTATTAAACCACCACCTACTGACCATGAAGTACCATCGTAGGCTTCGGTACAATCCACTCCATAAATGGGAGCTATAACACCACCAAATGCTAATGCAGCATTTTGTGTTCCTGCTCCTGCTAATTGAAGTCTTCCATTAATCATCAAATTTTCACTTGACCATGAAGTACCATTATATTTTTCTACTCCTGAGGATGGGTCACCACCAAATGATAATGCAGCATTTTGTGTTCCCGCTCCTGCTAAACCACATCTTGCATCAAGTAAAGCACCACCTGATGCCCATCCAATACCATCGTATTCTTCTGTACAAGAACAAGTGGAGAAATCAGCATCCCCACCAAATGCTAATGCAGCATTTTGTGTTCCCGCTCCTGCTAAATAGCGTCTTGGTGTTGATAAAAACATTGACGTTGCCCATGAAGTACCATTGTATTCTTCTGTGCAAGATACTACGGAAAAACTATCGTCATATCCCCCGAATGCTAATGCAGCATTTTGTGTTCCCGCTCCTGCTAAACCATATCTTGAATCAGATAATGCCCCAGCCCCACTCCATGCTACTCCATCGTATCCTTCGGTGTTGATGAATTGTATAGGGTTTCCACCAAATGCTAATGTAGCATTTTGTGTTCCCGCTCCTGCTAAAAGACTCCTTGTGGATTGTAAACTACCACCTGTGGACCATGAAGCACCAACCCATGAATATTCTAATTTATTAGTTTCATAATTAAACCACATATAGCCGGATGATGTGGTAGGAGTATTTCCTATAGTAAATGAACCGGTTATTGATAAAGATGCTAATTCTGCCATTTTTTTATATATTTTGAGTTTGGGGGCCTACATTGTATTCTTCGGTGCATGAAAATTTAGCAGATGGGAAACCACCAAATGCTAAACCTGCATTTTGTGTTCCTGCTGACCAAGATGCACCATTATATTCTTCGGTACAGGATACTGGTGTAGGTGTACCACCACCAAATGCTAATCCTGCATTTTGTGTTCCTGCTCCTGCTAAATAGTTTCTTGCAGTTGATAAACCACCACCTGTTGACCAAGTTGAGCCATCATATTCTTCGGTACATGTTTGCCATCCCGGCGAACCCCCGAATCCTAGCCCCGCATTTTGTGTTCCTACTCCTCCTAAAGCTGCACCTCCTGCTATCATAGTACCGCCTGCTGACCATGAGGAACCATTATATTCTTCAGTACATTTTTTGAATGTATTCGGGTTACCACCAAATGATAAACCAGCATCTTGGGTTCCTGCTACTGCTAAATCACATATTGCTCTTATTAAAGCACCACCTGCTGTCCATGAAGTACCATCATATTCTTCTGTGCAAGCAACGATAGAAGGAGTAGAACCTCCTGCAGCTAAACCAGCATTTTGTGTTCCTGCTCCTGAAAAACTGCGTCTTGCTATAATTAAAGAACCACCTCCTGACCATGAAGTACCATCATATTCTTCTGTGCAAGAAACTATAGAAGGAGTTGAACCACCAAATGCTAAGGCAGCATTTTGTTCTCCTGTTCCCGCAATATAGCATCTTCCTGTAATTAAAGCACCACCTGTTGACCATACGCCCCCATACCATGAATATTTTAACCTACCATCAGCATTATCATACCATAAATTACCAACAGATGAAGTATTTTCAATAGCATTTGATAGGTTTAAAGAACTAGAAGCATTTAAAGTAAAGGATGAGAGTTGAGCCATTTTTATATTTTATTTTAAAGTATATTATAGTTATGTATCTTATTATCGTTCGCCGAGGTTGAATTGTTGTATTTCAAAGCTGTATTCTTCTGTGCATGATAATATTCCACCGGCGTCTCCACCAAAAGCAAGCCCTGCAGTTTGTGTTCCTGCTCCTGCTAAATCATATCTTGCAGTTGATAAAGCACCACCTGTTGACCATGATGAACCATTATATTCTTCGGTGCATGATAATGTTCCAGGAACACCCCCAAAGGCTAAACTTGAGTTTTGTTCTCCTGCTCCTGCTAATCTATGTCTTGGTGTAGTTAAAGCACCACCTGCTGACCATGATGAACCATTATATTCTTCGGTAGCTGATGTTGTAGATGGGGTATTACCACCAAATGCTAATCCAGCATTTTGTGTTCCTGCTCCTGCTATACCATTCCTTGCTGTTATTAAAGAACCACCTGCTGCCCATGATGAACCATTATATTCTTCGGTAGCTGATGTTATGGCTGGGGTATTACCACCAAAAGCAAGTCCGGCATTTTGTGTTCCTACACCACCTCCATTATCTTTTCCTACTATTAAAGCACCACCTGCTACCCATGATGAACCATTATATTCTTCAGTGTTTGGTAATCTAGTTGGGGTGGCACCACCAATTGCTAATCCTGCATTTTGTGTTCCTGCTCCTGCTAATCGAGTTCTTGCTGTTATTAAAGCACCACCTGATGCCCATGAGGCACCATTATATTCTTCTGTACAACTCACTCCAGAAGGTGCGGGAGCACCACCAAATGTTAATCCCGCGTTTTGGGTTCCTGCTCCTCCTAGGTTTTTTCTTGCTGTTATTAAAGCACCACCTACTGACCATGCCCCACCGTAATATGAATATTTTGCCTTTTGTGCAACTTCATCAAACCACACATTACCAGCAGATGCTGTATTTTCAACTGTAGGTAATTTTAAAGAGCCTGATAAGATAGTGTCTTGGAGTTGTGCCATATTTTTTGGTGATTGTAGATTCTAAAAAGAAATCACCATATTTACACATTTGGTGGGTCCTTCCTAAAAAATAATTTTATTATAAATATGATAAAGTAAAGTTAAATAGTAGACAGAATTAAGTTAACATCAAATATTTGTTTTACATCCATATATGGGCATTCGTGCATATTATTTTCAAATTGATAATCAAATGTATAGGAACCTATAAGTTGGTTGGCTCTTTTAGGTAGTTTAGCTTCAATATTAGTGTGCATTTTATATCCAAATACTTTAGGTGAAGTACCTACCCATAAAACTGTAGATTCTTGATTTAGAGCTGCGGAGGCATGTTGTAAGCTTGAATCGATTAAAACGCGTTTTTTAGAGGCAACCATAAGGGAAAATAGTTCCATGTTAGACATCTTTTGATCTACTCGTTCTACACCTTCAAGGGGGTAACCATCTGGTCTTGTAATTTGGATGATATGGTATTGTTGAGAGAATTTTTTAACTATTTCTTGTGCTACTTCCATAGGGATATCTCTAGTCCAAGAATATGAATACTTTTGTCCTTCCATTGGACCACCTCCTGTTTGAATTACCATAATCGGTTTAGATCGTTGCCACAAGCCTAAAAGCATACCTTGTGGGTAGTTTGGTAAAATTACAGGTAATTGTCCTGTATATTCTAAATTCATTAAATCACACCAATTTTCAAGTAAGTGTTTTTTCTTAGTGATGTGGTCTGTTTGATGGTATGGTTCGTGTTTAGATATAATTACATCTTTACCTTCAATATAATCTTCGTAAAAATAAGGGGATTGACCTAATTGGAATACTCTATCTACATCGGGGTTGTTTAAGTATACTTCGGGCCATGAAGTAACCATTATTAGTTTTCTATCTGGGTGTTTGGTTTTTATAGTTTTAACTAAAGCGGAGCCTGCTATGTTTTTACCTAAACCACCTTGAATATGCCATATAAAATATTTTTCTCCTATAGTAGGTTTTGGTTCTTCTTGTTGTAGAATTACTTGTTTAGGTTGGTATGTATATCCTTGATTCATATTAAAACTTTAATTCTGTTAAACTACTTTCTTCTCCAAACCCAATTGTAGGTACAACATTAAATGCTAAACTACAACGTGTAGTATTTGTTTTGTTTTGGGGGACTGAGTGGTGTAAATAAGAGGGGAATAATAAAAGTAGACCAGGAGAAAAATTAATACTAAATTCTTTCCAAGCATATTTTAATTCTCTTTTATCTAATACTTCTTTGGGAGAAATATAGGATTGATTAAACCCACCTGCTGTTTTATGAAATTTAATTGCAGGGGTATCAGGTTCAGGGGAACCAAAATAAAATACTCCAGATATTAAACTATTTGGGTGTGTATGTTGTACATGTTGTTGTCCTGGATGTTTGTAAGATAGCCATGATTGTCCAAATCTGTATGATTCATAATTATATCCTAACATATCACCATATGTTTTAGATACACCTAATATTAATGTTTTTATATCTTTACATTCAGGTTCATCTAAAATATATGAATTTTTAGATCGTTCTCCATAGTTTTGGGAATCTACTCCTGGGTCGTCTTTATCATCATTGTCCCCCATCATTTCTTGTTTATAAAACCACTCTGTTATACCACCATATTGTTCTGGTAAGGTAGTTGTAAATACAGGGATTGGGAATAATTCTAGTACTTCGTAATTAATTGGTTGATCAAGCATAACGTCCAAATATTATTTCTGATATTGTTTCTTTGTCTCCTAAAGTACCTTTAGTTAAAGCATTTACACCAAGTGCTTTACGTACTCTATTAGTTCTATTAGGTGGTACACCATGGGATAACCATGATGGGAAAATTATAAAATTATTTTGTTTAGGTGTAAAATATATTTCTTCTTGTGAAAATGGGTGTTGTTGGTAATCATCTAATAATGATGGCTCAAAATATGAACGACCAAATGATTTGATATCTTTTGAAAAACATATAGCCGCATCATTAGGTTGAACATCATAATAAAACACACCAGCTAGAAGAGTGTTAGGATGGGTATGTGCCTTATGAAACATACCAGGTTGCTTGTATGTTAACCAAGATTGTGCAAACTCTAGTTTTTCATATCTGTAACGCATTATGTTAGTTGCATACTCTTCAAAACATTTCATAAAGAAATCATTCAATGGTTTACAAACAGGATGATCTATAATATAGGAATTTTTTGATATTTCACCATATGCTCCTTGAGAGGCAGAATTCATTGGTTGAGAATCAAAATATCTTACTATCTCGCTAGTATCTCCCTCATATGTGTTTACATATAAGGCAGTTGGGAATAAAGGATGGATTTCTGCTTGCATATTCTTTATAATTTATGAAAACTTTTTATCCAATCCAAATGATGTTGGGTAGGAGGTAAGATTTCATCTAAGGGGAAATTGACCGGTGTTATATGTTTAGGCATTGGTGTATAATATTGTATATCTCTAGAAGCTATAGTTTGAGCTAACATCATTACATCATAATCATTTTTATGTATATCACAATAAGCATTTAAATCCTTAACCGCTAGATCCCAATCTTCCCATTTTACGTTTTTATGATCAACCCAAAATTGAGTGTCATTTCTATAACAAGTTTTATATTGGTTTAAAATAAAGGTAGTCCAAAAATTATATGATTTTTTAACCCCCTTATTTAATATATCTAGACCTTCATCATATAAAGTATTGTTATATAAATTTTTATTTTGGATATCTATATAATATATTTTTAATAATTTTTCTAATTTATTAATTATATTATTAGTTAAAGCTAAACCGGGGGCATCTAAAGGTTCTAAAAAACCATTTGCCATTCCAATAGAACAACTATTTATTTTAAAGGTTTGTTTATTTACTCTAGGTCTAAAATCTACTACTTTAGGTTGTATTGTTTTATCTCCTATATTTGTAATAAATTCATTTACTGCTTCATCTACACTAATATGGTTGTCTGAAAATGTATATCCTGTTCCTATTCTTTCCCATGTAGGTGTAATCCATCTCCAACCATGTTTCATAGTTTTGGCTACAGTGTAGGGATGGAATTGTTTTCTTTTATCTGTGTATTCTAAAGGATATACTACTGCTTTTGTAGTTAGTAAAACATCTTCTAAACTATCATACTGTTCGTTAAATATATTTTTTGATTCTAACCTTTGACCCGTTGTATTAACATAATAGTCTGCTACTATATTAACATTGTTAGTTAAGTTTAGACCCTGAATATACCCACCTTCAGTAAAATTAACATTTTCTACTGTTTCTTCTATAAATTCTACTTTTGGGGATTTAAATGCTTGTTTTTTGAGGTAATTTATGTATTGCCCAGCATCAAAATGGAAAGTATGTGGGTATTCTTCATCTACTTCATCAATTCCTCTGTTTTTAGGAAATACATTGTTTTTACCTACTGCTTCCCTCCAAATATGTTTACCATATAAATCATGTATAAAAACATCTTTAGATTTATTACCTAATAGCTGAATATATTTCCTTGCAGAAAGTGGGGGGTTTGATCTTTTAAATGCCTTTTCTGATTTGAAGAAATGTATCCAATCATTTTGGCTCCAATTTTGATAATATACCCCATATTTAACAGCGGCATGAGATTCTCTAATAAATTCTCCTAATTCTACATTAAATTTAGAATGTGCCTTAGGTAAACTTAAAGTGGTAGACTCACCTACCCCAATATGAGGGATTTTAGGAGAACCTATTATAGTTACTTTAGTAATATAGTCTTGTTCTTTAAGTTGATTTGCTACTAACCAACCACTTGCACCCGAACCTACAATACATAGATGCATATTATATTAAATTTCTAGTTATTACTATTAGAGATAAAAGTATCCACATTGTATTAAATGCTATTAAAGTAGGTAAAGATTTTTTCATACTAGCCCAAATTAACATAGAGGATGTAATTAGAGTTAAAGTATGTAATTGCCATATCTCTATCCCAAATACAAGGCCCGGGATAATTATTGCCCCTTTAGCCCACCAAGCACATGCCTCTATTATATTATAATCGGTCCAATATGATTTTTTAAAAAATAATTTATATCTATCTAAAATTAGGTTTACCCCAATCCAATAGTATAAGCTACCTGCTATAACAAGAAATAATATAAATGCTACGATATACTCCATTATTGATTTGGAGATACAAAGTTAAATGCAATAGATATACGCTCTGAATCTGTGTTATTTCTTTCTACTGAATGTTTAACCCAGGATGGGAATAAATAAAACATGGATTCTTTTACAGGGCATGGTACAGCCGTAGCATTTGCCATTGTTTGTTCTCTTTCTACTTTAGAAGTTAAGAAAAATTCTGCTGTATCCCCTCTATGTAACACTAAATCACCCATATCTTGTTCGGGAACTTGAACATAATATGTACCACTCAATACACTATTTTGATGATCGTGTGGCATATTATAATCGTGTTTACCGTTGATATTTATCCACCAATTTCCTAACACTAAGTCCGATGTCCCCATATAGCGATGCGGTACATCATTAACAAATACGGTTAATTCGTTGAATAATTGCTCGAGTGCTGGAGGGATAGGGGTAATGAGTTCTCCACTATGCCATCCACCTCTATTTGAGATATTTACACCTGGTTTTTCATCTCGTACTTTATAACAATATTCTGCTATTGATTTGTTGTCTATGTCTTCTACGGGGCATTCCCATACGGGGGTTGCCCACCATAATCTTTCAAAAACTTTAAATTCCATAACTTTATTTTTAATTTATTATTATCTAAATGGTCTTCCTCCAGTCCAAAATACTAAACATTTTCGTTCTCCCCTAGTAATTGGTTTAACTCTATGCATACAAAAAGTAGGAAATACTACTACATCTCCTTTTTCTCTTGGTACAGTTACAAAACCATCTTTGCCACCCATCCATATCTCAAAATCACCACCTTCATAATCTGATGAATCTGATAATTGAACTGTCATAGCTAATTTACGTTTATTAACCCCAAATGCTCCTATATCCATATGCCAATCTAAATGTCCTCCATCTTCGGGGTAAATTACATAATGGATAGGATCAGTAACAATATCAACATCAAAATGAAATATTTTTTCGTTTGCCTCTAAAGCCATAGGAAATAATAATTCATATAACCATTGTGAATGTGCCTCTGGTCTAATATAAGCTATATCTCTGTTATTGGTTTCATATGAATTAGTATCATTTCCTAATTCCTTTACACCTGTTCTACCTTTAGAAAAAGTATAGTTAGTATTAACCATATTAGTTAATTCTGTAATCATTTGATCGTTAAATACATTTTTGAAGTAATAAAATGTATTCCAATTTGATTCAGGTTTAAATTGATTATAAGGGGTTAGGGGAAAATTGCTCATCTTGTTGTGGATTAAAATGGGTAAACCATCCTGTTAAAACATATTTTGTTTGTGAAGGTGAAGATACACCTCTGTGCATGTAAGTCCAATCTGAAGGCCAAATGAGTAATTTACCTTGTGTTGGTTCTTCAAAATGTTGTTGGTATAAAAATTCTGTTTCTCCTCTATCAGTTAAACTATTTAAGTATACCATCCATACTAGTATTCTATTAGAATGTTTTAAACCTGCTCTTTCACAATGCCAACTAGAGAAACCTTCTCCAGGTAAATATCGTTGCATATTAAAATGGGGTGCTATTCTAAAAGCATCCATTTTTTGCATTGCAGTTAAATGACGGGTAGTATAATCGTCTTGTGCTTTTTCAACTATAGATATTAAAGAAGTTAACAAAGGACCCCAGATATTATGTTGTAGATATCCAGGGTGAAATGTTATATCAGTTGATTTTTTACCACTGTTGGAAGATTGCCCATCAGGACCATATAAAACACCAGGTTGTTTTTTATCTGATGTTTCAAATGCCTCTATAAACCCCTGACATAATTCAGGAGATAGAGCGTTTTTCTTCCTATACAAAAACATATATTATTCTTGTGGTGGTTGAACTTTTTCGGGTTCTGGTTGTTGAGTATTTTGCTGTAACTGTAATCTAGCTTCACTAAATGTAAGTAAGTTACCACTTTCGGTTTGTAGTCTTTCTACTGTTTTAAGTGGTCCTACAGCATTAACAACTTCAGCTGGTCCTGCATTTGGTCCTAAAGAATTAACTCTATTTTGTAGAGCTAAACGGTAAGATGTAGCTTGGTGTGTATTTACATTTTGAGAATCAAATGAACCATCATCTAATTCTGCTTTTAGTTTAGACCAAGTAGCTATCTCACGAACACGATCTCTAGCAACTTGTTCCATATTAGCCTTACCATATAGGTTTTCTTCTAAATCGATTTGAAGTTCCATTTGTTTAAGATCATCTCCAGCGTCAATTGCTTTTTGCATTTTACGCTCAAGTTTCATACGTTTGATTTCGCTTCTACGTAAATCAAATGATAAACCCATCATTGCATCAAAATGGGCAGATTGCTCTCTTACTGATTGCCAATATTTGGAAGCAGTAGTTGGATGTTTACCATCGTTTAGAACCGAGATACGCATCTCAGTTTCTGTTCTAAAAATTTGTTTTTTAGTCCAGTTATCTGCAAGTTCTTCTTTTAGTGCTATAATAGTTTGAGCATCCTCAGGTTTGAGGACGCTCAAAATTGGTTTTAAGTCTTCAGCTGCGACTAATTCTTTATTTTCAGACATATTTTTTATAACTTTGTTTTATTGAGATTGTAATATACAACCCGTAATTTAATGTTCCTAATTATTCTTAAGGAAGAATATGAGTAACTTGTTGACCTCTTAGTGCTTCATCGTGATAATCCTCTGGATAAACTCTTCCAGCTAAAGATGCATCAACTAATGCTTGTGCTTCAGCTTGTGTTTTTTCTGTAGCTCCTACTCTAGTAGCCCAAGCTGTATTTTCAGTAATCCAAGTGTCTCCTGGGTGTCCAGCGATGTGGTTAGCTTCATTTTCAGCGTGGGTAATGAATCCTTTTCCTGTGTTTGCTATGTGATAATAAGCCATTTTTATTGATTTTAGTTATTTGTTATAAATATATTAATTTTAGTTATTATTGTCAAGTCTTGTTTTTAATTCATCAATTTGAGTTTGTTGTTCTTGAATTGATTTTACAAGTGCAGATACTAGTTTAGAATAGTTCATACCTTCTACTTGACCATCTTTTTCAGATACTAGGTTTGGGTATATATTTTTAACGCTATCTGCTACAAATCCAATATCGTGTTTTCTATTTGATTTCCAATCAAATTCAACTGGTTGTAATTGCATTACTTTGTTTAGTTGAGATCCCATTGGTTGGATATTGTCTTTGTATCTTTCGGCTGAGGTTTCAATTAAACATGATACTGTTGTTTCTCCTGTTGTGGAAGAGTAGTCGAATGTTTTAGTATATGTGGGTGGAGCAGCAGTGTATTCTTCTGTACAGGATACACTAATATTAGCAGCATCTCTCCCACCAAATTTTAGTGCTGCAGTTTGTGTTCCTGCTCCTGCATGCCAATATACTGGTATATTTGAAGCACCACCTGCTGACCATGAAGTACCATTATATTCTTCGGTGCATGTTTGTGCTATTGCGACATCACGTCCATTAATTGCTAAACCTGCATTTTGAGTTCCTGCTCCTGCTAATTGCCATCTTGCGGTTATTAAAGCACCACCGGATGACCATGAAGTACCATTATATTCTTCGGTGCATGATAAAGGAGGTCCTGCTGGTGCATTAGACCCACCAAATGCTAATCCTGCATTTTGTTCTCCTGCTCCTGCATGAAAAAATCTTGATTGTATTAAATTACCACCACCTGACCATGATGTACCATTATATTCTTCTGTGTTGGCCAATGCGGAAGGAGCTGCTCCACCAAATGCTAAACCTGCATTTTGTGTTCCTGCTCCTGCTGGGGCACATCTTACTTGCAGTAAATTACCACCACCTGACCATGAAGTACCATTATATTCTTCTGTGTTACTCAATGGAACACTACCCTGACCACCAATTGCTAATCCTGCATTTTGTGTTCCTGCTGCTGATAAAGCACGTCTTGCACATGCTAGAGCTCCACCACCTGACCATGATGTACCATTATATTCTTCTGTGCTGGCTTCTGTTGTATTTGAAGAACCACCAATAGCTAATCCAGCATTTTGTGTTCCTGCTCCTGCTAATTGAACTCTTGTTATTGTTAAAGCACCACCTGTTGACCATGCTGCAGCACCCACTACCCCATATGAAAATTCTACACTACCAGATACTTCTTGACTACCTGATATAATAGCGGAACCTGTGTATGGGAATGGATCAGATGCTGGTAAACCCTCTACGTTTGAAGCGGTTACATATGAGGCAGTTTGAGCAGTTGTTATATACGAAGCAGTAGTAGCATAAGATGCACTAGCAACTGTTCCTGGTGGTTGCCCTTCGGTTGAAATTGATCCTGTAAGTATTATAGACCCTGAGAGAGCTATTGATCCTGTTAGTTGCATTGCCATTTTTATGTAGTATTATATTATGTTAATCTAATTGCTATAAAGTTTCCGTTTCGGTATAATCCACCTAGTGGTATTCCGCCTGCTGCTGCTGCTGCATCGTCTGTAAAGTTTAGTGAGGCTGATACTTGGGATAATATTACTGCTCCTGTTGTGGAAGAGTAGTCGAATGTTTTAGTATATGTGGGTGGAGCAACAGTGTATTCTTCTGTTTCAAATCTTGAAAATGCCTCATATCCCCCAAATGCTAATCCTGCATTTTGTGTTCCTGCTCCTGCTAATTCTCTTCTTCCTATAATTAAAGCACCACCCGCTGACCATGAAGAACCATCATATTCTTCGGTGCATTTCAAGGGGGGGAAACCTGCTCCACCAAATGCTAAACCTGCATCTTGTGTTCCTGCTCCTGCTAAACCACATCTTCCTGTAATTAAAGTACCACCTGAGGTCCATGAAGTACCATTATATTCTTCTGTGAGGTTAATACCTCCAAAACCACCCGCTGCTAATCCTGCATTTTGTGTTCCTGCTCCTGCTAATTCTCTTCTTCCTGTAATTAAAGCACCACCCGCTGACCATGAAGAACCATCATATTCTTCGGTACATGAAAGAATAGGGGCACCACCAAATGCTAAACCTGCATTTTGTTCTCCTGCTCCTGCAAAAACCCCTCTTGGGGTTATTAAAGCACCACCTGCTGACCAAGATGCACCATTATATTCTTCGGTGCAGGAGAAGCCAGTAGGGAATTCTCCACCAAATGCTAAACCTGCATTTTGTGTTCCTGCTCCTGCTAAAATCCCTCTTGCGGTTATTAAAGCACCACCTGATGCCCATGAGGCACCATTGTATTCTTCTGTGCATGATAGTGCGTTAAAGCTACTAACCCCACCAAATGCTAAACCAGCATTTTGTGTTCCTGCTCCTGATAATTGTTCTCTTGCTGTAATTAAAGCACCACCCGCTGACCATGCTCCAGTTAGGGTAGATGGATATGAAAATCCTACACTACCAGATACTTCTTGACTACCAGATATAATAGCAGAGCCGGTGAATGGGAATGGATCTGTTTCTATAGCAGCTCCGTTTTGTAATAGGTCTCCTATTACGTTAAGTGAACCTGATATGATAGCAGAGCCGGTGAATGGGAATGGATCTACTCCACCTGCTACATACGAAGCAGTAGCAGCATATGAAGCACTAACTGCATTTGAAGCAGTTGAGGCTACTACACCTGAAAATTCTCCACTAAATGATCCTGTGAATGATCCGGTTGCGGATACATCTCCTGTTGTAGATGAGTAGTCGAATGTTTTATTATATGCGATTACAGTACCTCCTGTATATTCTTCGGTGGCAGCTGTTATACCCGATGGGGTACTACCACCAAATGCTAAACCAGCAGATGTTGTTCCTGCTCCTGCTAAAGCACCTCTTCCAGTTATTAAAGCACTACCGGCTGACCATGAGGAACCATTGTATTCTTCGGTGCAAGATTGGTAAGTTCCTGGAACACTAGGAGTAAAAGTAGAACCACCAAATGCTAAACCTGCATTTTGTGTTCCTGCTCCTGCTAGGCCTTCTCTTGCGGTAATTAAAGTACCACCTGCAGACCATGAAGTACCATCATATTCTTCGGTGCTACTGCAGGAATATAAATCTCCACCACCAAATGCTAATCCAGCATTTTGTGTTCCTCCTCCTGCTAAAGTTCTTCTACCTGTTATTAAAGCACCACCTGCTGCCCATGATGTGCCATTATATTCTTCGGTGCATCCTCCTGTAGGACTGAAACCACCAAATGCTAAACCAGCATTTTGTGTTCCTACTCCTGCTAATCCATATCTTGCTGTTATTAAAGCACCACCTGCAGACCATGATGAACCATCATATTCTTCGGTACAAGAATCTACTGGGGAAACACCACCAAATGCTAGTCCAGCATTTTGTGTTCCTGCTCCTGCTAAATCACTTCTTGCATCAATTAAAGCACCACCTGCTGACCAAGAAGTACCATCATATTCTTCGGCGGGGAATCCATTATAACCAAATGATAAAGCAGCATTTTGTTCTCCTACACCACCTCCAAGATCGATTGGATTAATTAAAGCACCACCTGCTGACCATACTGCAGCTCCTCCTACACTCCCAAAATAACCAAATTCTACACTACCCGTTGTAACTAGACTACCTGATATAATAGCAGAGCCAGTGTATGGGAATGGATCGGTTTCAATTGGAGCACCATTTTGTAATAGGTCTCCTATTACGTTAAGTGAACCTGACATGATAGCAGAGCCTGTATATGGGAATGTTGCAGTCCCGTCTAAACCTGAGGTTCCAGCAGTACCAGAAGTGCCACTTGTTCCGCTTGTACCTGATGTCCCTGAAGTAGCTGAGGTACCTGATGTACCTGAAGTTCCGGTTGTACCCGAGGTTCCTGTTGTTCCAGATGTACCTGAAGTTCCGGTTGTACCAGAGGTTCCTGTTGTTCCAGATGTACCTGATGTGCCTGAAGTAGCTGAGGTTCCACTTGTACCTGAAGTAGCTGAGGTACCTGATGTACCTGAAGTTCCGGTTGTACCCGAGGTTCCTGTTGTTCCAGATGTACCTGATGTGCCTGAAGTAGCTGAGGTACCTGATGTGCCACTTGTACCACTAGTTCCTGAAGTTCCAGTTGTACCAGAGGTTCCAGATGTGCCACTTGTACCTGATGTTCCACTTGTACCAGATGTACCTGAAGTAGCAGCGGTATATTCAGTTCCGTTTATTAAAAGAGAACCTGTAATGTCTACACTACCAGTTACAATAGCTAAACCTGTGTAGGGGAATGGATCTGTTTCAATTGGGGCACCATTTTGTAATAGGTCTCCTATTACGTTAAGTGAACCTGATATGATTGCAGAACCCGTGTATGGAAAACCTTCTGGTAGACCATCTACGTTTGAAGCGGTTATATAAGATGCAGTTTGAGCTGTTGTTATATAAGATGCAGTAAGAGCTAAAGAAGCACTTTCAACTAGACCGTCTACATTTGATCCTGTTACATAGGATGCAGTTAAAGCTAAAGAAGCACTAGCGACTGTTCCAGCAGGTTGTCCTTCAGTTGTTAATGATCCACTTACTACGAGAGATCCGGTAATGACAGGGTTATGTATTAACATGGGATGTAAATATTTTTATTATAAATATGGTCTAACTATTAATTATTATAAAGCCATTAAATGAGCTTGTAAATACTACTGATATATTACTAGTATTTATACTGGTTACTGTGTATTCTCTTACTTGTGATCTACTGGCACTATCATATACTTGAACTAAGGGCCATTCAGCATTTAAATTATGTGTTACTGTATAATTTGTTGCTCCTGATATTGCTTGATTATATGTAGTAGCAATTTCTGCCTCTGTAGCATCTATAGGTCCACCTACTATTACTACATTACCTGAACTGGTTGAAGCAAATGTAAGGTTAATACTACTTGTGTCAACTATAGATACACTACTTGGTATAATTTTATTATATGAAGCATCATATACAGAGGCAATAACCGCACTACTTGATAAGTTGTGGGTTATTGTTGTATCTACTGTATTTGAAAATGAGGACGATACTGTACCTTCTCTAACTATAGCCAATAA
>Ga0206129_10002895_pt1 | contig 20449 bp, 24 predicted proteins | sample Helgoland_Spring_8_FD_148616 | JGI IMG/M metagenome (GOLD analysis project Ga0206129, IMG submission 148616) | Pelagic subsurface seawater microbial communities from Kabeltonne, Helgoland, North Sea - Helgoland_Spring_Bloom_20160502_2 | ecosystem: Environmental > Aquatic > Marine > Epipelagic ...
AGCAGTTAGCGATCAAGAAGAATCACTTCATAGGGCTTCCAGGCAATAGCAAGGATCAATCAAAGTACGGGGTCTACAAGAAGAAAGGTCGCGGTAAGAACAGAAAGCTTGAGCGAATAGTCTATATTAACCTATCTTCAAGAAAGCAGAAGGCAACTTACGATGCTCCTAAATTCGCTAAGAGATACATAGAGAGGCATCTTCAAACGAACATTATTCGCGCAGCAAAGAGAGCGGTGGATACTTCAAGGTAGAAGCTATCCCACGGATATTTTTCTGTATCGCGTACCGATACACGATACAAAACCAGAATGGCTATCCCATGGCTATCCCACGGTTACTTTATTTACTATCCCACGGATAATATTTACTATCCCACGGTTAGTATTTACTATCCCACGGTTATATTCTTGAAAACCCCAACCCCGCTATCACTGTGCCTTATACCCCCTATCACTGGAAATGATGATCATTTGAAATGATGGGGCATACCCCCCAAAATAATCATCAGATCCAGTCGTTTTTGCATGAATTCTACGCACGTTTTGATAATGGTGTAGGTCTACTATCACTGAAAATGATGCGCCCTGGAAAGTCTGATTTTCCCGATCGGATTGCATAAATCGCCGCACCTTTAACCAATCAAAAAGCGCGCCCATTTTGGTCTCTGATTCATGCCGATTTAATGGTCAATGGAAGTGTTGACCGGTTATTGAAGATGCGCTTATAATCGGATCAACAGTGCAAGGAACCCAAAAAAAAGCACTGTATAAATGAACAGCAAAAGGAAACCGAGAAAATGAACCAACAATTACAGTTAAGTAACGGACCAACCAATCTAGAAATGATCCCAACCGCAACACGCCTTGCCGAGTCATTGGGTTGGGAATTGTGCGCAATTACTCCTTTAACGGATGATGTCGGTTTTGCGATATGCCGGAGACCTATGCCGGACCCGTCTGGTAGGGCGCACTCAACTCATTTGGTGCACATGATAAAAGCCGCAATCGGCGCTCACCATTGCGAATTTATAAGCGGTCATTACGACATGAACTACAAAGAGGCCCTCCGCAATTACCTGTCTCGCATATCGGACGAATTCAGATACTTAGCAAAGGAGTACTAAGACAATGGAAAAGAAAAGCCGAGTTTTCACGTTAGATTTCGCCAATACCCGAGCGGACTTAAAAGCGCGAGAAAAGCGCCGGCAAGAAATCGCGGATTTCGTGGCATGGTCGCGAAAAGAAAAGCGGACGCGCGAACGATTAGAAATCGCCGGAGTGATTGTGGCACTGCCGGCTTTAATTGTACTTATCGCACTATCAATTTTTGTAGCATAAAAGGAACCGAGAAAATGAAGTTATTAGATACCAGTGGTGGAAATACCAAATTAGCTAAAACTAATAAGGGCGAAAAATACCGCGTTGCGGGTCTGTCGTTATTCCCTAGCGACATCAATTGTCCGGCGCGGCATATCGCCGGATGCGCGGAAAGCTGTCTAGAAAGCGCGGGACGCGGTCGCATGTCTAACGTGATCAATGGCCGGCAAGCAAAGGCGGCATGGTTTAAAGATGATCAGCCGGCATTCTTAGAACAGCTTAACAAAGAGCTGAAATCATTTGCGGCGACATGCAAGCGGCAAGGCGTAAAGCCGGCGGTCCGTCTTAATGTGATTTCAGATATTCAATGGGAAAAGCTTGGCGTTCCGCAATTGCATCCCGAACTTATGTTCTACGATTACACTAAGTTAGCGGTAAGGCTCGGTAAGACTCCGGCCAACTATCGTTTGATGTTTAGCTATAGCGGCGCGCCGGCTTATCAGAATCAAGTGCTACAAGCCATTAAAACCGATGTGCCTATGTCTGTAGTATTCCGCGGTCCAATGCCGGCGACCTTCATGGGGCGTCCCGTGATTGATGGTGATATATCAGATCTTGACAACCTTTTCGCCGGTCCCGTCATTGTGGGACTACGCGCCAAGGGTAAGGCTAAAAAATCGGAAAGCCTTTTTATTGTGGATACGAATATCATTGCGAGGGCGGTAGCATGAAAACGACGATATATAAGCTTGGCGAGGAAATGGGCCATGATATCCAGATCACCGCGAAATCGGTTTGCACCTATAGCGAAAGCGAATACAACGGTAAGAAATGGCCGGCACGGCGTCACATACACATTCTGGCAGATGTTCGGCTCGCGGTTGACCGATGCCAAGATGACGGAGAAATTGATCTGACAGCGCGCGCATTGGCCGTCTATAACGCAATGCGGGACGCCTATTCAAATTATCCGGATGGCGAGGTGGAGGTATCAATGCGGATCGTTGACCATGGGTGCAATCTTTAGGGGTGAAACGATGAGCAATTACCGAAAAAGACTAGGCCTTTACCTAACCAGTGACGAACTAAAAAGCGCCATTGATTGGCGCATAATAAACGAGGAATTATTAAGTATGAATGATCAAACACCATTGGAAGAATTAGCAGAAGCCTTAGCAGGTCATGATTGGACGTATCAATATTCGGACAGTCCGAGCGCGTATCACCGCGGAGAGCGCCAAGCGGACGCCATACGGCGCCTTTTAAAGCTTACCGGCGCGGATGGGCTCGCACTATATGAAAAGGCGCGCGGGTCCAAATTGCGGAGGATTGGCTAATGCATAAGGTAGAAAAGGATCCGGTCCGATATCTATTCAGTAGAATCCCGAATGATGACGCCGGACGCGCATTCATTGAGCAAGCGCGCCAATATCTCAATGCGGACCGGTTTAAATTGAGGGTTCGCGGTCAAGGGTTAAAGGCCGGCGAGGATTGGCGAAAACATGAATACGGCGCGCCATTGTCTAAGTCTACTCATTTGCGGGTATATGCGGAGGACCAAAAGCAAAAGGACGATATTAACGCGCTTTGCTTTCAATTGTGGGAAGCGCGGCAAAAGGCGTCCGCAATTCGCAATCAATTACAATCATTAGTGGAGGTGATCTAAATGAAGCTGAACGTCTTGATAGCGTTTGAACGATCCGGCAAGGTGCGCGAAGCATTCCGGCGATTGGGGCATAACGCGTGGTCTAATGACTTAGAGCCGGCCGATGACGGGTCGCCATACCATATCCAAGGGGACGCGGCCGCGGCCATGAAAATCAACCCCATGCGGTCTGATCATTTGTGCAAGTATGATCTGATCATTCAGCATAACCCTTGCACGGCATTAGCCTGTTCGGGCAACCGATGGTATGGGAAGGGTCAACCGCTGCACCATATGCGAGTGCAAGCCATTAAGGATACGATGGCGTCTTTTGCCTTAGCTAAGTCTAGGGCGCATCATGTAGCCTTAGAGAATCCCGTAGGAGTGCTACCGATGAAGGCAAGCCAATACATCCAACCGTGGCAGTTCGGGCATGGTGAGACAAAGCGGACGGGTTTATGGTTGCACAATCTGCCAGCGCTAACGCCAACGGATATCGTGGAAGGTAGGGATCAGAAGGTGTGGAAGATGCCGCCATCGGATGACCGCGCTAGATTGCGTTCAGAGACCTATCAAGGCATCGCGGACGCTATGGCGCACCAATGGTCCTTTGCCATTCAGATGGAACGAGCGGAGGCCTCACACCATGCGAGAGGATAAAGATAGGCAACCCTTCGGTGTTGAATGTGATGATGATTGGCCCATGATCCCCGCGATTATCGCAACCAGTGTCATCATCACAGTCATCTTCGGTATCGCAATCGCGACCATTTAACCCACCACCAAACGAGAAAAGCCGGCGAATATGCCGGTTTTTTTTCGCCTTTATTTCATGCGCTCGCATGCCTGAATGAATCCCGTTCATGATAGGCAAGCCATAGGGCAGGCCATCCGGCAAGATCGGACCCTATCGGCCAATCATTGGGTCAAGAAAAAGCTTTATAAAACAAAGGCTTAGAATTGCTCGGGTCCTTCTGGATCCAGGGTCCGAGGGGATTTCGCCAGCACTTTGTTCGCCTAGCGACAGAATAAAGTGAATCCAATTCATGATGACAACAGAAAGAGTTACTGTATAATCAAATTCATTGACAGGAGGATATATGGCATCAACTGGCGGCGTAAAGCTGGGATCAACCTATGATGAGGCCAGAACAAGAAAGCTGAACGCGGAAGCGGAGATTGCGGAGCTTGAGTTGGCTAAAGTCAGGAATCAACTGGTATTGGTGGAGGACGTAGTAAAAGCGTGGACCGATACCCTATCTAATCTTAAATCTAAAATGACTAGCATTCCGTCTAAGGCTGCGCCTATAGTGGCGAGCGAAACGGAGATAGGCGTAGTCCAAGAGATTTTGACTGATTCAATCAACGAAGCACTGGAAGAGTTATCAAATTATGACCCAAAAGTTTCAGCGGCGAGGACTAGCAAGCCTAAAGGACCATCTGCGGGAGGTGATGAAGACACTGAAGCCACCGCCCCGCCTAAGCGTAAGCGAGTGGGCAGACCGTCAAAGGCGACTAGACTCTCAGACTAGCGCAGAGGCTGGAACGTGGCGAACGTCTCGGGCTGAGTACCAGAGAGGCATTATGGATGCCTGTTCTGACTACAATATAAAAGAAGTCGTTGTAATGGCTGGCGCTCAGTTAGGCAAGTCAGAGGCATTGCTGAATATCATTGGCTATCACATTGACCATGATCCCTGCCCGATTCTGATGCTACAGCCTACAGAGTCTATGGCTCAGTCGTTCTCAAAGGATCGTATTGCTAACGGCCTACTTAGGGCGACTCCCTGTCTGTTTGGCAAGGTAAAGGATCCACGGGCGAGAGACTCTAACAATACGACTTTGCACAAGATCTATCCTGGCGGCAGTCTTTCTCTGGTCGGTGCTAACTCACCGGCTGGTCTTGCTAGTAGGCCGATCAGAATAATACTCGCAGATGAGGTTGACCGATTCCCAGCTTCAGCAGGAAGTGAGGGTGATCCTCTATCGCTGGCTCGCAAGAGAACCTCTACCTTCCACAACTCTAAGGTCATTGCGGTCAGCACTCCGACGATCAAAGACGTGTCTAGGATTGAGGATGCTTACGAGAAGTCCGATAAGAGACAGTACTATGTCCCGTGCAAGCATTGTGATCATACTCAGACCCTGATCTGGGCCAACGTGAGATGGGTTGATAGCGACCCTGACACTGCTGGTTATATGTGCGAAGAGTGCGGTGGGTTATGGTCCGATGCAGATAGGAGATGGTCTGTTCGCAACGGACAATGGGAAGCGTCAGGAGAGTTCAAGGGTATCGCTGGGTTCAAGATATCTGGACTGTATTCTCCTTGGACAGCACTTGCTGACGGTGTTCGTGAGTTCCTGTCGGTCAAGAAGAACCCTGAGCAGCTTAAAGTATGGACCAATACTTACTTAGCCGAGCCTTGGGTGGATGCTGGTGTCACTATTGATGAGATGAACTTGTTCCAACGTAGAGAATCATACGACAAGGTCCCTAACGAAGTGGTCATCATAACTGTTGGAGCAGACGTGCAGGATGACAGATTAGAATTGACCTTTGTTGGATGGGGCCGCGATGAGGAATCGTTCGTCTTGGATCATGAGATCTTGCCTGGAGATCCGTCAACGCCTCAACTGTGGTCAGCCTTAGACTCTCAGTTAGCTAGGACGTTTGAGACAGAAGACGGCAGGATGCTTGGCGTTAGAGCTACGGCGATAGACTCTGGCGGTCACTTTACGAACAGCGTCTATCAGTACTGTCACAGGAACTTTGCTCGCAGAGTCTTTGCGATAAAGGGTGTGGGCGGAGAAGGTAGAGCGATTGCCGGTAAGCCATCAAGGAATAATGTGGTAAAGTGTCGCCTATTTCCTATCGGTGTTGATACGATTAAAGACCTTGTCTTTGCGCGTCTTAGAATTGACGAAGCTGGCCCAGGATACATAAACTTCTCTGATACGTTGAACGAAGAATACTTCCGGCAGCTTACGGCTGAGAAGATAATAACGAAACTTGTCAGAGGGTTTAAAAAGAGAGTCTTTCAGAAGATAAGAAATCGTAATGAGGCTTTAGATTGTTATGTTTACTCTCTAGCCGCTTATAGTATAATCAACGTATCTGTCAATAGCATTGCGGATAAAATTCAGGCAAGATCTGAAAGACCAGAGGTTCCTGAAGAGCCAGAGGTCCAGCCTGTAACTAGAAGAAGGCCAGTGCAGCGAAGGCCTAGACAAAACTATACGAACGCATGGCGGTGAAATGGCAAACCTATTTGATGCTAGTAATTACCCAAGCCAAGAACCAGAAACCTTGGTTGTCGGTGATAGATGGGTTTGGCAACGTCCTGACCTTGTTACGGATTATCCGACAGACCAGTACGCTTTAACGTATGAATTTCATTGCGACACTGGTGGCGGCGGTAGTCATAAGTTTACTGTTACGGCTTCAGAAACCAGCACGGCGTATGTAGTAGAGGTCAGCTCTACAGTCACTGAGAATTATACAGCACATTCGTACAAGTGGTACGCGTTTATAACTAGAACCTCTGATTCACAACGAGTTGCTGTTGATAACGGCATAACAACACTTGTGGTGAACTATGCCGACAGCAATGCCGATGTAAGAACCCACGCTAAGAAAGTCTTAGACTCTATCCAAGCTGTTATTGAGAATAGAGCAACTGTGGATCAAAGCTCATTCACAATCGCTGGCAGAAGCCTATCTAGAATGACCATAGAAGAATTGTTCATGGTTAGAGACAGATACCGAGCCGAATACAACGAAGAAGTCAAAAAGGCTAGAATCAGAAACAAGAAGCCGTCTGGCAATTTAATTGGAGTAAGATTTTAATGGCTTGGAACCCTTTTAAACGAAAAGAGATCCGCAAACAGATCAAGATGCAAAGATCGTTTAAAGGCGCTCAAGGCGGTCGGTTATTCTCCGACTTTTTTAGTTCTTCAGCTTCCGCAGATCAGGAACTAAGGCAAGCACTGGTCACTTTGCGGAACAGAAGCCGTGAGCTATCACGAAATGACGCTTATGTAGCCAGATATCTAAACCTTCTAACGTCAAACGTAGTCGGTCATAACGGCATTAGGGTCAATGCTAAGTCTAGAGACTCTGACGGCACCTTGGATTCTGTTGCTAACTCAACGATTGAGATGGCGTGGAAGAAGTGGTCTAAGAAGGGTAACTGCACTGTGGACGGTCAGATGTCCATGATTGACTGTCAAAGGATGTTTATTGAGGCTCTAGCCCGTGATGGTGAGGTCTTAATTCGTCAGATCACAGATCCTACAAGCGAATTTGGCTATAAGATTGAATTTCTGGAAGCAGATCACCTCAACGACACTAAAAACGAGATCTACACTAACGGCAACAAGGTTGTCATGGGTGTTGAGATCAACGACAAGCGAAAACCTGTCGCGTATCACTTATATAAGAACCATCCAAACGATTTAGGGCTTCAGCAGAGCAATGAGACAATTAGAGTCCCAGCAGAAGAAGTGATTCACGCCTTTGTACGTCAAAGACCTGAACAGACCCGTGGTTATCCGTTTGTAGCGCCTGTGATGGGCAATATCAAGATGCTGAATGGGTATTATGAGGCTGAGATCACTGCTGCTAGGGTTTCCTCGGCAAAGATGGGCTTCTTTACCAGTCCTGCCGGCGATGGATACGTTGGCGATGAAATGCAGGACGAATACACGCCTATCATGTCTGCGGAACCGGCTACGTTTGAGCAGCTCCCTGCCGGAATGGACTTTAAGGCATTTGACCCTGCCCATCCTACGACAGCGTTTGAGAGCTTTTCTACTGCTATCCTGAGAAGTATTGCTTCAGGTTTAAACATTAGTTATCACTCAATCTCAAATGACCTGTCTAGTGTGAACTATTCGTCTCTACGAGCGGGTAGTTTAGAGGATAGGGATCAATACAGGATACTTCAGAAGTTCATGGTTGAGCACTTTATTGAGCCGGTATTCAGAAGCTGGCTGAAGAACGCCATGACTCGTTCAATCAACCTTCCTATCACAAAGTACGACAAGTTTGCCGAAGGTGTATCTTACATTCCTCGCAGTTGGGGTTGGGTAGATCCGCAGAAAGAAATGCAAGCCAACATTGCTGGCCTTCAGAACGGTATCGTGACGTATCAAGACATTGAGGCTAACTACGGGCGTGATGTTGAAGAGCTATTTGAGCAGCACGAACGAGAACAGAAGCTTGCTGAACAGTATGGAATAAAGACAGCCTTCCAACCTTTTGGTATTAAGCTACCGACAGAAGCAGAAGTTGAAGGAAGGGAAAATGCCGACCCCGAATAGCGGAATGAAGTCAGAGGCCCGAAAAGGCTTGGATTGGCGTAGCGAGTTCGGTCGCGGTGGTACTGAAGTTGGTATCGCTAGAGCCAGAGACATTGTTAACGCCAAAGATCTGTCAGATTCTACGGTAAAGAGGATGTATTCGTTCTTTTCTCGGCATGAAGTGGACAAGAAGGCACAAGGCTTTAGGCCTGGAGAGAAAGGATATCCATCAAACGGGCGAATAGCTTGGGCATTATGGGGTGGAGATGCCGGTTTTTCATGGTCTAAGAAGCTTGTCAACCAGATGAAAAAAGACGAAAGATGGTCTGAATCTATTGACAAAGATGATACTATTGAGCCAGAACAAGAGGTGATACAAATGGAAAGACATGTTGTAGGGGTTGAAGAAACCGAAGACAGCTTTATCGTTGAATTTAGGAAAGCCGAGATAGAAGCTGCCGAAGACACTGTTGAAGATATCATTGAAGATTCTGAAGAAGAGCGTTCAGCAGAATTAGATGACGAAGAATATCAGGCTATGGCCCGTGATATGGTATCTGACAAAGTAATTTATAGGACAATTGACCTTTCTCGCGGAGCTATTGACGAGCAAAAGCGTATTGTCCGAATTGGCGTTTCATCAGAAACACCAGTTGAACGAGATTTTGGCTTAGAGGTTTTGGGCCATAATAAAGAAGACATAGATATGGAATTTATGGCTTCTGGTCGCGCACCGCTTCTGAACAACCATAAGATGGATGAACAGATCGGGGTTGTGCGGTCATTTTACCTTGATGAGGCGCAGCGGCGTACCGTTGCGTTGGTTGAATTTGGCAATTCAGCCTTGGCTCAAGAGGTTTTTGAGGATGTTAGAACAGGCATTAAGCAAAACATTAGTGTCGGTTACAGCATTAACAGAATGGTTCGTTCTAAAGACGGCGAAGGAAAGGAGTACTACAGGGCTAGTTGGACACCGATGGAAGCATCAATTGTCGCTGTCCCTGCTGACCCCTCTAAGTTTGTTGGCGTTGGACGATCCACCGAAAAAACTTTAAACACTAATAAGGTGACTACTATGACTGAAGAAGTAAAAGTAGATGTTCGCCAAGTAAGTGATTCAGCCAAGGCAGAAGCGTTAGCCAATGTCGGTGAAATCATTTCTTTGGGTAAGCATCATAATCAGCGTGATTTAGCCGACAAAGCTATTGAACGTGGTGTATCCGTTGATCAATTCAAAGGAGAGCTTCTTGAAGCTGTCCGAAATGATCGTCCGTTAGAAACTCCTGCTGCTGTCGTTGACGTAGCCAAGAGCGAACAGCGTGAATATAGCTTAATCCGAGCTATCAAAGCTGCTTCATCTGGCGACTGGCGCGAAGCTGGTTACGAGCGTGAAATCTCTGATGAGATCGCACACCGTTCTGGCAAAGAAGCCCGTGGTTTCTACGTTCCTGCTAACATCAATTGGGGTCAGCGCGACCAGACTAAATCTCCGACTTCTGCCGGTGGTTTCTTGGTTGGTACTGATCATCTTGCTGATCAATTCATTGAAGCATTGTATGGTCGTTTGACTGTAGCTTCTTTGGGTGCTCGCATCATGCAAGGCCTGAAAGGTGATGTTGCTATTCCTAAGCTCAGTGCTTCTGTAACCAACTCAGCATTCGTTGCTGAAGGTTCAGCGCCTAGTGAAGGTGCAGCTACGTTCGCTCAGGTGACGATGTCCCCAAAAACGCTGGCAGCTTATGTTGACGTATCGCGGCGACTCATGCAGCAGTCAGACCCCTCAGTAGAACAAGTCCTCCGTAACGACATTATCAACACCTTCGCACGAAGAATTGATGATGCTGCTATTGAAGGCGGTGCTACTAATGGGCCATCTGGGATCATTGCTAACGGCTCTACTAACGTAGTTGCTATGGGCGCCAATGGTGCTGCAATCACCTACGCTAAAGTAGTTGAGATGATGAAAGCTGTTGAAGAAGACAATGCCATCATCAATAGCTCTGCTTTCTTGACCAACCCTAAAGTCATCGCGGCTTTACGGACTACGGCAAGACAAGCAAACGGCGTTGAAGGCAACTTCATCATGGATGCCAACCAGTCAATCTTGGGTACTAATGTTGCTTCTAGCACCGTGGTTCCTTCTGACTTGACTAAAGGCACTGGCTCTAACCTGTCAGCAATGGTCTACGGCGATTTCAGCCAGATCATGATTGGTTTCTGGTCAGGTGTTGACGTTGTTGTTGACCAATCCAGCTTGTCTACTTCTGGCGGTACGCGACTCGCGTTCTTCCAAGACTTAGACGTTGCTCTTAGATATCCTGAGTCTTTCTCAGTAATCAAAGACATCATTGCAAGCTAATGAGAAAGGGGGGTTTCGGCCCCCCGATCTTATGGGGATTATTATGGAATTAGTAATTAAGATGCCTTGCCACGTTCACGGTGTGCCGCGAAACGCAGGGGATATGGTTGTTTTATCTACAGCAGAAGCCCGACAGTTCATCAGCTCAGGCCATGCTGAAGAGATTAAGATGGACCCAAAGCCTTTATCTAAGAAGGCAGTTGAGAAAGTCGCCAAGCGATGAGCTTAGAATTTGATTCAGACTTTGATGGTTATCTGGACGTAATAGGTCATGGCGTTTCATGCACCTATACGCCGACAGGTGGATCACCAGTTACTATCAAGGTTATTTTAGACCAAGAGTATTATGAGATTCCTGGCGACACCGTTTCGTTCAACGGCAGTCAGCCAATCGTGCAAGGTAAAGCCAAGGATTTAAGGGACGGAGCATTTGGCGATCAACTAGCCTTTGCTGCGATTACAGACCTAAGCGGCAACACGATAAAGAATGCCGCAACGTATAAAATAGTAAGCCTTCAGCCAGACAACACTGGAATGGTCGCAGTAGTTCTTGAGGAACAGTAATGACTGATCATGTAAGGCAGAGAATAAGAGAGCAAGTAGCAACTACGGTAACAGGACTAGCAACTACTGGTAGCAATGTATTTCAGTCAAGAGTCTATTCTCTGAGCGATGATGTACTTCCAGCCCTGTTGGTTTACAGCGTCTCTGAAAGCTCTGACATTGACTCTATGGGGCCAATAGGTTCTCTAACTAGAAGCCTTAGCCTGTCAATAGAAGGGTATGTAAAGAACGTCTCTGATTACGACGATGTGATTGATGACGTTTGCAAGGAAGTTGAAATTGCTATGGCCGGCGACAAGACCTTAAATGGCTTGGCTCAAAATAGCTATTTAGCTGGCACTGATATAAATTATAACGGTGAAGGCGAGCAGCCTGTTGGTATTGTTACGATGAATTATGTTATACAATATCGCACAGCAACTAATGCTCCTGAAACCGCATTATAGGTGATATACTATGAAGCTATATAGTCCAGACGGCTCATCTGAAGTAGATGCTCATCCGTCAAAAGTAGAATCTATGATCAACCTCGGTTGGACACAGGAAAAGAAAGGCAAGGCAAAACCCAAGAAGGCTTTAGAGCCTACAGAAGTTGTTGAGCCTCAAACTAAATCAGATAAGGAGTCTGAATAATGGCAAGTCATATCGGACGCGATGGGATTGTTAAAGTCGGTAGCGCTACAGTAGCCGAAGTTAAATCATTTTCTATAGAAGAATCAGCGGATACCGTTGAAACAACCAAAATGACGGATACGTCACGAACTCATGCAATCACTTTGTCCAGTTTCTCTGGATCATTAGATTGTTTTTGGGACGAAACCGATGCGACAGGACAGGGAGCTTTAACAATCGGGGCGAGTGTAACGCTTGGATTATACCCAGAAGGCGGGGCTACTGGTGCTACTTTTTACTCTGGCACAGCCCTAGTGACGGGCGTTTCTAGAACTGCAAGCTTTGACGGAATGGTAGAAGCTTCTATCTCTGTTCAAGGTACTGGCGCTCTAACAGCCGATACGGTATAACATGCCGAGGCTAATTGAGAACGCATTAGCACACTTTAACAGCAAGGATTTGCGGAAGATTGAGGTCCCAGAATGGGAGGTTAGTCTTTTCGCAAAGAACCTTACCCTTGACGATAAGGCCAAAATGCTTCGTCGCGCAGATAGTGATAACACTGATTATCTTATCTATGCGGTGATCTTTGGCCTTGTTGACGAGAACGGAGATCCTGTCTTCGGGCTTGAGGATAAGGTTGCGCTGAGAAAGAAGGTTGACCCAGACATAGTGACTAGACTTGCTACGTTTGCGCTAACCGCTGGTTCTGAATCGGAGGAAGACCGAGAAAAAAACTTATAACTGACCAAGGCAACCCAACTCAGCTATACTACATGTACGAGTTAGCCGAGCGACTTGGTCAGCCCCTAGCGACAATCTTAGACATGACTGTGGCCGAGTTTGATCATTGGTGGACTTTCTTTAAAGTGAAAAGAGAGAAGATGGATGGCGACAACAAAAGAAACAGTCCTAGCAAGAATATCAATAGATGATAATACGAAGGTAGGATTTCAGTCCTACGCTCGTAATGCTGAACGCGCTAAGAAAACCACAGAAGCCTTCCGTGCTCACGCTGTTGACAAGCTTGTAGAGAGCTTAGACAAGCAAGTCCTTGCTTTAGGTAAAAACGCCAGAGAACTTGACCTCCTCAAGGCAGCAACTCTTAGTGCTTCTGACGCTGAGTTTGAGGCCATTAATAATCTTCATGATAAGATTGATGTTCACAACAGGGCTACAGAAGCTGCAATTCGTGGTCGCAAAGAAGCTGAACTACAAGAAGCCGCAACTAAAAGAATTGCTGACGCAGTAAACCGCACTAACAACGCCTACAGAGATGAAGCCGCCACGGTTGATATGACCTCTGACGAGCTTGAGATCTATCGCCTAAAGATGATGGGTGCTACTCAAGAACAGTTAGATTCTGTTATAGCTACTCAGCAAGCTACTAAAGAATTTAGGAAGCAAGGTTCTGCTGCCGCCGGCACTGCGAAAGGCGGATTGCGCTTGATGCGAGGCGGTATGGGCCAGTTAGGCCATCAGGTACAGGACGTTGCGGTTCAGCTTCAAATGGGTCAGAACGCGCTTCTCATCTTCGGTCAGCAGGGTTCCCAGGTTGCTTCTCTATTCGGTCAGAACGGCGCTTTGATCGGTGCTGTATTGGCTGTAGGTGCCGCTCTTGGTACTTACTTCATGCCTAAAGTGTTTAGCTCTAAGGATGCCTTAGAGGAAATTAAGAAGTCAGCAGAGGCTACTGCGGAATTCTTAAAGATAGATTTTGTTTCTGGAGTTGCGTTACTTACTGATAAGTTTGATGAACTAACTAAGAAAAGCGAGAGTTTAGCAAAAGCTACATTGCAGATTGAGCTTGTTAATGCAATGAAAAACGCTAAAGGCGCGGTTACCGGATTCAAAGATGAGTTAAGCAACTTAATACCATCTACTCTTGGCACTGAAACAAACGTAGTGATAGATGAGCTTACTGTTTTATCCAGAAAGTATGGTGTGGCAAGAGAAGATCTTAAGAAAGTAGTAGAAGCTCAAAAGAGTTATAACAAGGGAACCGGCGCAACAATAGATAGCATTGCAGAATTGATGCAAAGCATATCAGACTCCAGAATGCAAACTGCCGAGCAAGCAGAAGAGTTCTTAAAAGCTAATTTAAGAATACAAGAATTTAAAGTTGCGTCTCAAGAAGCCGGAATAGTTCTAGAAACTTTAAGAGAAGTGTTATTTGGCAACGCAACGGCAACAGAAGCTAAATCTAAAGCTGATACCGAGGCAAAAGATAAAGCAGACGAGTTAAAGCGAACTGTAGATGAGCATGTTCAATCTTTAATAGACGAGAATACCCAGCTAGTCTTCGGTTTGAAGACTCTGCAAGCACTACAACTTGCTCGCAAGGGTTACAGTGCTCAACAAATAAAAGAAATTTTCCGCTTACAAGAAGTTAACCAAGGCTTGCGTGATGCGAAGGCATTGCGAGATGAAGATGCGGCGGCTCTTAGAGCGCAAGCTTTGTCTGCTGAAAACTACGTCAATGGCGTAGTCGCACAAGCGGATGCTTTAGGGAAAAGTAATATAGAGCTGTTGTTAGCTAACGATTTAGTAAAAGGATTAGATACCGAGCAGAAAAAAGCATTTGATAACGCAATACAGAGGCTTAAAGACTTTCAAACTGCACAAGAAGAGGCGCAGAAGGTAGAGAGTGCTAAGGGTAAATTAGAGAGCTTACGTCAATCTTTGTTGACTGAAGAGCAAGCACTAGAACAGTCTATGGTTAATCAAAACCTGATTCTTGTAGAAAATCTAGCACTGGGCGTTATCAATGAACAGACGTTCAGAGACATGCAGTTGCAGGTCATTGAGGACTTCAACGAGAAGAAGAAAGCCTTATTAGATCAAGGTGTGACAGACGAATTAGAAGGCATGAACTTCTTGCAAAGAGCTTCTATTGAAGGCGCTAAGAGACTAGAGTCATTTAACAAGCTGTCTGCTACAGAACAGACCGAGCATGTTTTGGGCGAACTTGGTAATCAATTCAACGGTATAGCAAAGAACAACAAGCGCCTGTTTGCAATCAGCAAAGCGTTCAATATCGCTAATGCTATAATGAATACTTCTACTGCTGCAACCGTAGCCTACAAGAGCTATCCGCCGCCTCTGAACTACGTTATGGCCGGTGGTGTTATTGCTGCTGGTATGGGGCAAGTCGCTCAGATCAAGGCTCAGAGCTTTGACGGCGGTGGTTTTACCGGCACAGGTGGAAGGTCCGGCGGCATGGATGGCAAGGGCGGCTTCCCAGCTATTCTTCATCCGAATGAGACGGTTGTTGATCACACTAAGGGCCAAGGTGGCGGTATTACCGTGGTCAACAACATAGACGCAACAGGCGCTGGTGCTGATGTAGATATGAAGATCAGGGCAGCAATGCAGCAGACTTCGCAACAAACTATACTTAGCATACAAGATCTGATGCGCCGCCGGAGATTCGGGTAATGACTGTATATATGTTCCCAAGCATAACGCCATCATCTAGCACGTTTGAGCTGGTGACGAACACTCGGACGTTTCAAAGCCCGTTGACTAACTCTGTTCAGACTGCATCAAGGAAAGGTTCTCTCTGGAAGATATCTATGCGGTTTAATAATCTCTCTGGCAATGACAGAGCGATAATGCAGGGGTTTCTGGCGAAGATGAACGGGCAGCAGCACAGAATGTATTTGCATGATCATTCCGCTGTGAAAAGAGGCATAGCGCCTAGCAATCCGGCTGACACCTTAGTTGTAAACAGCGCAGGACAAACAGGCTCTACCTTAGTAGCTAGTGGAGCAACCGCTTCGCAGACAGGATATCTTAAAGCGGGTGATTACATCGCGTTTAACAATGAGCTTCACATGGTCACTGATGATTGTAATTCAACAGGATCTAATACAGTCTCTATACCGATTGCGCCCCCGATCAGAAAGCCAACATCACTTTTAAATGGAGCTGATGCAATTGATTATCTACAGCCAATTTTTGGAGTTTTTATGCTTTCTAGCGCGACATCTTGGGATACGCAGCCAGGGATAGTTTCAAATTTTACCGTTGAGGCCATAGAGGATGTTCTAGCATGAGCCGAGGATTCCCAGCTAATGTAGCGACAGCTTTAGCACAGCAGCACGTTGCGATTGTGTCTTTTGCCAAGTTAGAGTTCCCGTCTGGTACGGTTTACGTTCACAACTCATTGGGAACATATACTTGGGGTGGTCAAGATTGGCTGGGTGTTGGTGACTTAGGGTCTATCTCACAGGTTGAGGAAGGTCTTGATGTTAGTCCTTACGCTATTACGCTCACTTTAAGCGGATTAGACGCAACGATATCAGGCGTGGCTTTAACCGAAGACTACTATCTACATCCTGTCACGGTTTACCTTGGCGTTCTTGATACTGACGATGTTTTAATTTCCGATCCTACCCAGATCTGGGCAGGGTTCATGGATCAAATGAACATGTCAGTCGGTGCCGATGGCGGTGATGCCATCCAGTTAATCGCTGAATCTGAATTGAGTCGGTTCAACAAGTCTTTGAATTTGATGTATACCAATGTAGCTCAACAGGAAAAGTCTGCTGGTGATTTGTTCTTTAGTCACATGCACAAGATTGAAGGCGCTAAGATTGATTGGGGCGCTAAATCAACTGGTAGTTCAGGTGGAGTGGGTACGCCAAGAGGCCCTGAAGATCGTCAACCTCAATACATGCGCTAATGATCTTGCAAGTCTATCAAGCGTTGAATAAATGGGAAAAGAAAGACTTTGATTATGGCTCTGTAGATTGCTGTCAGTTCGCTGGTTTCATCGTAAAAGAATTAACAGGCAAAGACTATCTTGCCGATTTCCACTATAATTCTGAGGAAGACGCTGAATCTATCATTAAGGATTTTGGCGACTTGGAAGACACAGCTGCAAGCGTTTTAGGCGAGCCTACGGAAGACATTAGATCTTTATCAGATGGTTCGCCAGTTATAGTAAAAACGCCTGACAGCCAGCTTATGGGTATCAAGCTGGGCAATACAGCAGTTTGTCTAGTTAAGTCGGGATTCGCTAGGGTTCCTGAGCAACATATCTTATCGGGTTGGGATTTATGCCACAAGCAATAGGTATAGCGTTACTAAAAATTGGTTTTTTTGCTTTTGAGCTTGTCGCTGGGGCGGCTGCTGCGGCAACTCTTGGTGCTGGAGCGGCTGTAGCGATTGGTGCTGCTGTTGTTGTTGGTGGGACTTTAATTGCTAAACAGGCAATGAGTCTTTTTGAAGTAGAAATGCCGACTGTTGACACTGACGCTTCCAGACAGAGAACAGTTAAATCAACGACAGAACCACAGAAGATAATCTACGGCGAAGCATTGGTATCAGGCCCGATTTCTTTTATCGGGTTATCAGGCACCGATAACTCTGACCTTTACCAGACCATTGTTCTAGCAGGGCATGAATTAAACGACATTACCGACATCCACATGGATGACGTTGTGATTACGGATTCGCAGATAAACGGCGGATCTGATGCTGGCGGTAATGTTACTGCTGGGACTTTTGGGCCTAAGAACTCAAACACCATTTGCGTAATTAAAAAGCATTTAGGTGAAGCGTCTCAAACAGCAGACGTTTTATTGACAGGCCCGTTTGCTAACTACACGTCCGCTCATCGTGGCGATGGCATTGCTTATCTGGCGATGAAGTGGGTCTTGAACGAAGACTCAGCGGAGACTTGGGAAAAATTTGCGCCTTCAAATGTAAAAGCATTGGTTCAAGGCAAGTCTATCTATGACCCACGGTTAGAGTTTGCGGCTGTTGGGACACGAGGGCAAGATACGACTAATGCAAGCTATATAACTTATTCAACGAACCCAAGTTTATGCGTTGTTGACTATCTCACGGATACCTATCTTGGGATGGGTATAGCTGTTGGTAAGATTGATTGGGATTCTGTATCTACAGCGGCAGACGGTTGTGATGTATCGGTCTCTGTTCCTGGCGGTACGGAATCAAGGTTTACTTGTAACGGCGTAGTATTTGCGACTGACTCACACCAGAAGAATATAAACAAGATCCTATCGTCAATGAACGGCAACCTTGTTTACTCCAATGGTAAGTATATCGTTCACGCTGGGATCTATGAGGCTCCGACCGAGACCTTGACTGAAGATGACTTGATCGGCGCTATTTCAATCAAGACTTCATTGGAAAGATCAGACCGATTCAACACGATCAAAGGTCTGTTTATTGATCCAGCCCAGAATCACAAGTCAAGCGAGTTTCCGAAGGTTCAGTTAGCTGACGCTGTTACCAGAGACAACGGGGAAATACTGGAAAAAGAAGTTCAGTATCCCATGACTAACTCAAGCTATATGGCTCAGAGACTGTCACACAAATTAATTCAGTTAAGCGATCAGCAGAAGGTCGTTACATTCCCAGCGAATTTATCTGCTTTGAGGATAACAGCAGGTGATCGGGTTCAAGTCTCTGTTGAGGAATTGAATTGGTCAAACAAGGTCTTTCAGTGTGCTGGCTGGACGTTCTCAGAAGATGGTGGAGTTAATCTAACCTTACGGGAAGACTCAAGCACATCCTACGCTGATCCGACTGTAACGCCTAATAATGAGTATTCCACGATTACGGCTACAGGCGACATCACAGACGCTTTCCGAGGCGTTCCAAGTCCTTCTGGTTTAACTGCTACGGCTGGACTAAAAAGCAATGAGCTGAATTGGATCAATCCTAGCAAGCCTAATGACTTTGGGACGATTTACATTTACGCATCAAGGAATGCAAATTTCTCATCCGCGATAAAGATTGGTGAGACTGACGGAACTCAGTTTATTCACGATGCGTCAAATAAGTCTTTGGTCTTTTCGCCTTCGGTTGTCAATGTAGGTGATACCTACACGATAAGAACTTTAGGAAATACAAACTTCGTAGCTATGGGTGCAGCCTCTAATACCGTTGGGGTTGTCTTTACTGCAACGGCGACAGGAAGCGGAACGGGTAATCTGTGGGAAACCATGGCCCCAGGAAACCTTAGATATTACTGGGTAAGAGCAGTTAAGAATGTCGGAACGGACGCAGCAAGTCAGTCTAATTTAGAGCCTAATGCTGACCCCAACACAACAGTATTCGCTACAGTTGGCGCAGTTGAGGTGGACTGGGACAATGTTGCTGATCCTACTATTGGGATTGATATCAACAACAGCGATGAGATCTCAATCAATCTTGGCGTTGCAAACACAACGACAGGCCAAGCAGTAGCACAGAGCGGTATATCAGAAGACGTTACCATCACCCAAGGTGGTATCAGAATGAACCAGGGCGGCTCTATTAGAGGCGGTCAGACTTCCTATAATAGCGGAGAAGGCTTTTTCCTTGGGTACGACAGCAGTAAATACAAACTCAGCATAAGGAATTCAACATCTGAGGCGCTTACGTTTGACGGTGATGACCTTACCGTTACCGGCACCGTAAACGCATCCGCTGGGGAGTTTAGCGGTCAGGTAGCGGTCGGATCTACGGCTGGAACAATTACGGTAATTGATGGTAATGACACCGATTACAGGATGTTCACCAACGCGACACTTGATACAGAAACTAATCAGTATTCGCCTGATGATTCATCATTTAAGGTCGGTAACGATGGACGAGTATTCGCATCAAACATTACGATCTACAACACATCTGGGGATGTGCTATTAAGCCCAACAGGTTTGGGCGCGGCAGCACTTAACGATATATCAGTGTCTAGCGGATCGGTTGTATCCACGGTCGGCGGGACGGTTAACAACTCCACTAGCGAAATCACACTTACAACGGCTTCAGCAAGCGAGTCATTCTCAATCACATCTAAGGTCGCGTTAAACGACAATTATGACGCAACCCAATACTTCGCTGGCGCAAGCACAAGCAGCACAGCAAGCGCAGAGGCGCAATTAACCGGCGTTGATGTTCTGGTTGACTACTACGTTAAGCCCAATGGCGGAAGCTATAGCGGAACGCCCTCAGCTACCCAGCGAGTTACTATCGTAAACAGCGGGACTCCATCTTCAACGCAAATGCGGGTTGGCGGGTTTGATAGAGGCGCTGGATACGGTGGATCTTTGACAAGGTATTTTTCTGTACTGCAAGACTTTGGCGGTGCGCTAGAAATGATTCCCAATGCGGGAGGCGGCGCTACCAGCTATGTGATAACGACTGCATCTCTTGGATCAGGCTTGTTCCCAACGGCTCAGACATACAAGATTAAAATTGTTGTCAGGGTTGTAGAAGACGGAACCACGACCGTAATCAGCGGATCTACTACGCCACCAAGCTCAAACAATACGACGACAGGTATTTATTTTGACGGCGGCAATAGTGACGAGCGTCATTACGAGATAACCGGCTCAGGGCTGATAAAAAGCTCAGACAATGTATTTATTTCAGGGAGTCAAAACCTGCTTTCAAGTGGCGGCACCATCTCAGGTGACTTAGTAGTCACCGGAGACTTAACCGTTCAAGGAACGACTACCACGATCAACGTGGCAGATCTGACTGTTGCGGATAAGGACATCACCCTAAACTATTCCACGGGTGATTCTTCTGCGACCGCGAACAACGCCGGTATCATTATCCAAGATGCGGTTAATTCTACGACAGATGCTTCTATCTTATGGAAGACTGCGACTGATACGTTTGAGTTTA
>Ga0206129_10002902_pt1 | contig 20417 bp, 32 predicted proteins | sample Helgoland_Spring_8_FD_148616 | JGI IMG/M metagenome (GOLD analysis project Ga0206129, IMG submission 148616) | Pelagic subsurface seawater microbial communities from Kabeltonne, Helgoland, North Sea - Helgoland_Spring_Bloom_20160502_2 | ecosystem: Environmental > Aquatic > Marine > Epipelagic ...
GTTGTGCAACTTGTGAAGGTTTATCTTGTTGAAGAAAATCTTCCTGACCACTTAACAACCCTTTGTTGATCAATTTTTGTGTCAATTGCTCTTTAGTCGTGCCTTCTGGCACATTTTTAATTATTCTTCCATCTGGCAATCTTATATCAGGCATTATAAATCATTAAAATCAATTATATCACTATCCCCCTTATTGTCATCTCCTTTATCAGACAAAGTATACTCTTTACCTTTCCAACCTTTTAAAGTTCCTTCTTTTTCAAAGTATTTTGACGCACTTTCTTTTGATTTTGCTGCCTTTTCCATCTGGTCAATTAAAGTTTTTAGTCTTTTAGCATTCTCTGCTTCGCTTAATCTTTCATCATAAGCTCTAGCTATCAATCTTTCACCCTCTTTTTCTGTGAATTGAGCTCCAAGAATTAACCTTAAATTTCTTTGGACAACTTCCTCAACCCTTTGTTTTGTAGATAATGCTTCTGGGTTTGTAAATGCTGTTATTTTATCTGGTATAAAACCGAACCCAGGACCTGATAAATTTTTCTTACTTTTTCCAGATTTACTTATCTTTAAGAGTTCGTCTCTTACTTCTTTTAATTGTGATATTTGTTTTTGACTATCTGCATACCCTCCTTTTGTCTTAAATTCTACATATTCTTTTGCAAAAGCTTTGTCAGTTGCTTTTTGCCCTTCTGATAATTCTAATTCTTCAGTTTTAACCTTCTTTGACTTACTTCTTAATTGCTCGCCTTGTGTAGTTTTTATTGGTTCTGCTGTTCCAGTTTGTGGGTCAATCCTTACAAAACCCCCTTCACTCTCTCTTATATCATATTTTGGTGCGACAGGTGGAGTTAGTTTAGATTTAACGATTTGTTGAACAAAAGCATCTTGAGTTGCAGGAGACATTAATCCAGCTAAATCAGGAGATAATCCTTGACTTTCTAGCATTGCCCCCATCTTCTGTTTTCTCAATTCCTCTTGTTGCATTAGTTTATCTCTAGCTTTCTTTTCAGCAAAAGCACCTATTGCGGCAGTTCCTAGTTGTGCCGCTAATACTCCATAACCACCTCGAGGATCAAAACCTTCTCCACTTGTGGCAGCCTGTCTTATTTGTCCTGCTCTCGCTAATTCTTGCTCTAGTAGTTTTCTATTTACTGTCATATCCTTTTTTATTTTATAATATTCCTATACCAGCACTTCCAAGCTTTCCTAAAGCACCAATCATTGCATTTCTTTGGTCTGCACTTCTTTGTTTTCTATTTTGTTCGCCTTCAAAAGCTCTGTTTAACTGCCCTTGTTCTGCACCAAATAAATCTAATCCACTAAATCCTGGTTGAAATTGCCCAAAACCTACTCCGCCCACTTGAGCATTACCAAGTAAGGATGCTAATTCGTTAAACCTTGCTGATCTTTGAGCCTCTGCTGTCTGTACTGATTCAAAAGATAGTTGTTGCAACTGCCTACCTTGTGAAGATTCTAATCTGTTCAATTCTCTTGCGTATGCTTCACTTCCTGACGGTAAACCTCTATCTGCCAAAGATTGTTCTAGTTGCTCTCTTTGTTCTGTAAAAGCTGGCTCTAGTAATTGCCTGCCTTGTTCAAATCTTGCCTCGGGACCTGTATCAGATAATTCTACACCTTGTAATTGTTCTGATAAACTTCTTGCCAAACTTTCTTGCCTTCCTCTTTGTCCTGCTTGAAATTCTGATTCTTCGATTCTTACAGTATTTGTTAAGGGGTCATAGATTTGTCTTCCTCCTGGGCCTTCTATATTAGGATTATTTAATAATAAATCTTTTTGTTGCTCTGGAGATAAGTTTCTAAATAAATTAGCTGTCGTGATCTCTGTTTTTGTGTAAGGTGTTCCGTCAGTCTTTCTTGAGCTAGGACCTATACCACCCCTACCACCAAAAACATTTCTACTTGTTCCTAAAAAATTATTTCCCAAACCAGTAAAGGACAATCCTTTTTTTAAGCTACTTCCAAATCCCATTATAAAATATTATTAACTGTTACACTATAGTCAGTTCTATACCAACTAAGTTGCTGACCATTTAAGGCAACAAAAATTTTCATACCTAAAGCTACACCTTCGCCAGAAGTTACAACTAATTCGTTCCTAATTGCACTTACAGGAGACCAAGGAGACCCCCAAGGAGACCCCCAAGGAACGCCAGAGGAAACACTGCTTACATCTTGAGTTACTACTCTTGCTCCATAATCAAAACTAATAGATGTGTTTAAAACAACATTACCATCAACATTAATTATATTTCTAAATTCATTCACTACTTTTTCTTGTGGTGAACCTAAATCAGAATAAGCCGCCTGCACTGTGCAAGGAATATTACTGCCATTATCACTTAAGCCATCATCTGCTTTCATTATAGATCCATCTTCTCCAAAATACAAACTACTATTGTACAATCCCCAAGTTCTTGCGTTCATATTTGAAAACTCAAATCCTGCTCCTGTAATTGTATTTAGACCATATTGCTTGTAAATTGAATTAGTTGCAACTGGTACATTGAAAAACAACCAACCACCTATTGAAGCCTTTGCATATAAAACAACCTCCCAACCATAATTAGAAGAATAAAAATTAGCAGAGTCTAAAGCTACACCTGATAACTTAGTTTGAGAAGTTACTGCCCCACCATTCTTAAATACTTCTGAAAAGAATACAAAGTCCGGGCTTGTCATTATTGCAACATCTCCTCCTACTTTTATAACTGATCTGACACTCAATGGAGATCCTATTTTATATATACCTATTAAATTCCAGTTGTTAGCATCAGAAGGGTCAGATCCATCATATAATATAGCAGTGCCACTAGACATGATAAATAAAGCATAGTCATCAACTCCGTCTCCTCCGTCGTGATTCCAAGTTGCCATAGCAATTAAATTACCCCCATAAGGAGCTATACCAGCAAGATCAAATTTAGTAAAAGATCCTTGTATTGCGTTTGTTGCTCCGTAAAAAAAACAAGAATCATCAGTTGACCAAGTATAAAGCCTATTTTTATGAACATTGCAACCGTCTAATTCTGTTGCTGTTAATCCTGTACCGTTTATAGTTGAATTACTTAAACTAGTGCCATTATATACTTGAGGAGTGTCCACTCCATTAAATAATAATAAATTGCCATTCATGCTTACTGTTTGCCATCTGGCATTTGCAAATCCTGATCCTAAGTTGGTTATTGAGGAGGGGTTTGTGACATCGTTTATTTCATCTGAATTTGCACAAATAAACTTCTTAATTGCACCATCTCTTAATTCTGCTAAAGTTTCTACATTACCGTTTAACCCTGTTGCATATTCTGAGTAGCCTTTTCTTGTTACTAATTTACCTTGCGAAGGAAACCAATTTTTCATCTCTGGAGCGTCTGTGGCTTCCATTTGCGATAAAGAATCTCTACTATTAAGACCACCAGTTGGTGCGGCAACATTAGTTCTTAATGCCTGCCCTACTCGTTCTTGTTGTAATCCTGGATATTGTCTTAATATTTCTAATACCATTAAATTGTTATAATTTCTGGATAACCGATTTTACCATTTCTTAATCTTGTTGCTTTGTGTCTGACGGTTTGTCTTCCTGCATTAATCGACATTCTTTCAGCTAGTGCTAAATTAGCTGTTCTTTGATCTTCTGCGTATGGTCTGCCTTGCACTTTTAACAAGTTCCAAGTTGCATCTAACTTTAATATATATTCATCTATTACAGAAATATCTGTATCAGCAAGCCAGCTAGTTTGAGCAGCTCCTCCACTACTTTTTACTAGATTATTGCTTATGTATTCAAAGACATACCCATTTGTTGAGGTTGGCGTAGGGTATATTAAGATTTCATTACTTCTGACCCTGTAATACTCTAAAACTGCCCCAGATCCTACTGTACTATTTACCAACTCCCTCCAATCTTGAGGAGTGGTAGATCCAATCATTTCTCGCTTGGCAGTTGTATTCCAAAAAGAATTATTTACTATCCTGTCAAAATCACTAGGTAAGTTATAATTATTTTGAGATGCAACCGCATTAAAACTGTATTCTTTTAACAACTCTTGCCAGTAATAAGATCTAGCAAGGTTGACTATTGATCTTTTAAGCACCTCCAAGACTTGAACGGCAACTGTTTGGTTGTTACCTACAATTGTTGATGGCACTGTCGCAGACTTAGTCTGTTGCAGTACTTCTTGTGCGATACTTAAAAGTGTCATTATTTTTTATTTAAAAAGTTTCGTAAATCAATAAAAACTTGATAAGCCTTTGGAAATCTTTTTTTATCTTCCATAAAATAAATATCTCCTAATTTATTAGTAAATTTCTGTTCTCCTGTAGGTCTTATTAATTTTGTGTATTTATCATTATAATTATAAATAGATATATATTCTTTTACAATTTCGTTATTATTCTTTGTTTTTATTGATTTTTCAAAAAACGCTACATTCCATCCGCTTTCATTGATAAATTCCGCCTTATCTTTACTAACTATAGTTTCGCCTTTTTTTAACTCTCTTTTTGTCATATTTTTTTAATTAAGCTAGGGGTTTTTACTCCCCTAACAGATTTTAGTTGTCTTTACCGTCTCTAACAAAAGGTCTTGCAATCTCTAATTCTGCTAAACCAGTTGATGGAGTGTCAATAGCAGAAGCTCCCTTGCAATTACTTATGTAATCACCAGCAACATCAGCATCATCAATAGTACCTGCTGTTGAGGTCAAATAGCAATCAGCATTATCAGCAAAAGAAGCTGCTACTTTACCAACTGCTTTACCGCTAATCTGATACCAACCATATTGGTTAGCTACATTAATAGATAATGCAAAAGCTACTGAACCGATTGCATTTGCAGAGGCTAAAGTTGTTGAATAATCATCAGGATTATATACAACTGCCGAACCAACAACTGTTGATGCAACACCTTTTAAATAAATAAACTCACCAGTACCATAATCAGTATCTGCTTTATCTACTGCTTTGATAATAGTTCCTAGAGGGAGATTTTTAACTGTTGAAGTTTCATCTATCTTTTGTGGATTTATTGTGTTTTCTATACTTTTAAAATTTGACATTATTTGAAATATTGCGAGGGGGATTGCCCCCCTCTTGTTAATTAGTCTATCATTACACCATGTACTCTTGCATTATCAATAGTTAGGTTCATTAAGCCTGTCATTGGTAATACATAAACATCTTGGTTTACTGGTCTAGTTACTTCCCCTTTTTCCAAGAAGTCTCCTAAATGTTTCAACTTAATATGTTCAGAATTTAAGAAATACATATGATTAGCAGGACATTCTGGATCATAGTAAACATCAGCTCCTTTGTATTGTAATACATCGAAACCTGCGTCAGCTAATTTACTGCTAGCTACTCTTTGGATAGTCTGCAAAGAATCTTCATAAAATCCGAAGTTTATATCATCAGCAGTTATCAAATCAATCTGTTTACCAGCTTGAGCTTGACATCTTCTGTAAAGGATATTCATTGCTTTTCGAATAGTTGTTGCATCTTTAGTTACTGAATCCACTGAAAAATCATAGATTTTGTTTCTAAAAAAAGCACCTTCTGTTGAAGATCTATCGATACCGCCTACCGTTCCAGATGTTGGATCGTCAGCAACTAATAATTGCAAACCGCCAATTTCTTGACCACCTGTACCAGTGCCATCTGAATAAATAGCAGATCCTAGTATATTTTTAATTGAGCTTTCTAAGTTTTTAACTTTCTCCTCCATTAAATTTACAATTCTTTCTTTACCAGAGTTTTGTTTCATTTCCTTACCAGACATTGAAATTGTACCAGTAATGATTTTTTGTTCAAAATCTGCTGCGGTAATGACATCTTGGATAGTAGTGTCAAAAGTATCAAATTCACCCTGAAATTGTACTGTTCCATTTGAAGCATAAGTTAGATTTTCTCTAAAAGCTACACCACCAGATTCTTTAATTACATTTCCCTTTTCTTTTAGTCTTATAAATAAAGGGTGGAAATTTTCGATATTGTCAATAACTTCTTTTTTATAGTTATTTAATGTCGTTGTCAATATCTCCGAAATATTAGGATTAGTCATTTTTAAAATTTATTAAAATTATTATTAATAAATGTTTAAAGATTATGCAAAAAGTTCAGAAATAGCCTTAGAGTTTAACTCTTTGGCGGAAAGGTTTTTATTGCCACTGCCTACGCTAGGAGAATATTTTTTATTTTTCTTCACTTTCTCAAGAGCTTCTTTTTGTTTAATCTTCTCTTTTAAAAGTAATTCTTGCCTTTGCTCTCCTTCTAATTCATCATCAAGTAACACTGCTTTATTATATGCCTTTTCTAAGGTCATTGTGCCGTTTTGATCTGCTTGGAATAACAAAGACATATTCTTTCTAACTCTATCAAAATAAGGATATTTTAAACTTCCATCTTCATTTTGACTTTGTGCAAAGCTTGTTAATTCTTTTTGCACCGTTTGAGCTTGGCTTGCCGCCTCCTGTTCCTTTAACTCTTGCAATTGTCTCTCAACATTTTCAAGTTGTTTTTTTTGCTTTAGCTCTTGCTCTGTTAGATATTCATCTTCATTTTCTGCAACAGGGTTATTTTGCTTCGAGGTTAGCTCCTCTAATTTTGTTCGCATTTCTGCCAACTCTTTCCTAGTATTCCCGAGTTCAAGACTTCTACGATCAAAATCTACTCTTCTTTTTTTGGTAGCTTCTACTGCTTCTTGTCTTAATTCAGGGTCTTTAATTTTTTTGACGAGTTCTTTTTCTTCCTTAGTCCAACCACTGGTTAATCTAATAAATTTAAGCTCCTCCTCTGGGTCTTCTGATTCTTCGGTTGGTGCGTTTTCTGCGTCAACTTCTGTATCATTATTTTCAATATTGTCTTCTTGAACAGTTTCTTGATTCTCAATTTCTTGAGTTTCTTTATTCTCTTCCAGAATTTCAGCTAATGAATTGCTGTTTTTTTCTAATGTATCTGACATAAAAATATTTAAAGATAATTATTTTAATTAGAATAGGTTATGTAAAATTAATTGTCAAGATTATGTAAAATTAATAATCTTTTATATGGCAATTATTTAATTTTAAATGATTTAAGTATCCGTTTTTTGTAGTGTAAACCTTATTATCAACATGGCTTTCAATTCCTCCATGCTTAGAGATATAGCCGTCTATTGTCAAATCTTCTCCGCAAGCAGGTATCTTTCTTTGTTTTGACGCTCCGCCTTTTCCGTATCCATCAAATACCCATTGCTTTTTCCCGTCTATAGTTTTTAAAACTTTTCTAGTCATTTTTTATTTGTTCGTTAAGTCTTTGGGTTCTACTTTCTATTACCTGCTCCGCTGTTGGTGCGACCCTTTCCAGTGTTTTTGATTGCCTATCTGCCGCTTTGTTTGCGTCTTCAAAATCAATTTTATCATCAAATTGCCTTTGGTTTTGCAATACTCTAGCCTTTTCAATGTCAATTTTTTGTTGCTCTAGGTTAATTTTAGCCTTTTCACTTTCAACTTTAAACTGGAACTCTCTTTCTTGTCTTTCGTTTTCTGCTTGTGCCAACACTTCTTCTTGTGAAGGCTGCTCCTCTTCTTTCGCCTCTTCTGGCTTAGATAGTAAAAACTCCTCCAGATTTCTACCTACTTTAAAAGGTCTTGCTATAAACCCTAAAAACTCGTTAAAAGCATCTGGCTGTAATATTCCAGCTTGCACCAAAGGAGTAAATTGACTTGCAAAGTTTGTTACACTACTAATAAACTCAAATCTTTCGGTTTTTTCTCTTTGTTGGTCAACCTCAATAGTGCTATCAGTTTCAATATCTATTGAAAAGGATCTTAAAATATCATCTTTTAATATTTCATCTATTTTTTTTACTTGGTCTATCTCCATAGCAAAGCCTTTCAATTCGTTTTGTGCAATTTTCATAGTCTTATCAAATCCTTTTTTGGCTTGTTGTTTTAATAATTCTACTTGTTGCACTTTTTCTGCACCTGACAAATTTTCTGGCAAGTTGTTTACTGCTTCTTGTAATAGCATGTTCTGGTTGTCTTGTGCTGTTTCTGCAATATCTTTTAAACTTACTATTTGGCAACCAGAGATTTTGGCCAACTCTTCTATTTTGTAGTTTTCGCAAGTTAACTCTGCTATAATTTCAATAGTGTCTTTTATCATAATAGCGTTAGCTTTCTGTAAAGGTTGGATTCTACTAAAAGCAAAATCGCCCTTAAGTCTTTGTGCTGTTGCCGTCTCGCTCGCTATACTTACACCCCTGACAATATCAGATAAGCCTGTAATTTCTCTTATATTATTAATAATTTGTGCTTTTTGTTGTGTTAAAATAGTTATAGTGTTAGCAATAGGGACTATATCTTTTATATAAATCTGATTTTTAATATCTATGGTTGCACCTCCAGACATAGGAGCGAAGTCCCCATCTTCCCCATTAAATAAATTTTGAACATCTTCATTTTCTGCAACTGAATTATAAACACCTGTATATTTTACTTGCTCCGTTAAAGATCTTATTCTTTCATCTAAAATATTTAATTCTTCAGCCTGCGATTTATACATCCTATATAAAGGTATTGGCAATAATGAGCTGGGATCGCTGTCAGTCCCTACTGGCCTAGCTATAGGAAAAAAATTAGTTAAATTATAAGGGTTTTGATCTACTTGGATAATCTTTTCTTGCGTGTACCATAGTACTTGATCGTTTACCTTGTCCCAGATTTCCCAAATTTCTAAGGTTTCCAGCTTTCCATCATTGTCCGTTGAATCTGGTTCTAAGTCTTTTGCATCTTCGCCAAACAATTCCAGTAACTCTGCTTTTGTTTTATAAGATCTAAAAGCTAACCAATTTAAATCGTCCCAACTGGTCGCTGTATAATCTGTTATAAAATTTTTATATTCTATTCTTTTTAAGAAGATTTTTTTATTACTTTCGTCCAGAATCTCTTCTCCCTCTTCGGTTTTTACAACTTCCCCCTCTTCCATGTAAACACGAACTAAGCCTCGCCCATTGATTAAAAAGTCTTTTCTTGCTTTACTGAAAATGGTGTCTGCTTTTGTTGTTTCTAAAAAAAAGGTTGTGACTCTTTCTAAAATTTCACTAGCAATTTTAGCCTCCTCATTTTCATCTTTAAATCTTCTTGTTATATTAGGCTTTGGAAGTTTTGAGTACACTAAGGGGGCTAGTGTTTCGGTGTTAGCATATAATATATTATACCTGTTTACATCTTCCACATTATATTGATCTTTGTAAATATTTTCATATTTTTTAGCTTCTCTAAAATATTTCTCATGAAATATTAAACATTTTTCAATTTCTTTTTTCCAAATTTCGTGTAAATCTGATTTTTGTTTTGATTTCTTTTGGTCTTCGTTGTTCATAATTCTTATAGTAAATAACTTTTTTCTAGGTTATGTAAAATTAGATAAAAGTCAAGTTTATTCATAGTTCTTGTTTTTCTTTCCTTTTCTTATCTGGTGCGGGTTAAAGTTTTCCCAGAAATCTTGTGTTGGATCTGGTAAAGCCTCCTTTATATCTATTGTTATAGGTCTTGACATTGCTATATATCTGGCCACGTCCATCAAGTGGTCTTCTAGTGCCGTGTCTAAGTCCTCTGGCTTCGTTCTGTCATATTGCATTATTGGAAGTGTTCTTATTAAGTTTTTACAATCTTCAGTAATATACATTAACGGCCTTCCGTCTTTTCCTGTCAATCTTGTTCTTATTTGTTGCCAACCTGCTACCCTTTTGTTGTCGGCTCTTTCATAAATACATCCATATTTTGCCAACTCTTCGGCCTGTGTCATTCCCATATTTTTTTTACTTTCGTCAAAAATTGCTGGATCTGCAACTTGTCTGTTCATCTTTTCTTTTCCTTGTCTTTCCACCGTGTTTTTTGCTATTTCTGGCAACTCTATTTTTAAGCCTTTATTAGGTTTTCCTGTCCATCCGTAATACTCACGATAAAAAATTAAACTACCACGAGGCAATGAAATTTCTTTCCCCCCAATGTTTAATAAACTTCCATCACTTATAGCCGCCCACAATACCCCAAAAGGAGCAGAGTAACCCCAGTCAAAGCCTCTGATTTTAAACCAATCATGGGGAATTTCAAACCTTGGTATTATATGAGCATCTTTATTGAAAGTGTCAAAATAAGCTCCCTCGATAGCGTCCCAGTCGCCCTCTAGCATTGCCCTAGCTAATGCACCCCCTAAACCTAACAATTTATGCTTGTAATTAGGATCGCTTTGCGTCATGGTTGGGTTATCGTCTAATTTTGCAGGTATAAACTGCCTTGTCATTCCTCCTTCCTCTGGATTCATCTGATAAATTTTTAAAGAGTCTTTATTGTCTATAAATTCACTTTTTACAAATTCATGCCCCACCCCGCCTGGGTTTGATCCACAAATTATTCTTGGTAATGTTCGAGGTAAAAAATCTGGTGTGTTTTCAGGATATACAAGCCCTGCCGTTCTGCATCTTGCCCTAAGAAATTTATATATAAAGTCTGTAAAGTGGGTTAATTCATCTATTAGTAAAATGTCTATTTCTGCACCCTGATAATTGTAAACGTCTTTCTCGTGTTGACAATGACACAAATGAATCATAGAACCGTTTTTAAAAGCAATTTTCCCAGTCGATTCATTAATTTTTACTATTCTTTTCTCAATCAATGGGGATAAAATGTTTAAAAATCCATTTTTGCCATATAAATGATTCTTTTTTAAATCTTCCGTCTTCCTTCTAAATAAATAAATTTGTATGTTAGGGATAAAGCCTGCGTAGCCAATTGCTAAAGTTCTCATACAGTGGGACTTGCCCCCGCCTGCTGCACCTCCATATAAAATTTCAGTCGCTTTACTTGTTAAACACAATGATTGTTTATAATGTAAATTAAATTCCATTCGTTTTTTTTAATAAACTCTTGACGGATATTAAAATATTGTTTTCTTTTTCTTTAATTGTCAGCTTGTTATCATCTGTTGTAATACATGAGTAAATATTATCATGCATATTGTTTATATATGATTTTGGCAACATATAGACTTTAAGATTAAAAACTTTATATTTTTCTAGGTGTGTTTTAAAATCTGATATTTTTAAATTATTTATCTTTTTTAATACTTCTAAGTTTTTCATAAAGTTTTATCTGTCTCCACCCCGTGGAAGAAGTTGCCTAATCCCTGATTTATAAGGGTTCAATTTTTTAGTTATTTTCTGTTTTTAGATTAAAAATTACTGGGATTCCATCATCTGATTTGATATTTTGCTCCAGGTCTTGTTTATCTGCCCAACTGCCATCAAATCCCCCTTTTCTGAATCTGTTCTTCATGTGAAACACAAACGCACCATTGTTAAAATTATCTATAGCTCCAACCATGCCTTTTCTTCCTTTTTCCTCAAACCAAAGTTGGCTTAAAACGTTTCCTTTTTTAATTGTGTCTAAAAAATCTATTTCTATTGGCTCCAGGTTCTCGTTATCTGATCTTAGTATTCTATAAAATGTTTCTCTTGTGACGTCTAACTCAGCTATTGCCACAATATCACTTCCCCCTTGTTTATAACTATCTAACAACTTTTTTTTCAATTCTTCATTCCACTTCTGCGGTATAACTCTTGGTCTTCCTAACTTTTCTTTGTCTTTTTGTTTTTTGTTTACTGCCATAAGTGATTAATTAACATTGTTATGTTTATATATTAAGATACTTTGTTAATTAGTCAATAAATAGGTTTTACCCTCCTCTTTGTTTAAGTTAGTTAATTTGTTATAAATATAAAGTTTTATCTATATAGTTTTACTAATCAATTCTTCCCTTTCATCTTTAAGCAACATTTGTTTAGCTTCTAAATCTTCAATTCTAGCTTGATTATTTTTAAAGCTATCTTCATATAAGTTAATATTAGCAATATATAAGTTAATTAGTTTTTTATCAATGTTTTTAATTTCTTGTCTTATTAATTTTAATTTTTTCTGGATATTCATTTTATTTTTAGTTTGAGTTAATTACAAAATCAATTATAACTAACTCCTTTTAATATGTCAAGTAATTATTTTAATTTATACCAATTTTTAAAATTTAAAACTTCTTTTCTTATCTCCTCCTGTTCATACACATAATCGTAATAATCAAATATATCTTCAATATTAGCTACTTTTAGTTCTACAGCTTGCTTTAAAGTTTCCATTGTTACCCAATAGTCTTGATTAATTATTAATGTTTCGCCAATGTTGTTATTGAGCCATTCCCCTGTAATTATTTTACCATCATCATATCCATCGCCTGCTAAAAAGTTTGTACCTTCTGCCGCTTCACAATCTAAAAGTTGTTTACCGTCGTGAAAGGCAAAGATAATATTTTCATATCCTGATCTTAGCAAGATTTCAACAAGTAATTCATTAACTGCTTTATTATACGCTTTTAATAAATCTTTTGCTTTAGTGTTAATTTTCATTATTTTTCATTTAATATATTATAAATTGCTTGCCTTGAAATTCCTTTCATTTTTGAAATTTTCATTATTGTATAATTTTTTTTTAATTCTTTTATATCGTTTCTGTCAATCTCTCTTGGTCTTCCTGCCTTTTTGTCTGATTTTGCCTGCCCTTTTTTAATTTTTTCTGAATGATTTTTATATTTTTCCATTTTTATTTTAAATTATATTCACTAATAGATTTCTCACAACCTACACAATTATAAGAATCTATACAATCGTCGCAATCTTTACAATCTTGACAATCTTCACAATATTCACATTCTTGGCAATCTTCTGATGTTTGGCAATTTTTACAATCTACTAATCTTATACAATCTACACAATTTATACAATCCTGACAATCTTCACAATATTTGCAACCCATGCAATTTCTGCAATCTGTGCAATATTTGCAACTTATGCAATTTCTGCAATATGTGCAATATTTGCAATTTCTGCAATCTGTGCAATTTCTGCAATTTGTGCAATCTGTGCAATATCTACAATTTGTGCAATCTGTGCAATTTATATTATAATTTTCATCAATAGTTCTTATTTCATTATTTAATAAATAGTTTTTTTGAAAATAAGTAAACTGATTAACATCCAAATTGGGATAGTCTTTTTGAACTTCTTCTAATGTTTTGTATGTAGTCATAGTTATTTTTATGTTTTAATTAATTACAAAACTAAGTATAAACCACCCTTTTAATATGTCAACTAATTATTTAAAATGGTATATCATCATCTAATAAATTTTCTGGCTGATACCCGTTTGCCTTGGCTTCGTTGTGTTTATCTACCGCCTCAAATTTTGCTTGATTAATAGCTACTTTTATATAATTAATTGTTTTCCCGTTTTGATCCTGAAAATTATCAGCAATTAAATTAATTTCTGCTTCAAATAGTTGTCCCTTACTGTCCAAAATAGCTCTTTCTGTCTCTCTGTCTATTTGGCTTTTAAATGCCACAAACGGCAATGTTTTTGATATATATTTATCATTTTTTTTTGTAGAAATATTTACTTTACCAGAAATGATTTTTAAACTTTCTCTTATCTCAAAAGTATTTTTCTCATACTGGTTACTTTCTTTATTATATACATTTGCTATTCTTAGTTTTTGCATTGTTTTTATATTAAGTTTTTAATTTTATCTAACTGCTCTTGAGTTAGTTCGATTGTTACTTTTTCTTTTTTAAAAATAGATTCATCTACATATTGTAAAGCATGTCCATTTTGTTTGACTGCCTCAAGACAAATTTCAGGAGTTTGCTTTTTGACATATTGTAAGGTAAATCCATTTTGCTTAACTGCCTCAAGACAAATTTCAGGAGTTTGTTCTTTAACCCGTTGTAAAGCATGTCCATTTTGTTTGACTGCCTCAAGACAAATTTCAGGAGTTTGCTTTTTGACATATTGTAAGGTAAATCCATTTTGCTTAACTGCCTCAAGACAAATTTCAGGAGTTTGTTCTTTAACCCGTTGTAAAGCATGTCCATTTTGTTTGACTTTTTTTAAAGCCTCATCGCCTGAATAAGAGATAATTTCTCCCATACCTAAGTTTTTAACTTGTTGTAATGTTATTTTCATTGTTTTTTACTTAATTAAAAATTGTTGTTTCAAATCCAGAATTTAAAAATAACTTCCCAATTTTAACTCTTGTTTCATCTTTAATATCGGTGAATTGCCATTCCGCTGTCTTGTTTACAAAGCTACTAAGACCTCCAAAGTTTAAATTGTCTATTTTTTCAATTTGCTTGTTAAGTTCTCTGACTTGATCGTGTGAAATATTTTTAATTGTTATTTTCATTTCTTTTAGTTTAAAATTAATTACATCAATAATAATAGAATTGTTAATTATAAAAATCAAGCATAAATATTAAAATATTTTCTTTTTACTTCTAATTTATTATTTTTTATATCTATTATATCACCAATTTCAACTGTTGTTTTATTTATTTTTAAAAGTTTTTTTTTGCTATCTCCTTGAAAAATATACGCTTTAACATTGTAGGCAGAATTTAAATATTTTGCTATTTGCGATGTATTATTTTCTTTTATCTTTATTGGTAAAGTAATTGATTTATAATTAACCTTTTTGACTCCACAACAGTGATCGTGTTTTCTTTGTTTTATTTGTCCAAGAGTCGTCTTCACTTCTAATCCACATTCGCAACAGCGGAAAGTATATTTATCCACCTTTTCGCTTTCCTCCTCCGCCATAATTATAAATTTTCTAATTTTTTCTCCTACTTGCATAATTTTTTATTTAGTTCTTTTGTCCAATTCTCTAAAGTTACAGGCTTTTGTATTTTTAGATTATTAAATGCTTTTTCTATTTGTTTTTTGTTGTATGATCTAAGTGTTGCAGCCAACGAGTTAAATAAATAATCTCCATAAATTATATTGAAATGTTTATAAATTTCAGTAATTAATTCTTGCTTTTCGCTTTTTATTAATTCTATTTTTTTAGCATTTTGTTCTGTAATTCTTGCTGCCTTTTCCTGTTTGCAATACTCAATAAATACTTTCACTTGCGGAATTTTATTATAAAAAGTTTCTTTCCTGATAATTTGTAAAGTTGCTTTTTGAAAATCTTCATTAGTAAAGTCTTTTAAAAACTCTTCAAACAATAAAATTTTACCTTTAAGAAGTTGCGTTCCCTTTTCTCCTGAAAATTCTAGCCCTGCATCAAGGCAAATCAATTGCAATGCTTTTAAGTATGTTTCTTTATTTATCATTTGTTTATAATTCGGGGTTTTCATAAATATTTCCTACAACTTCGCACTCTGACAGCTCAAGCGAAGCTACCACAGCGATTGAACTTTTAACTCCGTCAGATTTTATTACACTAGGATATGAATTATTACCTTTAGAAAAAAATTTAAATTGTAAATCATCTTTGTCATAACTAACTACGAGCAAATATTCTTGATCGCAAGCTTTGTATTTTAATAAATCACCCTCAAAAATTAAATTATTATTTTTGTCTCTTACACCTACGCATTGCATAATTGTATATGCTGGTGTATCAATTAAATTTTGAAAATCTCTGCTATTCATAATAACATCTTCCTCAACCATGTTGGTAATAAATTGTTCTATTGGATGATATGAACCACTGCTATATCCATTAAGTTTTTGGACATCGTAAATCATCGCTGGCTCTTTTATAAATCCGTTCCAAGCTCTAAATTTAAACCTATCTATCATAATTATTTTAATTTAGGTTGATTTGATTGAATTTCTTTTAATACCCTATCAAAAGAATCCTCGGTTAAATTTGATTCTGATTGATTATATTCATCTTTCCAACACTCTTGATTTAACCATGTAGCAGGATACTTCCAGAATTGACTGTCTTTCGATCTATTTTTAATGTAGTTATCTAATCCTGCCATGATATTTTCAAAGCTATCTTTTTTTAATGCTGTCTTGAGTTTATTTTTAACATCACTAGGGCTTTTCTTTTTTCCATATAAATTATAAAACTGTTCAAACTGTTTATTTATTACTATATTATTATCTATATTATTATACTCTATATTATTAGGTAAACTTTGTTTAATACCCCCCATTAAACTTTGTTTAATACCCCCATTAAACTTTGTTGTATAGTATTTAACATTTTTTACCCCATTAGAAAAAAATTCTTCTTTATTAATCAAGCCTCTTTCTTGTAAAATTTTCAAACTTTTAATAACTCCCTGCTTCGTTGAATTAGTCCAAGTTGCTAAATAATTTAAACTACCAGTAAATTTGCAATTTTCAGCTTGTGAAAAACCATAAATTATTGCATAAATTAATAAACTATTGCCTTTTAACCCAAAATCGGAAATCATCCAGCCTTGAATAATAGTGTAATTTTTTGATATATTTATTTTAGAATTATTTTGATATGTCATTGAACCTTGTATAATATGGGCGAGGGGCGAGGTTCAAAACACCCCTCATAATAAAAAATCTGTCTTTATGTTGAACCTAAGACAAAAAAAAGTATAAATACTTAATTTTTAAATGTCAAATATTATTCTTTTTCTAATTCTGTTCTTGAATTAATCGAGGCGGAGCTTGGCGAGCTACTTGGCGTTTCTATGTCGGGTTGTATTGCTGCTAACCGTGAGTTATTTACTGAAATATAAAAATTACACATAACTACACCTAATATTCCTACGCCATTCAGCGGCCACGCTACCGCACCAGCAATAGCGGAGCTTTCTGTAATTTGGTCAGTATCTCTAGCATAAGAGGCATAGCCAAAACCAGAATTAGCCGCAACTACTGAAAGTATTGCTAAATTTCTTGCTGTAGTTAAATTTGAGTTTGATCTTAAAAGTTGTTCTCTATTCATGGTTTTTTTAGTTTAAGTTAATTACATAGTTGTTGTGGAGGTGGCGTAATTAACCAAACCAAAAAAAGAGATATGAGTTCACCCCCACAAAAAAAATTATAATATATATAAAATTAAATTGCAAGAAAAGATTGACTTTTATAATTGGTAATTATATAATATATTTAGTAATTAACTAAATTAACAAAAAAATGTCAAACAAAGTAATAAAAAAAATCCTCAAAAGAGAAGATAAATTTTTAGATAACTATATTTATAAAGTCGATATTCATGGAGAATATTATTTAACAAAATTAGCAAATCTTAATTGGTTTAAAACTTTTTTAGTGAGAATATTAATTAAATTTGTGTAATAAAAAGATTGACTTTTATAATTGGTAATTATACAATTAATATTGTAATTAACCTAAACTAAAAAAATCATGACTATAAACACTTACACACCAAAACAAAAGCAAGAAGTTAATTCAATATTAAATCAGTTAAATATACCAGATGACCATTGGGACAGATTGGCAGATATAATAAAAGAGTCTTCCGACTCTTGCGACTACGATTCTTATAATAACGACTTAAAAGAACTTTTAAATATATAAATATGACAGATAATAAAATAAAAGGCGATTCTATTTTTGCCAGACTTAGCCAAGTTGATATTACAAGTAAAGTAAAGTTAAAACAAAAGCTATCTTATTTATCTTGGGCTGATGCTTGGCAAGAAGTTGTTAAAATTTATCCAGAAGCTAGTTACGAAGTGATAAAAAATGACTCTCATTTACCTTTTTTTGAGAGTGAAGAGGGTTATATGGTTTTTACTAAAATGACCATCAACAATTTAACTCATGAAATGTGGTTACCAGTAATGGACTCTTCTAATAAATCAATGAAAAAAGAAAAATATTCTTATGAGGTGAAAGATTGGGACGAAACTAAGAAGCAAAAAAAAGAAGTAATGAAAAATAAATTTGTTGAGAAGGCGTCTATGTTTGATATTAATAAATCTATTATGCGTTGCTTAGTAAAAAATATCGCTGTATTTGGTCTGGGTTTATCATTGTATAATAAAGATGATATTAAGGAAAATTGGACTACAATATCATTTGACGAGCTTACAAAGTTAAAGAAATTATTAAAAGAAGCTGGATCAAAAGAAAAAGATTTTCTTGATTATTTTCAGACTGATTCTTTAGAAGAATTTAAATCAGAAAATTTTGAAAAAGGATACAATATGTTAAAAGTGAAAGCAAAAAACAATGGAAATAATTAAGGATATTGAGCAGGGTTCTCAAGAGTGGTTGCAATTACGATTAGGTATTGCAACTGCTAGTAATTTTAAAAAAATTATTACCTCTACAGGTGCAGAAAGTAAATCATTAAAAGATTATGCGTTTGAGTTGGCAAGCGATAGCCTTTTAACAGAGCCAGAAGCATCTTTTCAAAGTGAAGCTATGATTCGAGGTAATGAGCTGGAAGAAGAGGCTAGGGGTTATTATTCTTTTGTTAATGATGTTAAAATTGATCAAGTAACTTTTATTAGAAAAGATGAGATAGGTTATTCTCCTGACGGTCTAATTGATGATAATGGATTAATTGAAATAAAATGTCCATTGAAAAAAAATCATTTAAAATATCTGGTTGATAATAAATTACCAACAGAATATAAATCCCAAGTGCAGGGAGGATTATATATATCAGAAAGAGAATATTGTAATTTTATATCTTATCACCCATTTTTCAAAGATAATAAAAAAATGTTGGTTGTAAAGGTTTATAGAGATGAAGAATATATTAAAAAATTATCTGAACTATTAATTAAAACTATTGACTTAAAAAACGAAATATTAACTAAATTACAACAATATGATAGTAAATTATTTTAAATCAAAATCGGATCTTTTGGAAGAGATTGATATATTAAAAACAAAACTTTTAATTAATAAAAATTTAGTTGGTAGATTTGAAGACTGTTATGAGAATAAAAAAACTATTCCAACAAAAACCACTAGACAATTTATTAAAAACTTAAAATCACAGTTAAAATGAACTCAAAAGAAATTAATAAAATTCTTGGTAGGAATATAAAAGAAATAAGAAAAAAGCATAAAAAGACTAGAAAAGAAATAGCAAAAAATCTTAATGTTAGTACCAAAAGTGTTGAACAGTGGGAGCGGGGTGAAGTAATGATAAAATTTTCTTGGATAGTTTTAATTGCCAATATTTTAAAAATTTGTGTTACTGATTTAATACCTAACAAACTAAAATTAAAACATGAACTATAAATCTATAATAGAAAATATAAAATTTTCTAAATATCAATTTAGATATATTGAAACTCAAGGAGTAAAACAGTATGATAAAAATTGTGATTTTGAGAAAAATTTTACAGCTATAAAAAATAACTTTAAAAAATTATTAGAAAATAGTAAGGGTAATTTATATTTAAAAATCTCTTCTAGTAAAAAGACTGACCAACAAAATAAAGCATTTCATAGTGCAGTAATCCAGCTATTACCTCAATACAACGAGTATCTGGCGAATCATGGAGCTGATAGATTTGGAAAACTTATTTATAACAAAGATTCGTTCAAAGATGCTTTGAAAATGGAAGCAGGTTATTTTAGAGAAATAAAAAAAGAAGAAGCTTTGATTTATGTAAAAATAAATAGACAAGAATTAAAAAGACTGTTGCCAGATGCCACGATTGAAGAGTTAGTTGAAGCTAGATTGAGACAAAAAGAAGTGGGAAGAATTAGAGATGCTACAAGACAGCAGATGTTAAATATATTAAAAGCTGTTGAAATATGGGCAATGGATAAAGGCTTTTCATTGTCTTTAGAAAAAGAATCCCGCAAAGATGAAGACCAAATATTGATTTAATGGATTTAATAAAATAATTATGAGAAAACAAAAAAAATGTATAAAATAAATTAAGTTAGTAATTACTATCTAAAATAAATAAAATAAAAAGACAATGAATATACCATTTAAAGTAAAACTACTAACAGATACAGCAAAAGTACCAACTCAAGAAAATCAGGGGGATTTATGGGATTTATACGCTGATGATTTTTGTATAAAAAATTTAGAAGATACTAAGACAAAAAGTTTTGATAATGATGTTTATAGGAGCGTTGGCAGATTTGGTAAAGAGCATTTAGCTTATATTAGGCAATGCCATTTTAATAGAAGGGAAAAAGACAAATATTGTGTTTTATACCCTCAAGGGAGAATCCTAGTAAAAACAGGGATTAGTCTTGAGTTGCCAAAAGCTAAAATATGTAGATCATCTCAAAAAGAACCTATAAGTGGTAAGGTTTATTATTTATTTGAAAATCAAGAAAATGATTGCCTAAATAAGTATAACGAAATATACAAAGGTCATCGCAAAGGTATGTTTTTAGATACTGAGCATTATGCAGTAGCAGATATACGCCCTCGTTCTGGACTAGCTTTAAAACATGGGATTACAGTTTTAAATACACCTGGAACGATAGATAATTCTTATAGAAAAGAAATAGGGGTCATTCTATATAACGCAGGTCATGAGCCTTACACAATAACTAAAGGGGATAAAATATCGCAGATGCTTA
>Ga0206129_10002903_pt1 | contig 20415 bp, 16 predicted proteins | sample Helgoland_Spring_8_FD_148616 | JGI IMG/M metagenome (GOLD analysis project Ga0206129, IMG submission 148616) | Pelagic subsurface seawater microbial communities from Kabeltonne, Helgoland, North Sea - Helgoland_Spring_Bloom_20160502_2 | ecosystem: Environmental > Aquatic > Marine > Epipelagic ...
TGACTGGCTTTATCCGCCGGACTGATCTTAGCCGTGATCGTGCTGAACAGCGCGCTGACCGGTTTGCCGTTGGTGAAAAAGTTGACGCCATCGTCACCAGTGTTGACAAGAAAACCCGCAAATTGTCTCTTTCGATCAAGGCACGCGAATCTGCCGAAGAAAAGAAGGCCATGGCCGAGTTTGGCTCATCAGACAGCGGCGCCAGCCTTGGTGATATCCTTGGTGCGGCTCTTGCCAAGAAAGAAACAAGCGACGAAAAATAAGATCGACACAGTCGCCAGTCTGTTTATCTTCACGCCAGCCGGTGCATCCATCGGCTGGCTTTTTTATGGCTGGCTTCGCTATGTTGATGAATTTTATCATTCTTATTAACGTTAAAAATTAATTCTAAGTTGACCCGCCATTTGCAAACAGGCATCCTAACTCCACATTAAAAGCGGAAGAATAAAGGGAGCGAACTCTGTGACACGGTCAGAACTTATCGCGAAATTAGCGGCTAAGAATCCAACACTTTACCACCGTGATATTGAGCGGCTGGTTGGAACAATCCTTGATGAAATCGGCGGTGCGCTTGAACGTGGTGACAGGGTTGAGCTTCGTGGGTTTGGTGCCTTTTCAGTGCGCGAGCGCAAAGCCCGCCTCGGACGCAATCCAAGAACCGGAACAAGTGTAGAAGTGTCTGAAAAGAAAGTGCCTTTTTTCAAAATGGGCAAAGGCATGCGTGAGCGGTTAAACCGCTAGGCGGATCGGATTATGCGAACATTGGGCCGCCTTTTATGGCTGAGCATCACCTTGTTTTTAGTTATGTTTGCCGTTGTGTTTGCCACGTCGAATAAAACGCTTATCATGCTTTATCTTTGGCCATTTGACAGCGCACTAACTGCGCCCGTTTGGCTGTTGATTCTATCCAGCTTTTTTATTGGCGGATTGCTGGGTGCTATTTTGCTATGGGGGCAGTGGCTGGCGATTCGGGCAAAGCTGTGGCGTCTTGAAGGGCGTTTCAATAAATTGCAGTCAAAAACCGATAAAATGACAGCCGAACTGACCACCCAGCAGGAATACGGCCAGCAGGATTATGGCAAGCAGGGTGAACCGGGCGCATCAAGTCAATTGGCCGCCGATCGCCGGCTAGGTTAAGCAATCGCCTGACACCGTTATAGAGTCTGAACAGTAAACCCATCAAGCAAAAGGATTGTCCATGGCGCCCGAGGTTAAAATCTGCGGCATATCAACGGCGAATGATTATATCATTTGCCGCGATGCAGGTGCGCGCTGGACAGGCATGGTCTATTACCCCGGATCATCACGCCACCTTGATCTTGCTGGCCTAGCAGCATTGGCAGATTGCGCCGACTCTATTGGTTCTGACGTGCCTGAACGCGTTTTACTAAGCGTTGATATCGTTGGGGAAAAGCTTATGCCTATCATCGAGGCGGCGCGGCCAGATATGCTGCAGCTTCATGGCAAAGAAACCTGTCAGGATGTTGCCAATATCAAAGCTCGCACCGGTTTGCCTGTGATCAAGGCGATTGCCGTTGAAACAGCGGCCGATCTTGATCAATGCGCTAAATGGGATGATCTTGCCGATTGGTTGCTGTTTGATGCCAAGGTCAAAGCGGGATCGCAGCCCGGCGGCACTGGCCATCAGTTTGATTGGACAATCCTTGCCAATTATCGCGGGCAATTACCATGGATGCTGGCAGGCGGGCTTGACCGCCATAATGTAGCAAATGCGATCAAGATTAGTGCGGCAAAGGCGGTGGATGTGTCATCGGGTGTTGAATCATACCCCGGAAAAAAGGACGCAGAACAGATTCATGCCTTTATTTGTGCGGCCCAATTGGGCTAAAACAATGCCGGCGGGCCGCGTCGATTTCGCCGACTTTACAGGATGAGAGCTTTTGATGGGCAAAACAAACCTAAACACATTCCGCAACCAGCCCGATGAGGCTGGCCGCTTTGGCATCCATGGTGGCCGTTTTGTCGCTGAAACGCTCATGCCGCTGATTTTGAATGTTGAAAAAGCCTATAAAGAAGCTAGCGCCGATAAATCATTTCAGCGTGAAATGTACTATTACCAAAAGCATTATATTGGTCGCCCAAGCCCACTCTATTTTGCCGAACGCATGACCGCACATTTTGGTGGTGCCAAGCTATATCTGAAACGTGATGAGCTGAACCATACTGGCGCGCACAAGATCAACAATGTTTTGGGTCAGGCACTTCTTGCCAAACGCATGGGCAAAACCAAAATCATTGCCGAAACCGGCGCTGGCCAGCATGGCGTTGCCACTGCAACAGCCTGTGCGCTTTTCAATATGGAATGCGAAGTCTTTATGGGTGCTGAAGATGTCGAGCGACAAAAGCCGAATGTCGACCGGATGCGTCTTCTTGGCGCCAAAATTCACCCGGTCACATCAGGCACCGGCACGCTTAAAGACGCAATGAATGAGGCGCTTCGCTATTGGGTTACAAATGCCGAGACCCATTTTTACATTATTGGTACCGCCGCAGGCCCACACCCCTATCCGCAAATGGTGCGCGATTTCCAATCGGTTATCGGCACCGAGGCGCGCGAACAAATTCTCGAAGCCGAAGGCCGCCTTCCAGATGCGCTTGTCGCCTGTATTGGCGGCGGGTCAAATGCGATTGGGCTTTTCTATCCATTTCTTGATGATACGGATGTGGCCATCTATGGCGTCGAAGCTGCAGGCAAAGGTCTTAGCAGCGGCCTTCATGCTGCGTCACTTACCGGCGGAACACCGGGCATCCTTCATGGCAACCGAACCTATCTTTTGCAAAATGATGATGGACAAATCACCGATGCCCACTCGATTTCGGCTGGTCTGGATTATCCGGGAATTGGCCCTGAACATTCATGGCTTCATGATATTGGCCGCGTCAATTATGTCAGTGCCACCGATGAAGAAGCGCTTGTTGCTTTTCAGCTTTGTGCGCGTTTTGAAGGCATTATTCCGGCGCTCGAACCATCACATGCGCTGGCCTATCTTAGCACTGTAATTGGCGATATGGATTCTGATGATATTGTCATTCTGAATATGTGTGGCCGCGGCGACAAGGATTTGGGCGCGGTTCTTCCGGTTCTTGAAAAACTTGGCCGGATGTAAGCCAAAGCTCATTTAGATCGGAAAAGAGATAATTATGGCAGGTCGCATCGATACCGCATTTGCAAAGGCCAAAGCCGAAAATCGCGGCAGCTTGGGCGTTTTTATTACCGCTGGCGATCCTGACGCCGCCACCACCGAAGCCTTGCTTGACGGGTTGGTTGATGCTGGTGTCGATTTTATCGAGCTTGGCATGCCTTTTTCCGACCCAATGGCCGATGGCCCCGCCATTCAGGCAGCATCACTTCGGGCGTTACAGGGCGGCATGACCTTAACCGCAACGCTTGAAATTGCGCGTAATTTTCGCCAACGGCACCCTGATATGCCGCTTGTCCTGATGGGCTATTACAACCCAATCTATATATATGGCAATGATCGGTTCATTGCCGATTCAGTGGCGGCTGGTGTTGATGGGTTGATCATCGTTGATTTGCCGCCAGAAGAAGATACAGAACTTTGCATTCCGGCACGCGATGCTGGGTTGAATGTTGTTCGGCTAATCACCCCGACAAGCCATGATCAGCGTTTGCCAGCCATTTTGGCGCAAGCCAGCGGATTTGTTTATTATGTATCGGTTACCGGCATTACCGGCATGGCAAGCGCCGCGGCGACCAGCATTGCCGATGCCTATCGGCGCATCCGCAAACAGACCGATCTTCCAATTGTAACCGGATTTGGCATTCGCACCCCTGAACAGGCCGCCGAGTCAGCACGTTTAAGTGACGGCGCGGTTGTCGGGTCTGCCGTTGTCGATATCATTGCTGATGGGGTGGCAAATCCGGCCAGTCCAGATGCTGCTGAAAACCGTGCGGTGATTGTCCGTAAAGTTGTCGCATTTGTCGGCGAGCTTAGTGCCGCCATACGCGCATAGGGAGATTGCAATGAATTGGATTACAAATTCTGTCCTTCCCAAAATCAAGGCATGGGTTCAGGCCGATGATGTGCCGGATAATCTGTGGATCAAATGCAGTGCCTGTAGCCAGATGATTTTTCATCGCGAATATGAACAGGCCTTTAACTGCTGCGCCACATGCGGTCATCATGCCCCACTTCCGCCCGAACATCGTTTTGCCATGTTATTTGACGATGGCAAATATGATGTGATCTCGCTTTCGCCGATTGAAGATGATCCTTTGAAATTCCGCGATAGCAAGAAATACACTGACCGGCTTCGCGACACGCGCAACAAAACTGGCCTGAATGACGCAATCGCCGTCGCAGCAGGGCAGATCAATGGATATCCTTGCGTTATCGCTGCGTTTGATTTCCGTTTTATGGGCGGATCAATGGGACGCATGGTTGGCAATGGCATTGTTCGCGCTGCCAAAGAGGCGGTTGCCCGCAAGGGTGCGCTGATCACCGTGCCATCAACCGGCGGTGCACGCATGCAAGAAGGTGTTTTATCACTCATGCAATTGCCACGCACCATCGCCGCTGTTGAGCTGGTTCGTGATGCAGGCCTTCCCTATTTTGTTTTATTGGCGCATCCAACAACCGGCGGTGTTACCGCATCATTTGCCATGCTTGGCGATATTCAGATTGCCGAACCTGGTGCCATCATTGGCTTTGCCGGTCGCCGTGTAATCGAAGAAACGGTTCGTGAAAAACTGCCTGAAAATTTCCAGACAGCCGAATATCTGATGGATCATGGCATGGTCGATGCCGTTGTGCCGCGCGCCGAACAGCCTGAATATATTGGCCGGCTTCTGGATTTCATGATGGGATCGAAAGACAGTAGAAAGCGCGCCTAATGCCATCGTCATCACCGGCGGCAATGGCCGCAGCCGACCGCGCCGCAGCGGCGCTTGACCGGCTGGCACGGCTACATCCAAAATTAATTGATCTTGGGCTTGATCGCAGCTTTGCCTTATTGGAAAAGCTTGGCAATCCACATCGTCATTTGCCGCCAACAATCCATGTTGCTGGCACCAATGGCAAAGGCTCGACAATTGCGTTTCTAAGAGCGATGGCTGAGGAAGCCGGTCTTAATGTTCATGTCTATAGCTCGCCGCATCTATGTCGGTTTAATGAACGCATCCGACTTGCCGGACGGCTGATCGACGATGGCGGGCTTGCCGATTTGCTCGAAGAAGTCGAAACCGCCAATGGCGACATGGCAGTGACCTTTTTCGAGGTCACCACGGCGGCCGCAATGCTGGCATTCTCGCGGGTGCCAGCCGATTTATTACTTTTGGAAACCGGGCTTGGTGGCGCGCTTGATTCGACCAATGTATTGACAACACCGCTTGCCACAATCATCACCCCGATTGCCCAAGATCATGAGCATTTTCTCGGTACTGACCTAGGCCAGATTGCCAGTCAAAAGGCAGGGATTATGCGGGCGCAAACGCTCTGTTACTGCGCCGATCAACGGGCCGAGGCCATGCATGTTCTGACCGCGCATGCCGAAAATATCGGCGCTTCACTGCAGGTCGCAGGTCGTGATTTCCATCTGGCAGAAACCGATGATGGCGGCATTCACCTATCTTGTGCAGGTGAAGATTTCTTTCTTCCGGCACCGGGGCTACGCGGCCTACATCAGCTTGAAAATGCTGGGCTGGCGGCGGCTTGCCTTTTTGATCTAGCGGCAAAAAAGCGATTGCCATCACGCGGCCAGACCCAAGCGGCAAATGCGTTTTCCAGCGGTATTAAATCGGCTGTTTGGCCAGGGCGGGTGCATCAATTAAGTGACGGACTGTTGGCAAAATTATGGCCGCATCGCCCAATCTGGCTTGATGGCGCGCATAATGCCCATGGGGCGCGGGCTTTGGCCAAGACACTTGGTCAAATTGATGATGGTAAATGGAATATTATTTGTGGCGCGTTAAACACGCGCGATCCGGCTGAATTTCTGGCACCACTTGCCGCCCTTGCCGGATCGGTTCGCTGTCTTGCCATCCCTGAGCAGCAAGCCAGCCTAAGCGCCGACGACATGACCGCTGCCGCCTGGGCACAGGGTCTGGACGCCGCAGCTGCAACAAGCATCATAACGGCATTTGACCAGCTAGATCCCGCCTATCCGGTTATTATTTGCGGCTCGCTTTATCTTGCGGGTCATGTTCTTGTGCAAAATAAAACGCTGCCCGACTAAGACAGCGTTTCACATCATCTTTATGTAAATTGGTTTTAGACTGATTGATCAATCCAGCTTTCCAGCTGTGATTTTGGTAAGGCGCCCATTTTTTCAGCAACAACTTCGCCATTTTTGAAAATCAGCAATGTTGGGATACCGCGAACATTATATTTCTGAGGTGTTAGCGGATTTTCGTCGATATTCAGCTTGACGATTGACAGGCTGTCTAGCTTTTCACCAGCGATTTCTTCAAGCGCAGGGCCAATCGCCTTGCATGGGCCACACCATTCAGCCCAGAAATCAACCAATACAGGTTTGTCTGATTGCAGAACATCTGCAGTAAAATCGCTATCTGTGGTTTTTGAGGTTGCCATTATGATTCCATTTCATCGTAAAAATCTGCGGCGTATGTGCCGCTATCTTCGCGGGTTTAAATTTATGGTTTGGCTGCTGCCGCGTCAAGCTTGGCGTCAGGAATATTTATCTATTTGACGAACTTAAGGGATCATAGGCGGCAAAAATATCAACTAGTGCCTGCGCTCTGGCGTCACGATCAATCGGCTGATAATCAAGCGTATCAACCCAGACAAGCCAGCAATCAATGTCTCGTCCGGGATAAATTTTCTGAAGAAGGCCATCATAAAGCGCCATTTGATGAAGATAGTTTCGCGGTATTGCATTTTCGTGCGGCCGACCCGTTTTGAAATCGGCCAGAATAATTCGCTTGTCATCGACAAACAGCCGGTCAATCTGGCCAGCGATGCCAATGCCATTCAAGCGCCCGTTAATTGGAACCTCAACCAACGCATCCTTGCCAAAAAGCGGTGCAAAAGCAGGCAAATCAATCAGCGTCAACAGCTTGTCGATAAGGCCTGCTGCCATTCCGTCAGGCACATCACGGCTTTGGCCAGAAATCTGCACAGCGCGATCACGCCGCAATGACGGGTCAATCGCGGGAAGCTGTTCGAGCAACCGGTGTGCAAGCTTGCCATAGGCAAGACCAATGTGACGGTTTTGACTATTCTGTTTTGCAGCGCCGGCGGCAAGCGATTGTGGATCATAGTCAAGACCTGGCTGCGATGGCCGGATGGGGCGGCCTGATTTATCATCTATCGGGGCAGGACGAAGTAACCAATCAGCCGTATCATCAACCGGTTTTTTCGGAGGCAGCTTTGGTTCTTTGTCTTGATCTTTATCAATTGTAGCGGTTTGTTCAGCGGTGATTGAAACCGTGCCATCATCATGTTCGATGGCGGTTTCAGTTGCTTTAATCACACTGCTTAACAGCGCGTAATCACTGCCATCTAGGCGGCGGACGCCATGCGGTTTTTCCCAGCCGCCAATCACCAAACCATCACGCGCGCGCGTCATCGCAACATATAGCAAACGGTTGCTTTCTTCGGTGCGAAGCGTGGCCGCCGCCTCACGCGCCTGCTCGACAAAGGCAGGGCGCGCCAAATCAGATGGCGGCAACCAGTAATGAACCGACCCATCAGCCGCCGGCAAAACCGGTTCGGATTTTCCACGGCTTGCCAGCATATCAGGCAAAATCACAATCGGCGCTTCAAGCCCCTTTGCGCCATGGATTGTCATGATCCGCACCTCATCCGTACCTGATGCGTCCATGTCGCGCTTCACCTCGCCGCCACTGCTGCGGATGCTTGTTAGAAACTCAAGCAAGGACACGCCGCCGCCAAGGGCGAAATTCTGCGCCAGATTCAAGAAGTGATCGAGCGATTCATCAACCGCACGGCCAAGCCGGTCGCGGAATTTCTGGCGGCCACCATCGACAAGAACAAAGCTGAAGAAACCGAAAACCGACTCATATTCGGCGTGGCTTTGCCAGCGTGCCAATTGATCGGCCATCTTGCCCAAATCACCATCAGCGCCGCGATGCGCCATCAGCCGTGACATCAAACTGGCCTTGCCACGATCATAGGCAAGCTTGTAAAGCTGGTCTTCGCTCATCCCGAATAAAGGCGATTTCAAAACGGCGGCAAGCTGCAGATCGTCATCGGCAAGATGCATCACATCACCAAGCGCCAAAAGATCCTGAATTTCAATTTGTTCAGCAAGCTGCATCCGATCGGCGCCAGCCACCTGAACATTGGCAATCTGCAATGCCGATAATAACAATTCGAAAAACCGGCCGCGTTTGCGAAGCAGAATCAGAATGTCACCCGCCCCGACAAGATTTCCCATTGGCAAACGCCGATTGCCGATCCAGCTTTTGACACGCCGCGCCAATTGGTTGGCAGCGATGATTTCAGCGCCAAAATCATCATTGCCTCTCACCACCGGCCATAATTCAACAAAGCCGCCTGCCCCGCTTCGCGCCATTTCATGGATGGTGAAATCATCAATCCCGCCAAGGTCGGGAATGGTTTTATTGACCAGATCCAGAATAGGGCTTGCTGACCGGAACGACATCGACAAAGGCACATCGCGGAAATCGGCTTGAATGGCTTTGGCGCGGTTGGACAGCTCGCTTCGATTCTGATTCATAACCAGCGGGTCTGCACCCTGAAAGGAATAGATCGATTGTTTGAAATCACCAACGGCAAACATGGTTCGCGGCAAGCTTGTTGCCCCTGATGCAATATAGGGATTTGCCCCCTCGCCATCAAAAAATTCATCAACCAGCCGCCGCAGCAATTTCCACTGTGCTGGACTGGTATCCTGCGCCTCATCAATCAAGAGATGCTGGATGCCATTATCTAATTTCCATGCCACCCATTGTGCCGCCTCGCTTGCCGCCAGCAGACTATTGGTGCGGATAATCAGATCATTATAATCAAGCAAACCGCGTTGGGTTTTCAAACGGCTATATTCCTGATTAAAGGCCATACCAAACCGGTAAAGCGCCATGGTGCGATCACGGCATATCTGTGCTGCCTGACCCGATAATAACGGTTTAATGATTTCAATGACCTGTTTTTGAATCATGTCAATTTGCGGCACTGTCTCACGCAGATCGGCATTTGATAGTATTTTGCGAGCTTTGCCAGCGCTAAATAGCGCATCGACAAGAAATGACAATTTCGCGATTCTGTCATCGCCGGTTTGCGCCAACCAGACATCCATTTTCGCGCCGCGATCAATCTGGGTTTTGGAACCAGATGCCTGCAAGGCCGCCGATACTGACCGCAGCTTCTCGTCCTGTATCAAATCCAGCCTTGCCAGCAGCACATCGCGTTCATTATCAGTAGAAACAACGTCAAGATCATCACGAAAATGCGACTCTATCCGCGCAAGGCAATCAGGCGACTCAAGCCCGTCTGCCCGATTAATAAAATCATTTACAATTTCATCAGCGCGTCCCTCGCTGACGGCTTCGGCAATCAACAAAACCGATGCGGCAAGTTCTGGACTTGGATGATATAAAATATTGGTGCGCGCCATCGCCTTTAACCGGCTTTGTTCATCATCATCAGCAAGCTGTACATGCGGTGCGACACCCGCCTCAATTGGAAAGCGCCGCAAAATTGACTGGCAAAAAGAATGCACCGTCTCGACACGCGGCCCATCATCATTATCCAAAATTTCCGCAAACAGGCTTCGTGCCCGACGGCGGATATCCTGACTTGGCGTGACAATGCCCATATTTTCCAGATCTTCGCCAAGCGCCTTTGCCGGAATCGTTGCCCAATTGGCAAGACGTTTGAAAATACGGTTACGCATTTCAGCCGCCGCGGCGCGCGTATAGGTTACGCATAAAATACCATCGGCTGGTGCACCGGATAACAGCAAGCGAAGCACGCGATCGGTTAGCAATTTGGTTTTACCGGTTCCCGCATTTGCCGACACAAATACCGAAGCCGCTGGATCAGAAGCCTTGGCCTGAGCTGCACTGGCGCGGGCAATCATCTCATTCATCGGCATTATCTCCATAAAGCCATTCGCGGCTTCGGCTTAAATGCTGATAGGGCTTGAATGGCGGAACATTGATCGGGTCTAGCTCACTTGCATAGGGCGTATCAGCCTGATCAAAATAATTGGCCAGCCTTTCAAGACGATCCCTGACTTCATCGGCGTCAAACAAATCGGCAAATGGCGTTTTAATTTCCCCGGGTGCCGATTTCTTACCGCTTAACTGCCAATATTCCAATGATCTTACCGCGCCTGCTGGCAGTGATTCAAACCCCCCATCAAAGGCAATCAGCCCCTCAACCGCCAATTGGTTGCGAACGCCTTTTTTAATCAAGCTTCCGCTTGGCACCGTGCCGGTTTTGTAATCGACAATCGTCCATTGCCCGTCTTTGTCATATTCCAGCCGATCCGCCCGCGCGGTCAGCTTTACCGGCCCTTGCTCCGCCTGCAAAAAAATTATCCCGCTAATTTCAGCGTGAATTGATTGTAAATCATCACGGCGGCGATGTTCATTCTCGATAAACCATGCGGCCATCGCCTCGAATCTTGTCCACCAGAAATAGCGGATTGAAGGCTGGCCAATCTGGCTGGAAAAATGGATTTTGCCGAAATCCAGCAATTGTTGCAATGCGTCTTCGCCCAATTGGCCTGTGGAATTTGCCTTGCTGAAATCGGCAAGCGCATCATGAAACAAAATACCGCGAAGTGCCACATCGGCACTGCGGTCAATATCGTCAAGCGGTTTTAACCGCAGAATTTTCTTGGCATAGATGGCATAGGGATCGGTAATCCAGATATCAATTTCGGTTGCGGAAAACTGACGAGGACGGCTTGCCAATGGTGGACAAGGTAACGGCCGAACCGCCAGTTGGGGAATTGTCTTTGGTTCAAATTTCGCAAGCCAAGCTTTTTCAATAGCACCGTCATCAATGTACCCATCCAGACCAAGCGCATTCACCACAACTTCCATGCGCTGTAACCAACGGCTTTTTGTTGTTGGTGTTCCCGCCTCTTTATCGGCGCGGGTGACAATGATGTCTTTACTGCAAATGGCCATATAGACGTCATGCGCGCTTAACCCGCTTCGCCAGTTTTTCGGCGGCAATCCAACCGCCGCCCGCATGGCACTATTCATCCAAGGGTCGATATCTGGACGCGGCGGCCAATTGCCTTCATTAAAGCCAGCAAGGATTAACCGGTGCGCGTCAACCGCGCGTGCCAGATGCATCCGCGCCTCAACCGCACCAAGAATGGCAAGCCGTGGATGCGGTGTACCAAAGGGATGAACATTTATATCTTCAAGAAGCTGGCGCAAAATCTGCGGCATATCACCCGCATCAATCGCGCTATCACGGCCATCAGCGGCAAGGCTGCCAAACAGGTCGCTTGCCGCCATTCCGTCAGCACCTTTCCATAATTCGATTGCGCCTGCACCACGATCTGCGCCGTCACTATTGCTGTCCATCACAGTTGCACATAGCCGTTCGGCAGCTTCAGCAATCCCGTCTGCCAGGCTTGCCAAAGTCGGATTAGGCACCTGCCAGCAATCAATAAGCGCGGCTAAATTAGCAATGACATGTGTTTCAAAAAAATGACGAAGCTCAGCATCATCAAGCGCCGCGGCAATAGTGGGCAAACCATCACCCGGACGCGGGCCACGCAATACTGCCAATTCGATTTGATCGACAAAATGACGAAATTGAATCGAGTTCATCCCGCCTGCGCAATAGGGATGTTTTAATAATGACAGTAGGCGAAGCGGCGCAAAATTGGCATCGACCGCATCACAAAGAAGCGATAGAAACCGGCCAGGTGGGCAAAGCGATAATCGCTTGCCTGCCGAATCTTCAATGACGATATCCCAGCGGCGCAAATCGGCAATAACCAATTCGGCAAGCTGGCGATCAGGGGTAATCATTGCCGCGGTTTGATTGGGTTTTTCCAGCGCCTCACGAAGCGATAGGGCAATTAGATTGGCCTCTTCGCGCCGATCCCGCGCCGTTATAACCTTCAAACCAGCAAGCGCGGTTCGGTTGATCATTGGGCTGGCATCGCCAAGCCTTTGCCAGCCGTCGCTGATTGCAGCAGGGCGAAAGACTTCGCGCATCAAATCGCGTCTTGCCGGCAATTCGGGCGGTATCGGATCGGTTGAACCTGTCCAATTTTGCACCGCATCAGGCGTGATCTCAAGATAGGCCAAAAGCTGGGCAAGCTGATATTGGGGATGGCCGCTATCCTCGAAAATCGCCGACCATTGATCACCAGCATAACGATCAAGCCCGGGTAAAACAATATGACCATCAGGAAGGTTTGCCACCACGCCAATCAATTCACGCGTCGCAGCGATTGATCCGGTCGATCCGGCAATCACGATCAATTGATCGGGTGGCTGGTCGCGCCATTGTTTGGCACGGCGGCGTAACAGCCGGTTGCGCCGGTCAACCACGTCAATAAGCCCTTCTTGCGCCAGAATATCTGGCCAACGATCAATCAAAATGCCAAGAAGGGTCAGAATATCCTGCCAATGCGCCGAAAATTGATCAGGCAATAAATCACGAAGTTGCTCGACCGTGGCATCGGCATTGTAAAGCTGGTCAAGCAATTGCCCAAGCGAGTCGGCAAGGCGCATCGCCTGTGGCTGGGTTGGATATTGACCGCCAAGCGGAAAATGGCGAAGCAATTTGGCAAGGCAGATTTGCCGTCTTATCTTTGAGATTGGTGGCGGCAGGTCACTACTAGCATCATCGCCTAGAAACGAGCTTAACCGGCCATCATCATCATTGCCAAAATCACCAATAGGCAACATGCGCGGCAACAGCATCGGCACACCTTCAGCACCATCCAGAAAAGCGGCTTGAAGGGCGCGAGCAGCACGGCGTGATGGCAATAGAACAAGACCGCGCGCCAGCCTTTCGGGGCTGTCAACCAGCTTTGCAATACCCAGGGCCAATTCACGCGCAAACGGCATGCCGGCATCAATGCTGTAAACGGAAGGGCTTGTCATTTGCCAACTATAAAAGCAACCGCATCGAAAGGCGAGACACGTTTACCACCAGTGGGTAATCTAGCCCAGGATGGATGATGGCAAGCAATTGCGAAGACGCGGGAAATTTAGCCAGTTTTGGCGATAATGGCCGCCATCCGGGCAGCCCAATGTGGCGGCGCAGTAATATCGGCAAACCGGATACTGGAAGATGAATCATCACCATCATCACCATCGGCCATGTAAAGATGGATTGAAAGATTGGTCTTTGGCAGCAGCTTTTTTAGCCGGTCCGGCCATTCGATCAGACAAACCGCATCGATAAACGCATCATCCAGCCCAAGCTGCATCGCATCTTCGGGGCTTTCAATCCGGTAAAGATCAAGATGCCAAAGCGGCGTTCCATCCCCAAGCTCATAGGTTTGAACAAGCGTAAAGGTGGGGCTTGGCACATCGGTTTCAGCCGGATTTGCCGCCTGAATAATCGCCCGCGCCAATGCCGATTTGCCTGCGCCAAGAGGCCCGCTTAACGAAATCACATCACCAGCCGCCAGCCCGTCAGCCAGCAACGCACCAAGCGTTTCGGTTGCTGACAGATCGGGTAATTCTAATTGCAGAACTGGCATTGGTGATTAATAGCGATATTGTTCGCTCTTGAACGGTCCTTGCTGTTCAACGCCAATATAATCGGCCTGATCAGGGCGAAGCGTGCTCAAGCTTGCGCCAACCTTGGCAAGATGGAGTGCTGCCACTTTTTCATCAAGATGACGCGGCAAGGTATAAACCTTGTTTTCATATTGATCACCACGCGACCAAAGCTCGATCTGCGCCAACACCTGATTGGTAAATGACGCCGACATGACAAAAGACGGGTGTCCTGTTCCGCATCCAAGATTGACCAAACGCCCCTTGGCAAGAAGGATCATCCGCTTGCCATTTGGAAATTCAATTTCATCAACCTGCGGCTTTACTTCTGACCAGGTGTAATTATTCAACGATGCAACGTCGATTTCATTATCAAAATGGCCAATGTTACAAACGATCGCACGGTCTTTCATTTCACGCATATGGTCGATGGTGATGACATGACGATTACCGGTTGCGGTCACAAAGATATCAGCCTTCGGCGCTGCCTGTTCCATCGTGACAACTTCATAGCCTTCCATCGCGGCCTGCAACGCACAGATCGGATCAACCTCGGTTACCATGACGCGCGCACCACCTTGCCGAAGCGACGCTGCCGAGCCTTTGCCAACATCACCATAGCCAGCAACAACCGCAACCTTGCCAGCAAACATCACATCAGTGGCGCGACGAATGCCATCAACCAATGACTCGCGACAGCCATAAAGATTGTCAAATTTCGATTTGGTAACCGAATCATTCACATTTATCGCTGGGAAAGGCAATCCGCCCATTTCAGCCAGCTGATAAAGCCGCAGAACGCCAGTGGTGGTTTCTTCAGAAACCCCTTTGAGCGCATCACGTTGGCGGGTGAACCAGCCCGGGCTGCTGGCAAGACGGCGATGCAATTGCGCTTTTAAATATTCTTCTTCTTCAGTTTCGGGCTTTGCCAGCACATCTTCGCCAGCTTCGGCACGCGCACCAAGAAGAATATACATGGTGGCATCACCGCCATCATCAAGAATAAGATTGGCAGTCTGTTCGTTCGGCCAATCAAAAGTACGATCAACATATTCCCAATATTCGGCCAATGTCTCGCCTTTGATGGCAAAGACGGGAACTCCTGATTTGGCAATCGCCGCAGCGGCATGATCTTGTGTTGAGAAGATATTGCAGCTCGACCAACGCACATCAGCACCAAGCGCAACAAGCGTTTCAATCAAAACCGCAGTTTGAACAGTCATATGAAGACAGCCAGCAATGCGCGCGCCAGCCAGCGGCTTGTCAGAACCGAACTCATCACGAAGCGCCATCAGGCCGGGCATTTCTGTTTCGGCAATCGATAGTTCCTTGCGACCCCAGTCAGCAAGTCCGATATCGGCAATCACATAATTCTGCCTCATTGTTCAATCCTATCTAGATGTCGGTAAAAATCTCGCCACGTCATAGCAAATTAACACGCTCTTTAAAAGCGATAGATATGATAACGTCAAAAACCACATTTAGATTGCGATGAAAGTGATGTTTGGTTAGGCAGATGTCTTGGCCAATTCACGATGTTCAAGGCGCACCGGATGACCCTCAGCCTCAATCCAGCTAGCGATCTGCGCTGCGGCCCATACTGAACGATGCTTGCCGCCCGTACAGCCAAAGGCCAGTGTTAAATGCGCTCGACCATCATTGTTCATCCGGCTTAACATTAACGCCAATATCGATTTCACCTGATCAAGAACCGCAATTGCCATTTCATCTTTGGCCAGAAATTCCGCCACTTTGGAATCAAGGCCGGTTTGATCACGCAAACCATCATCCCAATGCGGGTTTTTGGCAAAGCGCATATCAATAACTTGATCGGCGGTTTCAGGAAGGCCATGCCGGTAGGAAAATGACACAATATGCACCGGCATTGGCGGTGCCTCTGCAAGACCCAGAGTGCCAAGCAACGCGCCGCGCAAATCAGCTGGTGCCAGACCACTGCTGTCGATCACAATATCAGCCAAAGCTTCGACATCGGCCATGCGCGCCATATCGGCACGCACGGCAGCGTCAAGATCATAATCATGACCAAGCGGGTGCTGGCGTCTTGTCGCATTATAGCGGCGCATCAAATCAGCATGGCCGGCGCTGATAAACACCATCTTAAAGCCATCGCCAAGGCGCTTTGCCAGATTTTTCACAAGCCGCGCTACCGCATCAGCTCCAAAACCGCTGGTACGCGCATCGAGCCCAATGGCAATTGACCGGCCGCCCGTTTCAACCTCAAGCGCGATCAGCGGATCAACCAGCGCCAAAGGCAGATTATCAACCGCGGTAAAACCGTAATCTTCCAGAATTTTCAATGCCGTTGAATGTCCAGCACCAGACACACCAGTCACAAGAACAAGCTTTATTGACAAAATTGGGTTCAACATCACAATAGTCTACAACAGCAGAAAAGAAAAAACAGCCTTAGCTTTCAAGTGGCAAAACAAGCCGTAAACACGCCCCGCCTTCAGGTCGGTTTTCTGCTGTTAATTGACCGTTATGCGCGTCAACAATCTGCCGCGCGATTGATAGGCCAAGACCCGAATGTTCGCCGAATCCCTCGCCGCTAGGCCGTTCGGTATAAAACCGGTCAAACACCGTTTCCAACTTGGCATCAGGGATTCCCGGCCCATCATCAAGAATTTTCAGAACCGCATATTTGCGGGCTGCATCAGCGGTCAGAATAAACTGTACCATTCCGCCATTCGGGCTGAAGGAAATGGCGTTACTCAACACATTATCAATCACCTGCACAATGCGGCTTTCATTCATCCGCACCAACACTGGCAATGGCGGATGCTCGTATCGCAATTGATATTGGCTATGGGTTTGCGATCGCATCTGGATAAAATTATCGATCAAACCGGCAAAATCAACCGCATCACGATCTTTGCCGATAATTTCAGTATCAACACGGCTTGCTTGTGAAATATCAGTAATCAAACGATCAAGTCGCTGCACATCCTGCAAGATGACATTCAGCAACTGCTTTTTTTGCGCCGCTGTTTTTGCCCGACTAAAGGTTTCGGTGGCGCTTCGCAACGAAGAAAGTGGGTTTTTGATTTCATGCGCCACATCGGCGGCAAAGGCCGCGGTTGCCTGAATCCGTTTTTGCAATTCATCAGTTAGATCAATCAATGAATCTGATAATTGACCAATTTCATCATTGCGATGCGGTAATCGCTGCAAACGGCTGGACATATCGGCGCTTTGCCGCAATTTATCGGCGGCAGCCGCCAGACGCGAGATTGGTGTTGTGATTGATCGCGCCAGATAAATGCTAAGCCCAAGCGTTACCAATAACACCCCGACAAATAGCTGCAAGAACACGATATTCACATTGGCCAATTCCTGTTCGATTTTGCCGCCACCAATCGAAACCATCAACGCGCCGCGAACAAGGCGCAAATCTTGTACAGGCACCGCCACCGACAACATCAAATTACCATCACGATCAATTCGCAAGGCACGCCGTGGTTCGCCCGACAAGGCGGCAATGACTTCGGCATATTGGCTGGCGCGCTGGCGGCGGCGTTCGACATATGCTGGCAATTCGTCAAAGGGGCTAAACCAGCCTGATGCTGCCGCAACCATATCATTCAGATTATTGCGGATTTTCCGCCGCCAGCTTTTGTCAAGATGCCGCCGAATATCAACATTTGGCTGAAAGCCGCTTCGCCGCGCCGTATCGGCAAGAAGCGATCCATTTGGTTGAAACACCCGCGCGCGCAACGAGCTGCCAAGCCCAACAAGTGGGATTAGATGGGTCATGGTTTCTGGAGATAGCTGGCGGCGGGCAACGCGCCGGTCACGTTCAGCCTCGGCAAGCGCAAGCGAGCGCGCCAAGGTAAAACCCTGACGCTCAAGCGCGACAAATTCTGACTGGATCAAGGTTGTTCGATATTGATCAAGCGACAATAGGCCAACAAGAAAAATCGCCAGCGGAAACAACATAATCGCCATGATGCGCGCAGTAAGGCGGCTCATGCGGAATGGCGTCACAAGCCACCCACCCTTGGCACGAATCCAGCACAGTAATCGACGCCATCGCGAAGTGTCTATAATTCTGCTCCCTGACTATAACCCACCATCAACATAAATATCATCAGGCACCATAAAGATCATCCGGCCATTATGCAGCCTTCATCGGCATGGCGCGACCCTTATGATGAAGATGTTTTATATTTATAGCCAATTCCATAAAGCGTTTCGATCTGGTCAAAATCGGAATCATGGGCGCGTAATTTGCGGCGCAGCCGTTTGATATGGCTGTCGATCGTGCGGTCATCCAGAAAAATACTCTCGCCATAGGCAGCGTCCATAAGCTGGTCACGGTTTTTCACCATGCCGGGGCGCGACGCCAACGCCTGCAAAATCAGAAATTCGGTTACGGTCAATTTAACTTCAGTACCGCGCCAGCTACATAAATGCCGGTCTGGATCCATCAGCAATTCGCCAAGACGGATGATATTCGGACCAGAAGTTTTCATCACCCCGTCACTGGCACGCCGCAACACGGCACGGATACGCGCAAGCAGCAAACGCTGGGAAAATGGCTTGGTGATATAATCATCGGCCCCCATGCCAAGCCCAAGCGCCTCGTCAAGCTCATCATCCTTGCTGGTCAGGAAAATCACCGGCATTTGCGACTGGCCTCGTACCTTCTGCAAAAGCTCCATGCCGTCCATGCGGGGCATCTTGATGTCAAAGACACCGAGGTTGGCAGGCCTGCGAGCAAGCCCGACCAAAGCCGCCTCACCATCATGGTAACAATCGACCTCAAACCCTTCGGATTCAAGCGTCAAGGATACTGACGTCAGGATATTCTGATCATCATCAACAAGTGCAATACGGTCTGCCATTTTGGTCTCCCACTCCCGCAAAATCCGATCTAGCAAAATCTGAACTGCCAGAATCTAAACTGGCCCAATCATGCCCATCGCCAGCGGATCATCACAATTGATTTTTACCCTGCGGACAAATCAAGGCCAATCTAGGGCAGAAAATCGGCATAATCAGGCCAGAATGACCTTCAATGGGCGTCGGCCCAGCTATCGGCGATCCCCGCCTCGGCCACAATTGGCACCGCCAATGTTAAAACCGGATCTGCCGCATTTTCCATAACCGATGTAATCAACGCCTTGGTGGCCTCGGCTTCGGCTTCAGGAGCTTCAAAAATCAATTCATCATGCACTTGAAGAAGCATTGTTGCGCTTAACCCAGCCGCTTTTAACGCTGCGGGAATGCGGATCATTGCCCGTTTGATAATATCGGCGGCACTGCCTTGGATCGGCGCATTGATTGCTTGGCGTTCGGCAAAGCCGCGCATCGCCTGATTACCGCCCGAAAAGCCCGAAATATGAATTCGCCGCCCGAATAGCGTTTCGACAAACCCATCTTCGCGCGCCGAAACCTTGATCCGTTCCATATAATCCCTGATGCCCGGGAAATTTTTGAAATAGGCCGTGATATAATCACTCGCCTCGCCACGTGAAATGCCAAGCTGGCGCGCCAGTCCAAAGGCCGAAATACCATAAATAATGCCAAAATTAATGGCCTTTGCGCGGCGTCTGGTTTCGCTATCCATCTGATCAAGCGGCACGCCAAACACCTCGGATGCGGTTCGCGCATGAATATCAATGCCAGCGCGAAACGCCTCGATCATGGTGGTTTCCTGCGCCACATGCGCGACAAGCCGCAATTCAATTTGCGAATAGTCAGCCGAGATTAATTTATGGCCAGCCGCCGCGACAAAGGCGGTTCGGATTTCCCGTCCTTCGGCGGTTCGGATTGGAATATTTTGTACATTCGGGTCAGATGATGACAGGCGGCCAGTGCTGGCACCAACCATCGAAAATGAGGTATGAACCCGCCCTGTTGCGGCAAGGATTGACTCGACGAGCGCATCAGCATAGGTCGATTTCAATTTTGCCAAATGCCGCCATTCAAGAACCTTGGTGGCAATTTCGACACCCGAAGCGGCAAGATCTTCCAACACATCTGCCGAGGTGGAAAAGGCACCTGTTTTGGCTTTTTTACCGCCTTCGAGCCCCATTTTTTCAAACAGGATTTCACCAAGCTGCTTTGGTGAGGCAATATTGAACTCTTCACCGGCAAGCTGGTGAATTTCGCTTTGAAACACAGCCATGCGTTTGGCAAAATCATTCGACATGCGTGCCAGAATAGTCCGGTCAACGGTGATGCCGCTTGCTTCCATTTCAGCAAGGATCGGAATAAGCGGACGTTCCAGCCTTTCATAAACTGACGCAACCTGTTCAGCCCCAAGGCGCGGCTTGAATAACTGCCAAAGACGAAGCGTGATATCAGCATCTTCAGCGGCATAATCCAAGGCCCCCTCAGGCGCAAGCGTGCCAAAGGGAACCTGCTTTGCCCCCTTGCCGCAAACATCGGAAAATTTAATCGTGTCATAATCCAGCCAATGTTTTGCCAGATGATCCATTGAATGGCCACCAACGCGCCCACCATCCAAAACATAAGAAAGACACATTGTGTCATCAACTGGCGACAGCTTTATCCCGCCATTGCGCGGCCATAGCAGAATATGCGAATCATATTTCAAATTATGACCAATTTTCAAAATGGCCGGATCTTCAAATATTGGCCGCAACATCGCCATCGCCGTTTCAAAGCCGATTTGTTTATAGGCAACCGGCGCCTCGGTCGAAAAATCAAGCCCACCCTGCGCGTCACCAATT
>Ga0206129_10002908_pt1 | contig 20401 bp, 11 predicted proteins | sample Helgoland_Spring_8_FD_148616 | JGI IMG/M metagenome (GOLD analysis project Ga0206129, IMG submission 148616) | Pelagic subsurface seawater microbial communities from Kabeltonne, Helgoland, North Sea - Helgoland_Spring_Bloom_20160502_2 | ecosystem: Environmental > Aquatic > Marine > Epipelagic ...
TAATATGTATCTGGGTTATCAAAGCGGATTCGGTGGTGTACGGAATGGTAGCACAACGGGAAATACATATTTTGGTTATCAAAGTGGAAAGCTATCTAATACATCCGCTGACCATAACACATATATCGGTATGAATGCTGGGTATAACGGAACCTCTGCTGAAATAAATACAGTAATTGGGGCGAGAGCATTATATTCTTGTAAATCTGGTGTCCGTAATACTTGTTTAGGTTATGAGACAGGATACTTTACAATGGGTTCTTATAATACGTGTATAGGTTTTAATGCTGGACCAACAGGTTCAACATCATCATCATATAATCTATACATCGATCCGATATATAGACGTGGAAGTGATTCTTTAATATATGGTTATGGGTATGGTACGACAACACGACGCATTCACGTGAATGCTAAATTTTATGTAAAATCTGGATATGCCGCATACGCTACCTACTGGTATACTTACTCAGATATCTCTCTAAAGAAAGATATCTTTAAAATAGATGAAGGGATTAATGATAAAATAGATATGTTGGAACCAGTGAATTATACATTAAAATCAAATGATAAAAAAGATGTTGGATTTATTGCTCAAGAAGTAAAAAAAGTATTTCCCCTTCTTGTAAATAAAGATAAAGATGGTCTTTTAACAGTTGATTACTCAAAGTTAACACCTTATCTTGTAAAAGGTATGCAAGAAAATAATAAAAAAATAAAAGAACTTGAAAGTAAACTAGATGAAGAAAAAGAAAAAAGAGAAAAAATGGAAACATTCTTTAAAGAAGAGATTGAGAAACTAAGGAAAGAAATACTAAGGAAATAACTATTTATAAACTAACCCCGCCATACCAGAAGAAACTATTAATACATTATAATTGACAGCATATACATATAATCTTTCATTAACATAATTATAACCACTTGTAAATATTAATTGGATATCATCTATTCTTGAGAAATTACATGTACCACTTGGTTGAAATTCTTTTGGATTTAATGAAAAACTATACATATAAATATGTTTTGTAGGGACTTTTAAACCACAATTTAATGGTTGTAATAACCGAAAATAACTCGCATCTCTTTCAGAAAATCTATCATTCCCATTTAAACATAATTTTGCTGTTCTAAAAGATTCAAATGAAGGTGTCGCATATATTACTTCCTTATTTCCACTATCTTTTGCTTGATAATTAAAATAATCATTTTTATTATTTAATGGTTGTCCAGAAAGATTTAAAAGTGAATCTGTATCAGAACTACCATTTCCAGATTCAGAATTAACAGTTGATTCTTGAATCACCCAATATAATTCTTTTATTGGATGATATAACTTTAATTCATTTAATAATTCCATCTTTTTTTCATATATTTGTACTTGCTGAATTAAATACGCTTTTTTTTCTAATGTAAATTTCCTTTTTTCATCATTATCAAGAAATATATAATCACACCATAATTCTACATCGGGTTCAGTATTTGTGAATGCTAATTGTCCATCCAAATTAAATAAGTATTCTACAGATCTAGTTAGAACGTGTAATTCTACTTCATGTTGTGTGATACCTATTATTGGTAAATATAACCCTGGATTATCGCAGAACCAAAAATGAAAGGGTATGTATAATTTTAATTCATGTGTGTCAATATTCTTATTACCGTTTTTAAAATAACCATATTTCCCAGGGTGTTTGTTAATACCAATCCATTCTTGTTCATATTTATCATATATTTCGTTTTGAATATCTAACCATTTTGAAGTATGTTTGTCTATTGTTTGACCACCTATTTTTAATTCACATTCTTTTATAAAAGCATGACCAGTATTATTCGCCCAATTTAAATAAGTTCCAGTATTTGTAAGATTTCTAGCATCTCCTCTATTTAATTTTACTTCTAATGCCATTTTACCTATTAAATCACCCGCTCTAGATAATTTTGATCTGATAATTCTTTCACCAGGTCCTTTATTTGTAATTTGTTGTCTTATAGATTCTATAGAAAAATTAGTGTGTCTTCTATATACCGCTTTAAAAAATGAAAATTCAGGGTTACCGGTTAAATATGTATCCATTTTACCCTTCAGGACTAATTGCATTAAACCACCTCCCATTTTAATATACTATATTAATTATAATTATATTTAACTTGAATAAGCAAGTCCTCCCATACCCGACATAATTCTCAGGACATTGTAATTTACAGCATAGATATTACTAATTGATCCACTTGAACTAAATTCTAATTTAGCAGTATCTATTCTTGAAAAATTACAAGATCCACTTGGTTGATGCTCTTCAGGTTCTAGACAAAAAGAATAAACATATATATCTTTCTTTAATTGTGAACATCTTGAAACAGGGGTTTGAACTCTGGCAATAATTTCAAAACTGACTCTATGGTTCAAAGCATTGGTGGCATCTCCACTAACACCCATATTATCATTAAATTTAATTTCATAAATTGTCTTTCCAGGCACAAGTGTTGAACTCTTAAAAACTTCTAATACTGTGAGATTACGGACTATATTTTCTACATTTTTATCTTTGTAATTACCGGTTACTTCTAATTGTGTCAGAAAACTAGAGTTTAATTCCTTATGTATGGAATGGTCATCTTCTGTTATTGATATCGGAACATCACCAGTAGATTCTACTTTTGTGTGTAAAGTTACAGGACGTGGTCTAGAGGGGGCAGATACTATATCTTCATATGCCCACTCAGACCCATTTGTTGAATTTGGATCATCATGTTGGATACCCGAGTGAAGTGTCGATGACATATGAGCATGAGACTGATCAAAATTCAATATATCTCCTATTGCGACCGCACTATTGATAGCACTACTAAGAGTAACCGTCCAGGTATTATCATTTTCTTGTGTTACAGTACTCACTGTTTGAGATCCAGTAACACCCGTTCCTGAGACTGTATCACCGACTTTAATTGCCCCACCTGTCGCAGAAGTAAAAGTAATAACTGATCCACTAGCGACTGTGGCCTCAACAACTGCTTTCGCAATCTTATTGACAATTTTATCTCTCCATGTTCCATCTTCTAGTTTAGTAGTTGTCATAGTAGTACTTTCCTTAATAGGAAGCATTTCAATCCTAAGTGATACATTACTAGTAGTCCCAACACCATTGCCACCATAAGTCCTTTGAACTGTTTTTGTTTGTAGATTAAAGTCTCCATCTGAATCATTACGCTGGACATCAGATATCTTATAATAATTAATTCTAACAGTATCTCCTATTTTAAATTCTATTGATGGATTCGCGCTATCACCACTACTAACAAATAAGAATGTATTAACAGCGTCCGCTGATAATGGACTCGTTGATGATGTTTTATTAGTCAATTTTTTATTAGTGAATATATTATGCCCGACAATAGAACTTAATATGTATAATCTTTACTAAATATAGATTCATTTAACAATACGGGATGTTCTGTCTCTTTAATATTATATCCAGGTATAGATGTATGATGTTTATAAGGTTGTTCCAAAGTAAAATATTCTTTAGTCCTTTCAAAAAATCTATCGTGACCATTGATTGATAATTTTATTTTTTGATCTGTAAAAGGTGTCGTTTGAGGTGTTGTCCATATTAATTCTTTAATAGGATGTTCTAAATTTAATTTAAAACTTTCTGAAGAAACATCTTTTTCTTTTTGAATTTGTAATTGTTCGATTAAATATTCATGTGAAACTTGAGAAAATCTCCTTCTTTCATCTGTATCTAAATATACATAATCCGCCCAGACTTCAACACTATGTTGTTCTGTCAAACCACCTGATTCAGTTTTATTATTTGTTCTTATTAAATTATCACTTGAAGAAGTGTTATATTTACCAACCCCCCATGTAAATTTTAGTTGTATTTCATGGTATTGAAGAGCAATCAATGGTAATGCTAAACCAGGATTACGACAAAACCAAAATTTTAAAGGGTAATGGACCATTTCTTGTTTAGTCTCAGAACCTAATACTAAACTATTATTAAATGAACCTGTCATATATTTATATCCTTCTGATTTTGAAACAGGAGTAGTTAATTCATCCCATATTTGATTCCATTCTTTATAATGTTTATCAATACGTTGTCCTCCAATTTCAATCTCAACATCTTCAACTAAGTTATCACCGCAAATACCAATGAGATTATTCGTATCAGTTTGTTTTGTCGCAACATATACTCCAGTTACTAAATCACCATTCCTAGATATAGTCACTGTTGCTTTATTATTTATATTATCAATTCCTATAAATGATTGACCACTTATACTTTGTTTAATAGTTTCCATAGAAAAATTCGTGTGTCTCCTATAAACTATTTTAAAAAATGTAATTTGGGGGTTACCTGTTAAATATATATCTTGAGCACCATATGCTACTAATTGCATTATTCCTCCTCCCATTATATTATATTATAATATAAAAGAAAAAAATATAATTAATTAACTTCATACATCACTATCTTTTATTCTAGTCTTCTATAAAATAATTAAAGAATTCTTTTGTTTCATTTTCATCTTTCTCCAAATCTAATACTTGTTTCACAGGATTCATTATTTGATTTGAGATATAAAAGTTATAATCTAATTTTAATTCTTTTTCCTTGATATATTCTGGATGCTCTATACGATTACCCTGTAATATCTTTTTAGGTTTAGGTTTACCTTTCTTAGGACCACTCTTATAAAGATTATTATAATCATATAACTCGTTGTGAGTTAATTTTATGTAAGCATATGGTATGCGGTCATTCGGTTTTGGTTTATTTCCAGGATTCCTTTCTGCCATTCTATCTGCCAGAACTTTATGTGCCACACCTTCTGGATTTTTATAGAAACCCCTTAATGATTTTGAAATTATAAACATTGATTTATCCATTCCACCATCCTTTATCTGAGTAAGTGTAGTTTTTAACCACTGAATTGCCAGATCTACACTCCGTTTATTCATAATTATCTCTATTACATTTCCAAACACATACTTACAAATAGGGGCATTATCCCTTCTTTTCATTACGATACCCATTGATGTTCTTTCTTTTGGTTTTTCATGGTCTAACTCATATTTATCACCCGTATATCTCTTTTTAGAAATAAGAATGAATGGATAAAACGTTTTTTCATATTCTAAATCTTGTGGATCATGTAACATATTATCCGTTACCCATTTACCTGCCTTAACACCACACTCTATACAGTATTTTAGTGCCTCTTTTCCTTCTAATATTTCTCCAGTATCTTTATGTTTTCTAGAAAACTTTACGAAAACTGAATCTGTATCACCGTAAACAATATCTGGTTCGTGATAACCTTCATCTTCTGCCCACCTTTTTACACCAATACTCGCATCATCTATTCTTTCTCTACCAATTGCTGTTGTACAAGCAGCAATCTTCTTGAAGAATACAGCACTTGTTTTAGCACCCATCTGACCATAAACTGAATTTGCTGTCACCTTATATGCCAACTGAAAACCATCAAGAACCTTCTTTTTATTATCGTCATTAGTCTGTTTTATCTTTTTACGGGTTGCTTTACGTTGATCTAATAGCGTTTGTAAAACAATTGGAATAATACCCATAGATTCTTTAATAATCTTACCATCACTAGTCATTTTATTTTTCACAAAGTAACATTTTGTTTTAGTATCTGCTTTTTTCTTATGAACAGTTTTACCCTTCTTCTCATAAATGTAATCATCGTATTCAACTCCCCAACATTTATCATATCCTCCGATATCCATGATTACCTTTTCTATTTCAGGATTATTCTTAATTTCCTCTTCTGTCCCAATATATGTTTCGTGTGAGAAATTTTTTTCAATAATAGATGATGGATAAAGTGAAGCATAATCCAAAACACTTACAGGATCATCTGAATAAATACCTGGTTTAGGTTCAAGGACAATTGCCCCTTCAAAACCATCGTCTAATTCGCCTTCAGTAAAACCTTTCAATGTCGGGATCCTTGTTTTCCTCTCACTACATTCTTTAGTAATGATAGAATTAATCTTAATACCTTGACCTCTCAAGAATATATATGATAGTGGGACCCAAGATACACACGCCATACCAATATTATTTGGAATCATATCTAATTGAAGAAGTAAATGAATACAAAGTTCACAATCCATAATACAATACTTCGCTACTTCTGCACGTCCCTTACTACCACCATATTTATGTTTGTCAAAAATTTGTTGAGGAGATATATCATCTTTTGCTAAACACCATTCAAATGATATCAACTCGTTCTTATATTTATTCTTTATTTTGGTAATACCATGATGACCTTCTATAATAATAGACAAGTCTTCAGTATTAATATTAGATACATGGAATTTCTTTCCATTTAGATGTTTAAATGAACCATATTTTGTATTAATACTAATTGTAATATAATCTCCCACTTTGAGATTACCGAGTCTTTTTGTAATTAAGATAGTATTTGATGTGGGTGTTTTTCTATAGAATGTTCCTTTAATATCACCCTTCATAAAATGAGCAGAAACATCATCCAGTTTATATGACTCTAGAGCATGACCCTTTTGAATTTCTTTCTGAATATCAAATACAATACGTCCATCCATAGAAATATACTTAAGTACATTATCTCCAAGACCAGATGAACTAAGTTGTTTTGATTGAACTTGACAACGTTTTTCCCAATAGTTATTATAAATCCTCTGTGACTTTGATGTTTTACTATTCTCATCACACGACTTAATACGTTCAATATCTTCTTTTGATATTAAATCTGAATCTCTATTTCTCATTAATCTACCCAAACGATAAAACTCATTTTTAGGACAATCCTTATCACAACTAGAGAATGTCTTTGTTTTTTTACATTTACTACAGCATGGGAATAGATAATCAACTCTCTTGTTAATATAATCAAAATCAAAACCAAAGATGTTATATCCTGTAATGAGATCAGGATTATTGTAAAGTATAACGTCTTTCCATTTCAATAGTAGTTCTTTTTCATTTTGACACTCATAAACGGTAACACCCGGAATATCATCGCATATTTTTTCTTCTGGTTTGTCCTCGTTACCAATAATTACCATGGTACGCTCATAACAGGCTTCTTCTCCAAAACGATGAAAGACAGTCCCTATTTGAATAATAGGATCCCCTTTTATTTCTATTTTTTTACCCTCATCATTTTCAATTGAATTAAATATTTTAGTCATAGTATCAATTATTTTTTCTCGTGTTTTCGATGATTCTTTTGAATTATCAAGATCATTAAAGAACTCCTCATTGTTTATCCTTTTAATAATTGATTTAAGACTCTTACTTGAATAAGGTCCATTACTCGTAAATATATTTTGAACATCATTAGACCCTTTCTCAAAACAATCTTTGAGACATTTTTGAACAAATTTAACTTTTATTTTTGGTTCTGCAAGATTACAAGAATTTCTAAAATATGATTCATGTATATCAATAGCAACCTTCCGAAAATCTTTAGTAGGGTTTGGAAAGTCACCATGTGAAGAATCACATTCAATATCAAAAGATGCACTTACAAAAGGAGCAGTCGTTTCGTCTTCTATTGGATTAATATCTTTCATCTTTAAATTGTCAATTTCAATATCAACATTAAATGTTTTACTCTCATCATCACACCAACGCTCTGGATTTGTCTTAACAGAAACCCATCCACATGACTTGATATTTTTATAATGAAGAAACCGTAACATAGGATGAATCTTTGCTTCATAAAGGTTACATTGACACTCACAATTATGTTCTTGATTAAACCATTCTTTATCTTTAGGGTCTATTTTTTCCAATTTAGGTTCTCCACTCTTAAGACTAAAACATACCTTACCATCACTAACATAATCCTTATTATAATTATAGAAATCTGTAATAGCAGATATACATTTCTTCATATCACCATATGTTTCAAATGACAATTTAATGAAAATATACTCCATTACCTTCTTAGTATCATAATCATAGTTAAAACCGTAAAAGTTTTTAAACCTTTCCCTTTCAAGTGATACATAATTACCATTCCATGTATTCCTTGCTTGGGGTTTATATGAACTCACGAATTGTTTAACCTTTGTAAGGAATCCTTTTGTATATGCTTCTGACCATCCCTTTACAACACGTATGTAAAAGAACGGTTTAAAACCACATACATTACATACTACATTCTTACGATCAATTGTTTTACCATAAAAAGTTACTTTAAATTCTCTATCCCAAAAACTGTTACCGATTGGGACATCATCCGAGGATATATCTATTACCTGGAATTTAAGGTCTTCCATTTTATATATGAATATGTTTATGATTTTAAATACATATATTTTCAAATTTGGAATTTTAATATGAGTTAAAATAAAGGATGAATAATTTTTTATTTTTCTTCATAAGTTTTTTAGTAATAGTTGTAGTTTTAAAGAATATTTTTCAACCTAAAAACATTATTAAAAAGACAAGTAAAAATGATAACATTGAATATATTGTGAGAGACCTTGAAAATTCTCAAGATGCCGCTGAAAAATTAGCATCTATTAATACTAAATTACGAAAATTAATTGATTCATTAGATGAAGATGAAAGAGATGGTATTGATAGACTTAAAGATAGATACAATCCCCATAAATTAACAGAAACAGAAGAAAATTCAAAATATACATCATATTCTCTCAATAAAGGAGAAAAAATAGCATTGTGTATAAGAAAAAAAGAAGATAATCTGACATTTGAAAATGAAAATACTGTTATATTTGTGGCAATACATGAATTATCACACATTATGACAGAAAGTGTTGGTCATGAAAAAGAATTCTGGGATAATATGGCATTTTTATTAGAAAAAGCAGATAAATTAAATATATATGATCCCGTTGACTATAATGAAAATAATATTGATTATTGCGGTATGGAAATAACAACAACACCGTATGATTTTAAAAAATAATATTATAATTATTAATATATACAATGGATACTAATTTCTGTAGTAATTATGATATTCCTAAAAAGGTTTTTAAGTGTTGTTCTGTAACTAATAAGACCGTATTCATATTTCTAAACATATATTTCCTAGAGACAAACTTTAAAAACGATGATAAAGTTACATGGTTAGTAAAAGGTGAAAGATTGTATGGAAAGGTGATTTCAATCAATTCAAAGAATAATAAAATAAAAGTAAAACCCGATAACAAAAAAAATATATCATTTATAGATCCAGAAAATTTAAATATTATCCATCCATTTGATGAAACACTCACTAAAATTTCAGATAATATATTAAAAAAAAATAAAGATAAATATTATGGTACTAATAAAGATATATTAGACCTTTTAAAAAAATACATCGGTGATAAAGATATAATTCCTGAATTATTTCCATTAATAAAAGAAGGTTTTGAACATAAATTTATCTTTAATGATATGTTATATATTGATGATACATGTTCAACTGTATTAAAAAAAATATCACAATATTGTAGTAATATAGATTATGAAGACCATAAATATATTTATGCGTCCTATTTTAATAAAGAAGGTGAAAATATGCCTCTTGGATTTAAATATAAAGATATTAAAACGCTACATCCAAATGATATTATAAATAAAAAATTATGTGATATTTTTGATAATGAAAAAAGTGAAAGTTCCTCCAATATCATTGAGAAAGAATATGAAAATATTCTAGAGAAATATCATATTAAAAATAATATTATTTATTTTATTAATTTGGAAGATTTTATAGATAAACATGAATTAAATACGATTGATTTCAAAAAATGCGGGGAAGATGAACACGAAGTTTTATCATTCAAAAAAATAATAATCAATAAATATTGGCCACTTTTGATGAATGATAAATTAAGTGATATTACCGGATCTAATGAAGTTAAAGTTTCTTCTTATAAAGAAGAAACTGAAAAACTATTACAATATTCAGTTGGCAATAAAATTATCCATGGAAATATTAATGCTTCATCTCCATGCGATGATATTTATATAAAATTATTTAAAACATCTAAAAAACAAAGTAAAAATATAACTATTGACCTTTACAAAGTATTTACCGATTTCCGTCTAACCGCTCCTGTACCTTTCGTAAAATGGGTTAGTTCAAATAATGAAAATAAATATTATAAATTATTCAAAGATTCTATCTTATATGAAGGATATGGGGAGTTTGAATTAGAAGGTAAAACTGTAGATTTTAAAACATGTCAAGAATGGATTAAAGATCTATATAGAAGTAAAAAACGATCATTAGAAAAAATTAATAGATTTGATATTATTCATAAAGAAGATATATTATCTTTTAAAATATTCTCAGATGAAGGGACATACTCTACACTTTCAATTTCAATAGATGGTTCCTTAGATTTTTTGATTAAAAAGGATAATGATAATATTGGAATTTCATCAAAAGAACAAATAATCAAACTTATTAATTTATCAAATGATCTAATTAAGCAAATGAATAGTGAAAATAAATATTCTGAAAATAAAATAGAAGATTTTGGAACAGATGAAGATATTGAAAATATATTTTTAAAAGATAATATAGATTTCATAGATGCAAAAGTATCATATAAAAAAGGGAGGTATGAAGTTAAAAAAGGTTTAGAAAATGCAGATGAAAAAGAAGTTGGTAAAGAATTAATTCCACCATTTATAATTGGTGAAAAAACAAATCTATTCATACCTATTCTAAGAAAAGTATGTAATAATCTCACTATGTTTTTTCGTTATATGAATGAAGATGATGATGAAAATATAAAAGATAATATTATAGGATTACAATATATTCGCACAAATAACTTCACAAATATAAATACAATTCAATCTTTCATCACAGTATGTCTGAATAAAGGTATATATACAGAAGAAAATAAAATTATTAATGACATAATACGTGTCTTTAATATTGATAGTGAAACTATTAAGGATGAAATTTCATCTATTAAAGAAATAGAGGGAGATAGAGAAAAATATAGAAAACTAAGTGTAGTTGATGAAGATACTCCTGATATTACAATTTCTGTAAGGAATAACTTCATTGATTTTGAAATCAGAAACATGAAAAGTTTTATGGAATTCCAAAGAATCACTTCTTTAACAAAAGTGATTATGGTGCTTTTTGAAAAATTTGTTAATAATGATGAAATTTTTCAATATGATTATATGGGATCACTTTTCATTGAAGATAAATTAAATATAAAAAGTAGAATTATTGAAGAAGAAATTAAAGCAGATGTTAATGATATTCTAGGGAATATGGATTCTGATGAAAGTTCCGATATCACAAGTTCCGAATCATCCATGGAAAATCAATCAAGTGAAGAATCATCAATGGAGGGTGGGGGTCAAAAAGGTGGTGCTCAATTAAGATCATATTACCTTAAAAGACTCAAAGAAAATGATAAAAAATTATTTAATCCAGATAAACCATGGTCTGTAAAACAAAAAAATGGTGATTTATATGGTTATGCGAAACAATGTGCTTCGGGTAATCTAGATAGACAACCCGTTTCTGTAACTACAGAGGAATTAAAGAGAATAGATTCGTATGATGGAAAAGTTTCGGGGAAAGATTCTTACTCAAAATCAATCGTCGTCCCGCGAAGAAGCGAAGATATTCATTATATATGTCCCCAATATTGGGATGTCTCTAGAGAAATACCTCTCACAAAAGAATATGTAAGTAAACATAAAAAAGATATCATAAAGAACAAAGAAAATAAAGAAAATAATACGATATTAGAAAGAAAAGGTAAGTATTGGGATGGAATACCAAATGATGATTCCCATAAACATATTTTACCAGGTTTCTCGAAACTTATCATTCACCCAGAAGGATATAAATTACCATGTTGTTTTTCTAAAAGAGGATTAGAAAAACAAGACGGTAAAGATGAAGATGAAAAACCCAAAGAAGAAAAAAAGAAACAAAGAAAAAAGAAAGTTATTAATAAAAAGTTGTGTAAAATAAATACAAAAGAATCATTACCAATTAGTATAGGACAATGTTCTCAATTACCCAAAAAATTAAAGATGATATTGACACAGGATAAAATATTTGAATATGACCCTAATTTATCTATTTCTAATGGTTTCATAAGAAAGGGTATTCAACAAAGTGAAAGCGAATACGTATTCACGACATCTCCTTTTATTAATTCTTATATAGAAATAACAGATTATGATGGTGATTCAGAAATATTTATAAATGAAGAACTTATAAAACCTCTTTTATCTGATATAAAATACTATCAATATTGCCCCACATTACATAAATTTTTTAGAAAGAAATATGTTACAAATGAAGACAAAGAATATATAGTTAAAAATTACCTTAAGAAAAAAAATATAAGAGACACATTTGGAGAAAATAATATAAAAGAACTCCGAAATATCCTCAATAAAGATGATATATCAATAGAATCAAACGAAATAGGATATATATATTCATTACTTATATCATTAAAAACATATATTGAATTTCTAAAAAGTAAAGAAGAAAAGAAAGATGAATATATTATTCCAGCACTCAATTCAATATCTGAAGATAAAATAAACATCGTTATCTTTGAGAAAGAAGATGAACAAATTAGAACAAAAGAAACAGAACACATTAATTCAAATAATTACTGTTTAATGATAAAAGAAGGACATTATTATGAACCAATCGTTTACCGTGTCAATTTATTGAAGGAACAATACGAAGTAAAAATATTATCTAAAAATATATTTTCTTCTTTTGAAGTCTTTGAAAAAAATATATTTAAGAACTTCTTAAATTCCCCCTACCCACGTGGAAGAGACACTAATCTACGTTCGGGGATTACACCTGAAAAAATAAATAATCTAGATTGCAAGGATGATGCTAAATATTGTAGTGAATGGTTATCTTATTCTGAAATACAACAAGTTAAAAAAGGGACAGAAATCAGATGGATTGATAATATTGTAGAAGGATGTCCCAATAGTGGTAAGAAAAACTATGATAAATTTATAAAAGAAACAGATGGTACAATAGAAACCGAAGGGGGGGAAACAGTAAGTGTTGAAAATGTTTTTGTAAAAAAAAAAAAGAAACAAGTTGATCCTAAATTAAAAGTGGGTCTACAGAATAAAAATAATTGGTTATGGATTGATAGAGATTGTGATAAGATACATGATAAAGATATAGAATCCCTTATAAGAAAAAAATATGATAAACGAGGTGATAAATTACTTTTAGATTTTTCAACAAAAGCAAATAAATCTAAAAATGATGAGGATATCTTAAAAGCAATGGAAAGTAACTTCTTTATCGTTAATAGAATTCTATCAGATCTAGAAAAAATACAAGATGAAAACAAAATTAATTATCACAATATTGAAAATAATGGAATAAAACATTATATTAATAATTATTCTGAAATAACACATATCCTCTATGAGAATGATACCAATGATATATTATTACCAATAATCCCTATAAAAATGACACCATTATACAGAGATATAGATATTATTTATGATGTTAAGGATTACCCCACATTTAAAGATGCTTTAGATTACCTATCAAAATTAAATTTATCTTTAGATAAATTAGTTGTAAATTCAGAAAATGAAGTTACATGTTTGTTCGTAGAAGATGGTATATTGCCCATAAAGAAAGAAACTATAAAAAATGAAGATAAATATGATCTATTAAAAACAGATATTAATCCATTTGAAGTTGATAAATTTATAATGAGTAATAATGTAAATGATGATAGTTATATAATACGTTTTAAAAATGACAATGAATATAAATATAAATTTTTTACAAAATTACTCACTCTAATAAAAGATAATGAAACAATAGAACAAGTATTAATGGGAATTATTGAAGATCCTGTATTTATAAGGAAACATAAAGTTGAGAAAGTTGTTAACATGATAAGGAAAAAGGTTATATCAAAAATAGACCGCTATAAATTTCCCACATTATCTAAAAAGTTACTACAAGAATTTTCTTTTAGATTAATTATAAGTGTTGAAAATGGAGAGAATATTTCAACAATCAATAAAATAATAGATAATGTTATAAAATATTCTGATTTAGAAAAAAAGACACCAAATTCAGAAGTTTTCATAAAATATGTTAGAGATAAAGAAATGATGTATAATTATCTACGGGATGTTTTTATTAAAAAGAGTAATTTTATAAATATAAGAAAAGAACCTCTATTTTCAGACAATAACCATATTAAAACAACAAAACTCAAAACAACACCATACTATATTAATAAATTATTTGGACCAGATTCTTCAATCGTATTTAATATTGACGGTGGTGGCGGTGATTGGTTAAATCTTCAAAAAGCATTAGTCGCATTAGATATAAAACCCCATGAGTACGCTAAAGGAATAAGGGAAATAAAAGGTGTTACTGAGGGTCCTAAAAGGAAAATTAAACATATTGAAGATATACATCGCATTATATTAGATAAATTATCAGGATTAAATGAAATAAATTTAAAAGAAAAAAGAGATGCTTTTATAAGGTCTTATAATAGATATAATATACTAAGGTATGGTGATAAACATACAATATTTAATACAATAGATGATATTATGGGATATTGGAGGAGGGGACCTGGTGAAAAATTAGAATATAAACAACGCATCAATAAACCAGATATTGAATTAATATTAGAAAGGATAAAAGAAGAAAAAATAGACGATTTTGGCGTTTTACTAATATCTTTCTCAAAAGGTAAAGAAATGGATATAAAATTTTATGGGACAGAAAATATTAATGTAAATACAAAAGTAGCTTTATTACATCACACCCTTTATGATAATGATTATATACTTTCAAACATAATAGTCGCGGGGAAAGATCATTTAACGATCCAAGAATTATATGATATATCATCAATTCATAAAAAATGGATAAAACTCAATGGTAATGATGAAAAAAGACTTCAAGAATTAATTGAAAGAGAGGATAAACTAGAGATGATGATTGAAAAGGGTGAAGACGGAGTTAAAGGAAATAAAGAAAAACTTCTTAAAACTCGTATAGAAATAGAAGAACTTAAAAAAGAAAATCAATAATTTTTTTCTATAATAATTAAATTACCTTTTATGGATTATTTCTCAACTCCTTTTAGTATATCTCTATTAAGAAATCATATATTAAAAGACCCTCTTATAGATTGGTTAAATATTAATGAATCATTAAATAATAACTATAAGAGGGATAATAATACATTTTATAAAGATTTTATTTTAAAAGAATGGGAAGAATATAAACTCAATTTTTTAAAAATATTAAAACAAAAAGCAAACAAAAATATTCCTATTAATTCATCGGTAGAACAAACGCAGGAAATGATAAAAGAAAAACATCCATTAATTCTTGGAGCAAACCTTATCTATGAAGATATGATTGTTTATTGTGATATAATAATAGATATCAATCTTTTTGTTTCTATTTTTCCTAAAATTAAAAATTATCCCCTCCATTTAATAAAAAATAAATATATTTTGATTAATCTCAGTTACTCTACATTGAATCTAAAAAATGATCTTAAAGAATGTTTAAATGAAGGTGTTTTACCATATAAAAAATGCGTCCTTTATGGATTTTCTCAATGTATTGAAAAACTACTTGGATATACTCCCAAATCATTCATAATTGGAAAAGAATATTATTATAAAAAAACACAATTACCCAAAGATGAATTTATATCTTTTGTTAAATACGACGAAAAAATGATTCATAAATTTAGAAAAGCATATCAATGGATATGTTTACTAAGAAAAGATTTTAATAATTTAGAAATAAAAGAAAAACTTTCACATAAAGAATTATATCCAAATATGAATAACAAAGAATCTGACTGGGAAAATGAAAAATTAAAAATAGCAAATCAAATCAAAGAAATTACACTTGTATGGAATATAACCTATGATGAAAGATGTAATTTACATGAAAAAAATATATACTGTTGGGATGATCCAAAATTACTCACAGAACTAAAAGAATCTAAGAAAAAAACGATTCAGGAACAAATGATACATATGAATAAAAATGACGATATATTAATCTATCCAAGGAAAAATGTATCAACTCCTTTAAGAGAAATACTTCAGGAAAAAGAGACTAGTAACATCTTTTTTGATGTTGAAAGTTTTCTCACAATTGATGAAAAAGTTGATTTTTTCAATAAAAAAGATGAAAAATATAATAATCCCATATTAGCTATTTTGGGATTCTTTTACAAGGATAACTTCTATGATTACACAATACAAAAGTATAATGTTTATCATGAAGAATTAATTGTTCAACAATTTTCTGATAAATTATGGAGTATTTATAATAAATATGGTCGTGTCAATATATTCCATTGGGGCCATGCCGAATGTAAATATATGGAATATATTCACAAAAGTTATCCTATTATATCATTTCCTGAATATATATTAGTTGATCTTCTTGATCATTTCAGATTAGAACCGATTATAGTCCAGGGTGTTTTTCAATTTGGATTAAAATCAATTGGGAAGGCCCTTTATAATAATGGTCTCATTGAAACAACCTGGGATGATAGTAATGATAATGGTTTAGATGCAATGATAAAATTTAAAGAAATATGTAAAAAAACTAAGAAAATACCTCTTAAGAGGTATTTAGAAATAAAAGAAATAATCTATTATAATCGGGTAGATTGTAGGGTTTTACAAGAAATTTATTTTCTACTTAAAAAAAATTATGATTAATTCTTTGGGTTTATTATTCTTTTTACCAATGATTAATTTATCTACAAAGAGGGGTATTATTTGTTCTATAGTTATTATTAATGGAATATTATGTCATACTACTAGATATCTTAAAACATATGGGTGGGAATATATCAGAAACTTTGATATAATCTGTAATGTTCTTATGGGTTTATTCATAATACATTATTCCGGTTATAATCCATACATAATTTATACCATGATACACGCGTGTTTAATATTTATTCTTAATTATTTATATTATGAACATTATTATTTATTACATATTTTGGGTGTTCAGTTACCTCTTTCTATTGGGACATACCTTTTTTGATTTGTTTTTCTAATGCTTTATTTTTTTTAGTTAAAATTTCAATTATTTTCTGTTGATTTTTAATTATCTTTTCATATTCAATAATTTGCTTTTTATCTATACAATCTTTAGTTACTACGAAAAATCTAGAATTATAAAGGGGATCACCTTCTTTATTAAAATAAGAGATTGTTACATTTTCTGTTTTATTCCCACATTGAATACAAACAGCATTGTCAATCATATGAATATATTTTCCACCATCATAAAAAAATTCAGATCCTTTATCTAATGTGATATACTTAATTATGTCTCCCTTTTTTAATTCAAAAATATCTTCTATTTCCTCGCAATTTTCTAATTCACCCTTTATATATGATAAATCTTGTGACATTATTATTATTATTATTGTTTTATATTTTTTAATATTTTATTTTTATACCAATCAATTGCCTTTTTAAGATCTTTTTCTGATATATATACATCTTTTTTAGGATTTTCTTGTTTATACATGATTAATATATTTTGTTCAAACTTCATCTGCAACATTTCTTCATGATTCATTTTTATAAGAAAGATATTTTAATCTAATTTGAGAAACGTAAGTTTGTCAATCCATTACTAATCCGCAATATATTGTAATTTGTAGCAAATACTTTATCAATACTAACATTTGATGTAAAGCATAATTTACAATCATCAAAACGTGAAAAGTTACATGAACCACTTGGTTGATGTTCTTCAGGATTTAAACAAAAAGAATAGACATATATATTCTTACTAAACTTACTATAACTTGATTTTGAATAATTTCTTCTTGCGATAATATTTACCTTTACATCTGTATTATCGCCAGGAGCTTCTTCTATATTAGGTGAAAAACCTATTACCTTGGTTGATGTATTTACAGAAGTAATTGTTACCAGTTTTGTTATATAAGGACTAACATTTATCCCCAAAGATATTATATCCCCAACTTTCATACCAATGGTATCTAGTGTTGTTTCAACATGATATTTAACCGTATTATAACCTAATTGAATATTTGTTCCATTTGCATTTAGAGTACTTGTAAGCGTTGTATGCTTAGAAATAGTTGAAGATATAGGGGTTTCTAAAAATATAGGGTCTTCGTGTTCTTTTATATTATATGATGGTATATTTGTATGGTGTAAGTATGGTTGTTTTAATGTATAATATTCTTTATATTGTTCTGATAAACGTTCTATTCCATTAATTGTTATGTTTATTTTTTCACTAGTTATTTTATTTGCCCCGGTATCATTTTCAGTCCAGATTATTTCTTTTAAAGGATGATTAAAAGAATTTAATTTGAATTTTGAAGAAGGACTTTGATTAATAGTATCTATTATTTGAACCTGTTCTATTAAATATTCATGTTCATTTTCACCAAACCTTTTCCGTTCTTCAGAATCTAAGAATATATTATCACACCATACTTCACATAATGAAGTAACTGATGTAGAACCATCGCGATTTATATCGGAATTTTTACCCCACTCTATCTTTAAAATTATATCATGATATTGAATTGATATAAGGGGTAAAGATAAACCAATATGTCTACAAAACCAAAAATTTAATGGTATTATAATCATTGATTGGTCGTTTACTGTTTTGTTAGAATTATTAAAACCCCCTGTCATGTATTTATAACCATCTCTGTTATTATTGTTAACAGTTAATTCATTCCAAACCTTCATCCATTCATTTGAATGTCTATCTATAAGACTACCACCAATAATTATTTCAACGTCGTTAATTAATTCATTACCATTTATACCATTGACATGTTGAGGACATACTATATAAATACCATTAACAAGATCAGCTGTTTTTGATAATTTTACAGTAGAATTTGTAGTTGTATTTTCAGTGCCTAAATCACCATCAATTATTTGTTGTATGGTTTCAATAGCAAAATTTGTATGCCTTCTATATACACTTTTAAAGAATGTTATTTGAGGATTACCTGTTATATAATTATCCTGTATACCACTCGCGGTTAATTGCATTATTCCTCCTCCCATTATACTAATATAATAGTATCTATTATTTTATTTTATTAAATTAAAACGATTATTTTTAAAGTTTAAAAATAAATTTTTATTTTATTATTAATACTAAAGATAAATAATATGTCGGAAGATGGATGTCTTAGAGATGCCGTTTTCAATACTTTACAGGTAGTATCCGGGTCAATAGAAGATACTTTTCCAGGTGGAGCAGGTTCTATGAAAGGATTAACGATTGAAAATGGTTTCAACATATCAATGGGTGATAACAGAGTAGAAGATATTGCTATCCCTACAGAAGAAACAGATGCCGCAAGTAAATACTATGTAGATAGTATTTTTCCGGCGCGTTTTATAGACTGGGTTTCAGATGGACCTCCACAAAATATCGGAGAAAATACAAGTCCGCAATTTGTAAATCTATTATTAACAGGTGGTCTTAAAATAGAAGGAATTACTCAAAACTCTATTAGAACTAATTTAAATGCAATAGACCCGACACAGGAAAGAAACATTAATTTAGCAAATGCCGATGGAACACTTATCCCATTTTCCAATCCTTCAACAACAACTATCTCAGCAACCCCCGAAGAAATTAATCTTCTTTCAGGGACAACTCTAGGCTCTGCTTCAGCAAATGATATCCTTTCTCTAGATGCTAATAGAGATATAACAGGTATCCGCAATCTTAGTATTGATGGAACATTCACCAATGGTTCTTTAACAATAATTGATGGAGATTTAACAGGTGTTAACTCAGTCAATGTTAATTCTTTCACATTTGAAGGGACAACCGCGGATGATTTTGAAACAACCCTCAGTGTGGTTGACCCTACGGCAGATAGAACTATCAATCTTGCGGATAGTTCTGGGACACTTATACCGTTTTCTACACCATCCACAACAACTATCACCGCCACACCAGAAGAACTTAATCTTCTTTCAGGAACAACCCTTGGAACAGCATCAGCAGGGGATATTCTATCGGTTGATGCGAATAAAGACATCACTGGTATAAGAAATATGACAGTTGAAAGTTATACCGACGGTACTATCACAATAACAGGCGGTAATATCAATAATATTACAACAACAAATACCAAAAATGTTACCTTTGAAGGGACAACCTCAGATGATTTTGAAACAACTCTTAGCGTGGTTGACCCTACGGCAGATAGAACTATCAATCTTGCGGATAGTTCTGGGACACTTATACCGTTTTCTACACCATCCACAACAACTATCACCGCCACACCAGAAGAACTTAATCTTCT
>Ga0206129_10002916_pt1 | contig 20370 bp, 17 predicted proteins | sample Helgoland_Spring_8_FD_148616 | JGI IMG/M metagenome (GOLD analysis project Ga0206129, IMG submission 148616) | Pelagic subsurface seawater microbial communities from Kabeltonne, Helgoland, North Sea - Helgoland_Spring_Bloom_20160502_2 | ecosystem: Environmental > Aquatic > Marine > Epipelagic ...
GGCGATGCGCGCCGCGGTCGGCGCGAACAGGTCGCGGCCGTGGAACGAGGCAGAGAGCCGGGAGGGCTGCCAGGCGATGCGGTACCAGGCCGGCGCCGGGTCGAGCGCACGGGCCGCCGGCACCAGCAGCCCGTTGTCCGGCCCGACCAGCCAGCGCCCACCCGCCCGCACGGCCAGCGGCAGGCGCGGGCTGCCGACGCCGGGATCGACCACGGCGGCGACGACAGCGCCCACCGGCCACTCGCTCGCCAGCGCGGCCAGCAAACAGGCCGAAGCGCGCGGCGCAAACGCCGGCGCATCGTGCATCAGGTCGATCACCGGCAGGGGCGGCGCGATCGCCCGGATCGCAGCATGCATCTGGCCGACATAGGGGCCCTGGAAGCCAAAATCGGTGAAGAGCAGGATCATGACGACAACCCGGCCGGCCCGTGCCCCCTCAGGGCGCCACCCGGTATTGCGTGACGAAGTCCCGGTTCACGGTCACGCCGAGACCCGGCCGGTCCGGGATTTCCGGATGGCCGTCGACGACGGTGAAATCCTCCTCTGCCAACACGTTCAAACCGCTGGCAAACCACAAAGCGCCGCTCATGGCGATGGCGTCGTGAGCGCGGGAGCCATTGTACATCACGTCCCGCAGCCGCGAGATCTGCCGCGGGTCCTCGCCGATCGGCAGCGGCGCCAGTTCCTCGTTTACGATGGTGACCAGCCCGGCATTCGTGCCGGCGGAGCCGACCGCCGCCTCGACCTCGCCATAGCCGGTGATGTCGGCGTCGGTCTCGACCTCGACCTCGACCTCGACCAGGGTCGCGTCGAATGACTGCGCCCGGCCAAAATCCGACGTGTGCCGCTGCGCCTCGGGGATCGGCACGGACAGCCAATGGGCGCGGATGGCGGTGATTTTCATGGGCCGAATGTCCTGACGCTCGCCAAAGCGGGAATGGGGTCCGCCGATGGTCGCGCGCCGGCGCCGCGCGCGCAAGCCGGAATGCGATGGCCTGGCGCGGCCTCCGCCAGGCCCGTGCGCCACCGCTTCGGCGCCTTCGGTAAGCATGTCGCCCGCGGCCCGAAAATCCGCCACGGCCACCGCCCGCCCGCGGACATCGGACCACGAGCCTTTGGGCGAGGCCCGTCCCCAGGCACTCGTCCCCATGCAATAGCCGCCGGTGCGGTCGCAAGCTCTGCCTTGCGTTGTTTGCAGCCGGCGCCTAGATAACTTTGCGTGGGGCTGCTTGGCGCGCCAGGCACGCAAAGCCCCGGGGTCGATAGCCTTCTGGACCTGGGAGTCGCCGCTGCCGTGATCGTGGTCACGGCACGTGACAACCACCGTAGTGATACGGACCCAGGAGCTTGTCCACGCCAGCGGCCATAGCGGCTCCCGCCTTGTTTCCGTTCGGCCCGCCGCCCGATGCCTCGGGTGTGGCGGGGTTTGGTGTGGTCGATGAGTGCTGCCAGCGTGTTCTCCCTGCTTTTCATCGGCGACGTGGTCGGCCGCAGCGGCCGTGACGCGGTGGCGGCGCATCTGCCGGGGCTGATCGAAACGCATGCCCCGGAACTGGTGATCCTGAACGGCGAGAACTCCGCTCACGGCTTTGGCATTACGGCGCCCATCTGCCAGCAGTTCTTCGACCTGGGCATCGATGTCATCACCACCGGCAACCATGTCTGGGACCAAAAAGACATTCTGGGCTTTGTCGATGGCGAGCCGCGGCTGCTGCGGCCGCTGAACTATCCCAAAGGCACGCCCGGCCATGGCGTTCACGCCGTGCAGGGGCGCACCGGCAAGCGGGTTCTGGTCGCCAATCTGATGCTGCGGCTGTTCATGGATGCGATGGACGATCCCTTTGCCGGCATCGACCGGTATCTGGCACAGGCGCCGCTTGGCGGTGCGGTGGATGCCATTTTCGTCGATGTGCATGGCGAGGCGACCAGCGAGAAAATGGCCATGGGCCATTATCTGGATGGTCGGGTCAGTGCGGTTGTCGGCACCCACACCCATGTGCCCACCGCCGACCATCACGTGATGGCTGGCGGCACGGCCTATCAGAGCGATGCCGGCATGACCGGCGACTATCGCTCGATCATTGGCATGAAGACGGCGCCGGCACTGCACCGGTTTACCCGCAAGACGCCGTCCGAACGCCTGACGCCGGCGGATGGCGAGGGCACGCTCTGCGGCTGTCTGGTCCGGATCGGCGGCGATGGCCTGGCGCGCGCCATCGAGCCGGTGCGCATCGGCGGCGCGCTCTCGGCTGCGGCACCGGCCAGCGCGGCCTGAAGGCGGCCCGATGCAGGACGAGGCCGCCCATATCTTTGTCGTCGACGACGACCGGCGGCTGGCAGACCTGCTCTGCCGATACCTGACCAATGCCGGCTATGTGGCCATGCCTGCCTATGACGCCGCGGATGCGCGGGCGAAGCTGGCCTCGTTCGCCTTCGACCTGGTGGTGCTCGACATCATGATGCCGGGCGAAAACGGCCTGGTGCTGGGGGAGGAATTGGCCGGCCTGGAAGACGGCCCGCCGGTGCTGCTGATCACGGCGCTGGACCAGCCGGAAGACCGGGTGAAAGGCCTCTCCACCGGGGTGGAGGACTATATCGCCAAGCCGTTCGACCCCAAGGAATTGCTGCTGCGCATCGAACGCACCCTGCGCCGGCGCGAGCCGGGCGGCGGCCGGCCGGAGGCTGCCGCCGCCCGCGGGCCGGAGCGCCTGGCGCTGGGGCCGTTCGAGTTCGAAATGGCCACGGGCCTGCTCTGGCAGGCGGGGGAGCGGGTGGTGCTGACGCCGCAGGAGCAGCGGCTGCTGCGCTATCTGGCCGGCCGGCTGGGGGAGGAAATCGGCCGGGACGACCTGGCCGAGGCGCTGGGCGAGGACATGACCTGGCGGGCGGTGGACGTGCAGGTGGCGCGTTTGCGCAAGAAGCTGGAGGTCGACCCGCGCAACCCGATCTGGCTGCAAACCGTGCGTGGCGTCGGCTACCGGCTGGCCGGGCGGCCGATCCCGTGATAAAGGGGCGGCGCCTGATCCGCCTGCGCCTGCGCGATGTGATGCCGCGCGACCTGTTCCGGCGCTCGCTGTTGATGGTGGCGGTGCCGGTGATCCTGCTGTTCGGTATCGCCACCTGGTTCTTTTTCGAACGCCATTGGGAGACCGTGCACCGGCGGCTGATCGGCAGCACGACGGGAGAGATTGCCTTTCTCGTCCGCGCTTACGAGGCCGGCGGCCTGCCCGCCGACATTGCCCTGTTGCTGGAGCGGACCACCGAGGTGCGCTGCGTGCCGGATCGGCAGTCGCGGAATTTCGAGGACCCGGCGCTCTGGCGGCGCCCCACCCTCGACGCCCTGGACCGGGCGCTGCAACGGGCGCTGCCCAATATTCGCCACCGGACCGAGGGCGTGTTCGGCGACGACCTGCACCTGATCTTCGACACGGCCCACGGGCCGCTGGATTGCCGCTTTCCGATCAAGCAGGTCTCCACCTCCACCACCTTCGTGTTCCTGGCCTGGGTGCTGGGCACGGCGCTGCTGGTTCTGGGCATTTCCGCCTTTTTCCTCTGGAAGCAGGCGGTGCCGATCCGCCGGCTGGCGCTGGCCATGGATGCGTTCGGGCGTGGCGAGGATCTGGGGCCGATCCAGGAGCGCGGCGCCGACGAAATCCGCCGCGCCGCCCGCGCGTTCGAGCGCATGAAGGCACGCATTCAGCGCCAGGTGCGCCGGCGCACCGAAATGCTGGCCGCCATCAGCCACGACCTGCGCACGCCGCTCAGCCGCATGCGGCTGGAGGTGGAGATGCTGGGCGAGAGCGTCGACAAGGATGGGTTGCGCCAGGATATCGGCGACATGGAGGACATGATCCAAGGCTATCTGGACTTCGCCCGCGACCAGGTGGCGGAGCCGACCGAGAGCATTGACCTGGTGGACCTGGTGCGCGGCGTCGCCGAGACCTTTCGGCATGACCGGGTGGATGTGGGGCTTGCGACCGAAACACCGCTGGCTCTGCGGGCGCGGCCGGAGAGCCTGCGGCGGGCGTTGGGCAACATCGTCAGCAATGCGTTGCGCCACGGGGCGCATTGCTGGATTGCGGTGGCGGTTGGGGCGGACCGGGCGCAGGTCACCATCGACGACGACGGCCCGGGCATTCCCGAGGACCGGCGCGCCGACGTGTTCCGCCCGTTCGTGCGCCTGGACGAGTCGCGCAACGCGGCCACCGGCGGCGTCGGGCTCGGCCTGACCATTGCCCGGGATATCGTGCTGGCTCATGGCGGCGATATCACCGTGGCCGCCGCACCCCAGGGGGGTGCGCGCTTTGTCGTCACCCTGCCGCGCTGACGCTCAGACCCGGGCGCGCTGACACTCAGACCCGGGCGCGGGCGGGCGCGCCCTGCTGCACGGTCAGCCATTCCATGAAATCGTCGAACGGCATCGGCCGGGCGAACAGATAGCCCTGGGCCTCGTCGCAGCCGCGGGCGCGCAGATAGGTTGCCTCCGCCTCTTCCTCGATACCCTCGGCGATCACCGACAGGTCCATGCTGCGGCCGAGCGCCAGCGTGGTGGCGACGGCGGCGGCGTGGCCGCGGCTGGTCAGCATGCCGGCGATGAACGAGCGGTCGATTTTCAGATAGTCCGCCGGCAGCCGCACCGCCAGCGCCAGCGAGGCATAGCCGGTGCCGAAATCGTCGATGGCGATGCGGTGCCCGTCCGCGCGCAAGGCGGCCAGACGGTCGGCGGTGCTGCCGATATCCTCGATCGCCGCGGTCTCCGTCACTTCCAGCTCGATGGCCGAGGGCGGCACGCCGTGCTCCTGCGAGAGCCGCTGCAATTCACCGCGCAACGCATCGTCGTGCAACTGCACCGCCGACAGGTTCATGGCGATGGGCAGCAGCGGCAGGCCACGGGCCTGGCTGCAGGCCCGCCAGCGGGCGGCGGTGCGGAACACCTCCACCATGATCCAGCCGCTGAGCGGCAAGATCTGGCCGGAAGCTTCGGCAATCGGAATGAAGCGGCCCGGCGGAATCCAGCCCAGGTTCGGATGCCGCCAGCGCACCAGCGCCTCCGCCCCGCAGGGCGCGCCGGTGCGCAGGTCGATGCGCGGTTGCAGGGCCAGGCTGAACTGATCGGCCTCCAGCGCCGGCAAAATGGCCGCTTTGATCCGCTTGGTTTCCTCCACCTCCTCGTGCAGGGCGGTGTCGAAGAACTGAAAGCGCGCGCCGCCGGCGGCCTTGGCCCGGTGCAGAGCGATGTCGGCGCGCTGGCTCAGCCTCTGGGCGCTGCCGCCGGGGGCGTTCTTGCTGGTGGCGATGCCGATGCTGGCCGAACAGCGCACCGGCGTGCCGCCCGCATCCAGCGGTTGAACGAGCGCCCGCTGCACCCGTTCGGCGGCATAGACGGCGGCGGCCTCGTCGTGCAGGTCTTCCAGCAGCAGGGCGAATTCGTCACCGGCCAGCCGGGCGAGGGTGTCGGTGGCGCGGACAATGGTATGCAGGCGCTGGGCCACGGCGGTCAGCACCTGGTCGCCGGCGGCGCTGCCATGGGCATCGTTGATGGCCTTGAAGCCATCCAGGTCGATCAGCAGCAGCGCGATGCCGCCGCCATGACGGGCGCTGCGGTCGAGCGCAGCCTGGGCCTGGCGTGCGAAGGCGCGGTGGTTCGGCAGGCCGGTAAGCGAGTCGACCTGGGTCAGGCGCCGCAACTCCGCCTCGCGCCGGTCCGCCTCTGCCTGCAAGCGTGCCAGTGCCGCCTCGGCCGCGGCAAGCCGGTCGGCGGTATCGTCTGCGCCTGGCAGAAGCCGGCTCGCGAGCCGGCGCAGGCTCGGCCAGCCGCTGCGCTCGCCACCGGCGCCGGCGGCGCCGGCGGGCGCGGCATCGGTGGCCCGGTCCTGCGGCGAACGCTGTGCTGGCGGATCAGCCTCGCGCATCGTGCGATCTCTTTCCCTTGCTGCCGGCGGGATGACGGGCGAACCCCCGGATGGTTGTGGCAATCGGGAGTTTGCCGGCGACTTCTTCACAACGGTTGAGCCGAATGCGGGAGTCGCCGTTTACCGAATAGTCAGGCTTGGCCCGCGTTGACCCGGGGCCGTTTCTGTGCCTTCTTTGCCCCGCCCCACGGATCCGGGGACCGCATCCATGCAGTACCGCCGTTTCGGACGGACGGAGTGTCAAGTTCCGGCCATCGCCTTGGGCGGCCGCCGTTTGGCCGAAGTCGAACGGGTGTGGCAGAGCCACCCCGCCTTTACAGCGTAGAACAGGAGGATATGGGCATGTCCCTCGAAGCCCTGGAGAGCAATTACAGCCGCGTCGGCAGTGCGTTGATCGAACGTCTCTACGAAACCGACAGCGTGCTGTCGCTGAGCGGCCTGGAAGCCACGGACCGGCTGGCGGCGGAGGCAGGCATCGGCACCGGCAGCCTTGTGCTGGACATTGGCAGCGGCCTCGGCGGCCCGGCGCTGCGGCTGGCCGAGAGCCTGGGCTGCCGGGTGACGGGCGTCGATCTGGTGCAGACCAATGTGGAGACCGCCCAGGCCAGGGCCGAGGCGCGCGGGCTGGCGGAGCGGGTCGGCTTCCGCCAGGGCGATGCCCAGGATCTGCCGTTCGCGGACGACAGCTTTGACGTGATTTTCAGCCAGGATGCGCTCTGTCATGTCCCGGCCAAGGTGCAGGCGGTGGCGGAGGCGGTGCGCCTCGTCCGCCCCGGTGGCCGCATCGCCTTTACCGACTGGGTCGAGACCGGGCCGATGTCGGCAGCGATGCAGGAAACCGTGCTGGATGCGCTGGCGTCCGAGAATCTGGCCGCGCCAGCGCAATACCGCGACTGGCTCGCCGGCCGCGGCTGCGAGGTGCGGGTGCTGGAGGATATCAGCAATGTGTTCGCCGAGCGCTACCGCGCCGTCATGGACCGGCTGGCGACCTTGGAGACGGAAATTTCCGAGCAGTTCAGCCCGCGCGTTTACAAGATCATGGCCGAAAAGAACGGCGCCCTGCTGGACGCCTTTGCCGCCGGCAGCCTCGGCGGCATGCTGCTGGTGGCGGAGGCGGCATAGCGGCCTGTTCCCGCCTGCCTTCCGCTTTCCGCCTTCCGCTTTCTGCCTGCCGGCCTGTCTTGCGCTCGGCGATGGTGGGAGACAGTCCGGTTTGTTTTTCGAACCACGATCCCGCTGAAACAGGAGTTGCGTCGCCATGCGCGCCTATCGCTACCTGACCGGCAAGGACGATTCGGCCTTCTGCCACCGGGTGACGGAAATGCTGAACCGGGGGTGGGAGCTGTACGGCTCCCCCACCCTGACCTATGATGCCGAGCGAAAAATGGTGATGTGCGGCCAGGCCGTCGTCAAGGACGTCCCCGACCGCGATTACGAGCCGGGCATGGCGCTCGGCGAGTTGTAGGGGGCCTGCCGGGCAGGGAAGCCCCTTCGGCATCCCGGTTTAAGGGGCTTTCCTCGGGCGCTGCTTTGAGGGATGCTGGCGGCAGCGAAAACCCAGCCAGAGGACGCCCGTTCCATGACCCTTCTCGTTGTCGGCGGCGCCGGCTTTATCGGCCGCCGCATGATCCCGTTGCTTGTCGCCCGCGGTGAATCCGTCGTCTGCGCCGACATCAACCCCACCGCCGCCGCGCCGGTCTTTGCGCCGCTCGGCGATGCGGTGCGCACGGTGCGCGCCGATGTAACCCAGTTCGATGACATGGTCCGCCTGGTGGCCGACGTGAAGCCGAAGACGCTGGTCAACCTGTCCTACTTCATCGGCTCCGACATGCCGCCGCATCTGGCGACCAAGCTGAACGTGGTCGGCATGGACAATTGCTTCGAGGCCGCGCGCCTCGGCGAGGTGCAGCACACGGTGTTCGCCAGTTCCCTGGCGGTCAGCGGCCAGCAAAAGAATTTCGGCGAACGGCTCGTCAACGAGGACGACGCGAAACACGGGACACTGCAATACGCCGTCAACAAGATTTTCAACGAGTTCCAGGCCCAGGACTACCGTGAAAAATACGGCATGACCATCACCTGCGTGCGCCCGGCCAACGTGACCGGGCCGGACAAGGTGGACGGCTCCGTCGACCATGTGCGCTGCATGGTGCTGCCGGCGCGGGGGGAACCGGTGCGCTTTCCCCATGCCGACACGGTGCGCTGCCCGATCCATGTGGACGACATCGCCGAGGTCTTCGCCCGCGTTGCGACGAAAGACAAGCCGAACCACCCGATCTACAACAGCGGCGGCCATACGATCAGCATGGGCGACTTGGCGAAAATCGTGCGCGAATATCTGCCCGACGCGCAGATCAGTTTCGACCACGAGACCGGCGGCAAGGACCTCTCCGGAAACTATCTGATCGACAACACCCGCCTGGTTGAGGAGTTCGGCCTGCAATACCCGCCGTTCCGCGACCGGGTGCGCCAGATCATCAACACCGTGCGCCGCGAAGAAGGCCTGCCGGAGGTCTGACGCCCGAAACGCCGGGGCTGTCCCGCGCGGGACAGCCCCGGCGCCTTGCCTGGCCGCCCTGGCTTACTGGGCCGAGGGCGAAAGCGCCATGTGTTGGGAGATATAGGCGGCCTCGCCGATGCGCTTGATCAGGTCGAGTTGCTGGCGCAGCCAGCCCATATGGCCTTCCTCGTCCAGGACGATGGCCTCGAACATGGTGCGGGTGCCGACATCGGCGTCGTCGCTGGCGGCATTGGCGGCCTCGGTATAGAAGGCGATGGCCTCCTCCTCGTCCGCCAGGTCGGCCTCGAACAGTTCTTTCAGCGTGTCGGCCTGTTTCGCCGGTTTCTGTTCGGACACCTTCGGATCGCCACCCAGGAACAGGATGCGGTCGATGAAGCGGCCGGCATGGCCCAGTTCTTCCTGCATTTCCTCCCGCATTTTCGCGGCGAGGGTTTCCAGGCCCCAGTCTTCCAGAACATGGGCGTGCAGCAAATACTGGTGCGTCGCGGTCAGTTCCATGGACAGCGCCTGCTGCAAATTCTTCAGGCTGCGCGGCTGGTTGCTCATGATCGATGGTCTCCAGTTCTGTGAGCGGAAGCTGCCTACGAAGTTAGGTTATCGGGTCAAAATGGCAAGGCGGGCGGTACGAAAGACGGCGGTACGCCGGGAGTTTCGGCGCCGATCCCAGCGGCGGCAAGCAAGGCGTCAGCCGGCGCCATTCCGGAACCCGTCCATCAGCCAGCCGGTCTCGTCGTACTCGCTCAGGCATTGGTCGGCCAGCGCGATGCACTCGTCCATGACGCCGTTGTTCTGGCTCTGGGTCAGGGTTTGGGCGCGCACCATTTCCCAGTTGCCGGCATAGTTGATCTCGTAGAGTTCGTGCCGGCCGCCGAACTCCGTGCCGACGGCGTCCCAAAGCAGCTTGAGCGTCTTGATCCGCTCCTTGTATTCGATGCCGAAGCTGCCGCGCACATACTGTTTCAGATAGGCATCGACCGTCGGGTTCTCGAAATCCTTCGACGACGACGGCAGATAGATCAGGCCGCTCGCCAGGATTTTGTTGGCGATGTTCAGGACCTTCGGATAGATCTCCGGCGACATGACGCGGTAGGCCGCGCCGCTGCGCGCGTTCGGCAGCACGTGGCCGTTTTTCCAGGGCTGCGGCGTCGCCGCCATGCTTTCGGCCAGCCCCCACATCATGTTGCGGTAGGCGACCACCTCGCCCATCTGCACCTTGGCGCCCGCGCTCTCGCTGGAGCCGGTGCAGCGCAGCGCTTTCCAGATCAAACCGCTCAAAAAGTCCAGCTTCACGCCCATGCGGATGCAGGCCTGGAAGGTGAAGCCGTTGAAAAAGCCGGACTGCGGATAGAACTTCATCAGCATGTCCAGGTCGCGGTGCGCCAACACATTGCCCCACGGGATGAAGGCGTTGTCGAAAATCAGGATGGCGTCGTTCTCGTCGAACCGGCCCGACAGCGGGTAGTCATAGGGCGTGCCCATGGTCTTGGCCGCCAGCTCGTACGACGGCCGGCAGATCAGCTTGATGCCGGGCGTGTTCATCGGCGCGATGAACATGGTGGCAAGGTCGCTGTCGGTAATCTCCGCCGACAGGTTCTGGCCGAGGAAATTGTAATGGGTCAGGGCCGAGCCGGTGGCCACCACCTTCGCGCCGGAGACATAGATGCCGGCGTCGTCTTCCCTGTCGATGGTGACGTAGACGTCCTTCACGTCATCCGCCGCCTTGTGCCGGTCGATGGGCGGGTTGACGATGGCATGGTTCATGAACAGGACGTTGTCCTGGGCGCGCTTGTACCAGGCGCGGGCGTTATCGGCCCAGGGGCCATAGAAATCCGCATTGGGGCCGAGCGTGGAAAGGAAGCTGGCCTTGTAGTCCGGGCTGCGGCCCATCCAGCCATAGGACAGCTGCGCCCATTTCTTGATGGCGTCCTTCTGCCCCTCCAGGTCATCGCGGGATTGGGCAGCGCGGAAGAATTTGTGGGTGTAGCTGCCGGAGCCGGTGTCGGTCTCGCGGGTGAGAATGTCCTTGGTCGCCGGATCGTGCAGCGCGTCATAGAGCCGGGCCAGCGAGCGCGCGGCGTTGGCAAAGGCCGGATGGGTGGTGACGTCGTCCACGCGCTCGCCATACAGCCAGACCTCGCGCCCGTCGCGCAGGCTCTCCAGGAATTCCGCGCCGGTGAAGGGGCGGTTCTTGCCTTGGAGGATGTCTTCGGGGCGCATGGGCGGGGCTCGCTTGCGACTGGGTCGTAACGGTATGGCAAAGCTTATCCGAGCCGGTCTCGCCTGCCTAGGGGTTCGATGCCGACAGACGGTAACCGTCCGTTGGCTGAATAAAACCGCCAAGTTGTTGAAACAATGGGATAATTTACGAAACACTTGCCGCAGCCAGCGTTTCGGTCAGACCACCGGGCCAGGGGCTCATTCGTCATGCAGCAGCGCCCTCCGCCAGGTTGCCGCAATCGTCACGGTCGCCGCCAGGCCGACGGCGCAATACAGCAACACCATGTTCACATAGCCGATATTCTCCACCAGCCAGCCGCCGCTGGCGAGGCCGATGGGCAGGCCGTAGACCGCCAGCATGCGCACGCCCATGATCCGGCCGCGCATCACCGGCCCGGCGGCATCCAGCAGGGCGATGGACATGGTCAGCATGGAGATACCCTGAGAAAAGCCGATCAGAAGCAGCAGCACATAGGCGTGCCACACCTCGGTGGCGAAGGCGAAACCGGTCAGCAGCAGGTACCAGATGAGGATATAGCCGACGATACTGCGCCCGCGCCGCTTCGGCCCGCCGGTCGCCGCAATCACCAGCGAGCCGGCAAGCGCGCCGATGCCGAACATGGCGATCATCTGGCCAAGGCCGGTCTCTGTCAGGCCGAACACCTCCTTCGCCGCGAAGGGCAGCACGCCCATATTGATCGGAAAGGCGCAGAGATTGACCAGAAAGGCATAGAACATCAGCGCCTTGATGCGCGGCGTCCGCCAGGTGAAGGCCAAGCCGTCCTTGACCTCGCGCACGATCTTGAAGGGCTGGCCGTCCCGGTCCGGCTTCACCCGGCTGGTGCCGAACGTCAGCACCAGGCTCAGCGAATAGAAGGCGACGACGCCGATATAGGCCGCGCCCAGCCCCACGGTCGCGAACAGCCCGGCACCGGCGAGCGCGCCGGCGATGCGGGCCGAATCCATGGTCATGCGGCTGAGCCCCATGGCGGAGCCCAGCAGGTCCGAACTCATGGTGTCGCCGATCATCGAGTTGCGCATGACCAGGTCGGAAGGCCGGATCAGCCCGGTCAAGAACGCGACGGCGAACACCACTTCCGGCGTCAGCGTGCCCATCAGCCCGGTGACCATCAGGATGGCGGCCAGGCAGGCATAGCAGGCGCGCAGGCAGCAGAGCACCGCGCGGCGGCCCTGGCTGTCGGCAATGCTGCCGATGGCCGGCGCCAGCAGCGTGCCCAGGAACTGGAGCGAGGCGAACAGGGTCAGCATCACCACCGACCCGGTCGCGACCAGAATGTACCAGTTCAGGATCAGCGTTTCCATCTCCTGCGCCCAGGAGGTCAGCAGGTCGGCCGGCCATTGGAAGCGGAAGCTGCGCACCCGGAAGGGCGCCAGAAGGGAGGGGCGGGCAGAGGCGGTGGCGGAGACAGGCACGGGTAGAGCGGAGGCGCCGAAGGCTTTCTCTGGTCAAAGGCAAGGCATAAGCTTAGGACGAAGGCAGCACCGTGCGCGAGCCTTAAGCGCATTGGGCCATCCGATTTCTCGATTCCGCCCATCCCACTCCCTCGCCCACCCCCTCGCCCTACCCTCGCCGAGCCCCCTGATGGAAGACCTGATCGCGCTTGTCTGGAAAGCCGGCATCGCCTCCGGCGTGCTGATGCTGGTGGTGCTGGCGGGCCAGCGCGCCGGGCCGGTGCTGGCCAGCATCGCCATGACCTACCCGTTCAACTCCGGCACCGGTTTCGCCCTGATGATGTGGGAGCGCTCGGACGCCTTTATGGCGGAGGCGGGCGTGGCGGCGTTCGCGCTGACGGGCGGTGTGTTCGCCTTCATGGTCGGCTATGCGCGCGCGACGGTGCTGGGCGGCTTTTTCAAGCCCTGGTGTGTCGGCATCGCCGCCTGGCTGGGGGTGGGCGCGGTGTCCGTGGCCTTTCCCATGACCTGGCCGCTGGCGGTGGCGCTGGCCGCGGCGGGCGTGCTGGCGGCCTTGCTGCTGATGCGGACGCCCAATGCGCCGCCAGTGCGCCCCGGCGGCGGCGTCGGCAGCTGGCGGGCGACGGTTGCGCGGGCCGTGATGGGGGGCGCGGTGATCGGCACGGTGGCGGTCTATTCCAAGCTGCTCGGTCCCATCGTCTCCGGCATGGCGCTGGCCTTCCCGATCATGATGAGCGCCTCGCTCTGGATCCTGCACCGCCGCTTCGGCGAGGCATTCGCGGTGGAAACCATCCACCGCTCGCGCTGGGCGCTGGCGTCTTATGCCAGCTTTGTGTTCTGCGTCGGCCTGCTGTCGCTGCCGATCGGCGGCATCCCGGCGGTGCTGGTGGGCGCGGCGGTGGCGGCCGGGGTATCGTTCGGGGTGTATCGGGTCAATCGGGCTTCGCACTAGCGGTCGCGGCGATGCTGGCCTAGGCTGTCGGTGAACAGAAGACTCTTCAGGGCCTCAAGGGAATCGTACGAAAATGGAAGCCGATTATGTCATCGTCGGCGCCGGCTCCGCCGGCTGCGTGCTCGCCAACCGTTTGAGCAAGAACGGCGCCCGCGTCGTGCTGCTGGAGGCAGGGCCGCCGGATCGCAACCCGATGATCCACATCCCCGCGGGCGTCCTCAAACTCCTCGCCCATCCGGTTATCAACTGGAACTATCAGACCGAGCCGGAGGAGGCGACCGGCAACCGCGCCCTGCACTGGCCGCGCGGCAAGACGCTGGGCGGTTCGTCCTCGATCAACGGCATGCTGTTCGTGCGCGGCAACCCCGCCGATTTTGACGGCTGGGCCCAGATGGGCGCGCGTGGCTGGAGCTACGATGAATGCCTGCCCTATTTCAAGTCCATGGAGAACTATCCCATGGGCGACCCGAAACACCGCGGCAAGGGCGGGCCGCTGCAGATCGACGACTACCGCACCACCCTGCCGCTGACCCATATGTTTGTGGCGGCCGCACAGGAGGCAGGCCACCCCAAGGTCAAGGATCTGTCCGGCGAAACCCCGGCAGAAGGCGTCGGCTACAGCCAGATGAGCCGCATCGGCCGCCGCCGCGGCTCCACCGCCCAGACCTTTCTGGCCGAAGCCAAGAAACGCCCGAACCTGACCATCGAAACCGGGGCCTACGCCACAAAGCTGACCTTCGCGGGCAAGCGCTGCACCGGCGTCTGGATCCGGCAAAAGGGCCGAGACCGGCACATTGCGGCAGCGAAGGAGGTGATCGTCTCCGGCGGCACCATCAACTCGCCGCACCTGCTCCACGTCTCCGGCGTCGGCCCGGCAGACCATTTGAGCCAGATCGGTGTGGACCTGGTGCACGACCTGCCGGGCGTCGGCAAGAACCTCTCCGATCATTACACCGTGCGGGTCTCCTGCCGCGCCAAGGATACCCGCAGCATCAACGAACTCTCGCGCTTCCCCGGCGTGGTGCCGGAGGTGGCGAAATGGGTGATCCGCGGCAACGGCGCCCTGACCTTCGGCGTCTCGTCCGCCCAGTGCTACACCTATAGCCGGGACGGGCTGGCCGCGCCGGATATCCAGCTGCTGTTCACGCCGGCCAGCTACGACAACAACGAGTTCGGCGTGCTGGAGAAAGAGCCGGGCGCGACCATCGCCGTTTCCATCGCACGGCCCGGCAGCCGGGGAGAGATCATGGCGGTCTCGGACGATCCGTTCGTGCGGCCCGCGATCCGGCCGAATTTCCTCAGCGATCCGGACGACCTGCGCATCGCGAAAGAGGGCATCCGCCAGGCCAGAGAGATCTTTGCCCAGCCCGCCTTCGCCCAAAACCTGGCCGAGGAAACCTCCCCCGGCCCGCACGTGCAGGCCGACGCCGACCTGGAAAAGTTCATCCGCGAGACCGGGCGGACCATCTACCACTGCGTCGGCACCTGCAAGATGGGCGAGGACCCGATGGCCGTGGTCGATTCCCGCCTGCGCGTCCACGGCACGGAGGGGCTGCGCGTCGTCGATGCCAGCATCATGCCGACGGTGACGACGGGTAACACCAACGCCCCCACCATCATGATCGCCGAAAAAGCCAGCGCCATGATCCTGGAGGATGCGGCGTAGGGGCCATTGCCATGCCCGGCGGGCCGCGGCCGATCTGCTGCGGCCGATCTGCTGGCGGGTGAATTGACGGTGACCGGCCGGGGCCTGCGCCGAGGCCGGGGCCGGCGGTCGGCAGGACCGCGCCGGCGACAAGGTCAGGGCTTTGCCGCTGCTAAGGCCGCCGCACGGAACCGCCGCCATGGGCCGCCTTGCCCCCGCCCTCCCGCAAGCCGGCGCACAGCAGATCCAGCGCCAGGGCCAGATCGTCCTCGATCCGGTCGAGGCCGTGGCGGGCAATGGCGAAGGGGAGCCGGAAGAATTTGGTGCCCATTTGCAGCGCCCGGGCCGCCCGCGCCGGATCGTCCACCCGGAATTCGCCGGCGGCCACGCCCTCGGCGACCAGCAGTTCCAGCCGGGCGCGGCAGCGCTCGGTGTGGCCGGCGATGAACGCCATGCCGTCCTCGATCTCACAGATCATCTCCGAAAGCTCGACGATTTTCGGCGCCTGCCGCAATTCGCGCACCGTGTGCATGACGCTCTCGGTAATCACGAAACGGATGCGGGCTTCGGCACTGGCGGCGGGGTCGGTCTGTTCGGCAACGCAGCGGTCCACCGCATCGAAGAACCGGGCCACCACGGCAATGCCGATGGCCTGTTTGTTGCGAAAATAGCGGTAGAGATTGCCCGCCGACATGCCGCAAGCCCGGGCGATGTCGCTGATATTGGTCTTGGAATAGCCATAGTGCGCAAACAGCCGCATCGCTTCTTCGACGATCAGGCCGCGGGTTTCTTCGGCGCTGGCGGTATCAGGGAAACGGTCCATCCGGTTCGGTTTCGGGTTTTGCGTGCGGTGGGGGGCGGGAGTTGTGGGAAAGGGGCAAGCCTACCAGTAATAGGAGAGCGTCAGCCGCAGAAAGCTGTCGCGGCGCAAGCCGTACTCCAATTCCTCTGGCTGGGGGTTGAGAAATGCCTGCCCCTCCACCCCCAGCTTCCAGTGGCTGGCGATGCGCCGTTCCGCCTCCAGCCGCAGCGATGCGCTGCCGCTGACGACATCGCTCACGCCCAGCAGCAGCAGCGAGCTGTCCTGCGGGTCGTTCAGGGTGAGGCGGATGCCATAGATCGCATCTTCCTCGAACGCGCTCAGCGCATCCGCGCCGCGGCTGTCCCACGCACCTTCCAGGATCAGGCCGAGGTCGGCATTGGTCTCTGCGACGCCGAACAGGGTGTATTCGACGCCGCCGGTCAGCGCCGCATAGTCCTGCTTCCGCCCGGTGCGGTCCACCTGATCGAAACGGGCAATGGCCTCCAGCTTCCAGAGTGCGGCGCCGCTGGTGTACTGGCCGTCGAAGCCCACCTGGGCGATGGCGTCATAGACCGGCGCCAGCGCCGTTGGCGTCTGCGGCGCCGGGCCGATGGGTTGGAAGCCCGCATCCCGGCTGGTGCCGTAAAAGCCAGAGAGTCCGAAATCCACATCCCCCACCGCATGCGCCCAGCGCAGCGCGAACGAAGGCGCCCATTCGCCGCCGCCGCGGCCATGGAGGGTGGCACCGGTGTCCACCGGCAAGGCGCCGCGCAACCGGCCGTCCGTGCCGGCGAAGCTGGGCTCGCGGAAATAGGGCAAATAAAAGGCCGAGATCCGGCCCCACTCGCTCCAATAGGCGACGCGCAGCATGGGCTGGCCCAGCTTGTCCTCCAGGTCCGGGCTCTCCACGCCGTCGGCGCTGTTGACGATGTCAACCAGATGCACCGCTTCCGTCTTGCCCCAGAACACAAAATCGGCCCCGGCCGTTACCGACCAGTTGCCGGCCCGCCAGTCCAGCTTCGCCTCGCGCAGGTCGGCATGGGTGCGGCGGTCGTCGGCGCCATCCAGGCGCAAGAAGGGCGTGAGCGTGAAGGCCAGGTCGCCTTCCAGCCATTCCGCCAGCAGCGTCGGGCGGACCGCGAATGAGACATCGTGCCGGGCCTGCCCCGCATGTGCCGGCGCTTGGGCGAACAGGGTCGTCTCCCCCTCCGCCTGGCCATACAACTCCCAATAGGCGGGCGCGAAGCCGCCCTCCGCCGCCGCGCCGGCCAAAGGCGCGGCGGCCGCCAGGGCGATCCCTCCGAAAAGCGCGAGCCGCCGCATCGCCGGCCTACCGCGCCATCCGCGGCAGCATTTGCGGGCTGAAGTCCGAGGCCGAAAGCCCGGTGCCGAACTCATAGCCCTGCCATACCAGGTCGGTGGACTTGCCGGTCTGGTGGTTGACCATGCGCAGCAGCCGCGCCCGCCAGAACCGGTCCAGATACTGGCGGTAGCCGATGGCCGAGAGCGTCTTCTCCAGGTCGCCGCGCCGGTTGTAATAGTCGGTGCGGTAAAAGCGGTAGTGGCCGTGATCGACCCAGCCGACCCGTTTCGAATAGCCGGAGCGCGGGTTTTTGGGATAGCTCTCGATCACGAAACAGGTGAGGCCCTCCTGGCCGGGGCAGGGCTCGTCGCGCAGGAATTTGTAGTCGAAATCCTGCACCTCGATACTGCCCAAATCCTCATAGGCGAATTCGGAGGAGACGAACTTGCCGGTGCGGTTCGAGGACGAAATCCGCTTCACCCGCTTGATCGCCGGCAGAAAGAGCCATTGGTCGTCATCCTCCGGCTCGATGTTGGAGTGGGTCAGGAGGCCGGTGCCGCGGATGTCGCGCGGCTCCTCGAACACCACGACGCTCTTGTCGCCGACCGCCGCCGCCGGCTCCTCCAGGGTCAGGTTGCGGAAGACGCGCTTGCTCTCATTGCCCCGGGCGTCGCGCAGGATCATGGCGCCGGTGGCAGTCTGGTCCCCCCAGCCGGAGTCGCGGGTCTTGACCTCGGCCGCGATGGCCAGGCCCTTCTCCTGTGCCGTTTCGGCCAGCGCGCTGCTGCCGGCGGCGAGCGCCAGCCCGGCGGCCAGGACAAGGGCAAGGCTTGCGGTTTTCATGACAGTCGCTTCCTTCGGTGCAGGGTCCCGGTCCAGGGCGATGAGCAGCGCCGGCAGCAGCAGAAAGTCCGCCACCAGGGCGCAGGCGATGGTGATGCCGGTCAGCTTCGCCAGGTCGCCGTTCGGCGCGAAGCCGCTGGTCGCCAGCACGCAAAAGCCGCCGATCAGCGCCACCGTCGTCACCAGCAGCGCCATGCCCACCTTCCCGAACGCATAGCGCACGGCGTTCTCCGGCGACAGGCCCTGGCGCCGGGCGGCCTTGTATTTCACCAGAAAATGCACGGTGTCGTCGACGACAATGCCCAGCGTCGCCGCGACCACCACGGCAATTGCCAGTGTGACATTGCCGACCAGATAGCCCCAGATGCCAAAGCCCATCAGCGCCGGCACCAGGTTCGGCACCAGCGATATCAGGCCGAGCCGCCAGTCCCAGAGCACCAGCAGCAGCACGCCGGAAATCAGCACCAGCGCCACCAGGGTTCCGCCCAGCATCGCCTCCACATCCCGTTTCGAGAGCAGGCTGAAGACATAGGCAAGGCCCGTCGGCGGCGTCTGCAGCGCCGGCGCGTTGGCGGCAAACCAGGCATCCGCCCGCTCGCGGAAGTCGGCTATCCCGGCGGTGGAAATGAACGGCAGGGCGGCACTCACCCGCAGGGTCGAGCGGCCCACGTCGATCCGATCGGTCAGGTCCATGCCGTAGTTCAGCGACAACTCATAGAGGAACAGGAATTGCGAGGCTTCTTCCCGTGTCGCCGGCAGCCGGAAACGGGCCGGGTCGTCAGCGTGCATGTTCATGTTGAGCCGTTGCAGCGTGTCGGTGACGGAGCGCACCGACACAACCTCCGGCTGCGCCCGCAGCCAGGCAACGAAGCCCGCAACCTTCGCCAGATAGGCCGGGTCGTTGATGCCCTGGTCCACGCCGGACGGAAGGGCCCATTCCAACTGGTTCAGCCCGGTCAGGTTCGCCTCGATAAAGTCGGTGTCGGTGCGGAACCGGAAGCTCTCGTCGAAATAGCGCAGGAAATCGTCCTCCGCCGTCAGCCGCGTCGCGCCGAATCCCAGCGCCAGCACCGCCGCCAACGCGGCCGGCAGGATCGTCCGGCGGTTTGCCACCACGAAATCGCCTAGCCAGGCCGTCCAGCGCCCCGCCGGCGCTGCCTCCACCTGCTGTTTCATCGGCACGAACGCGATGAGCGCCGGCAGCAGCGTCAGCGTCAGCACCCAGGATACCAGCACGCCAAGGCCGACCACATTGCCCAACTCCCGGAACGGCGGCGAGATCGAGAAATTCAGCGAGAAAAAGCCGATGGCCGTGGTCAGGCAGGCGATGGAGATCGCCACCATATGCTCCGCCAGCGCCCGGCGCGCCCACTCCCTGCGGTCCGCGGTCTCGCGCATGGTCTGGCGCACGCTCGCCAGCAGGTGGACGCTGCTCGCCACCGCCAGGATGGCGATCATCAGCGGCGCCAGCACCGTCACGGAATTCAACGCCATCCCCACCCAGCCGAGCGAGGCCAGTGCCGCCAGCGCCGAAAGCACGATCACCGCCAACGTCATCAGCACGCCGGTGACGCTGCGCAACAGCAGGCCGACAATGACGAGGATGGTCAAAAACATGGCCGGCGTCAGCGTCGCGCCGTCCGCCCGGCCCGACACCGCGAACTGGTTGCTGATCATAACCGAGCCCGAGAGCTTCACGGCCACGTCCGGATAGGCCGCCGCAATGGCCGCCCGCAACCGCTCTGCCGCGGCGACGACGGCCGGCACTTCCGTCGCGGTATCGGCCTGGGGCAGGGTGAACAGCACCTGGATTTGCGCAACGCGGCCATCGGCGGAGACCAGGCTGTCGACCAGTTCCACCCGGTCCAGCGCCACCGCCCGTGCCGCGGCCGCCACCTGCGCCGGCACCGGCCCGGCCGCGGTCAGGTCGCAGCCGCCACCGGCGAGCGGTTCCGCATGGGTGAGGTCCGGCACCAGGTCGCGCACCACCAGCTCGTCGCCGCGGGCATAGGTGTGCTGAAAGTTGGTGAGCGAATTGACCCGCCGCACGAAAGGCAGGTGCCAAGCGCAGGCCGTGATCCGCCCTTGCAGCGCCAGCAGCCGCGGTGCGAACACACCGCCATCGGCGGGCGCCAGCACGATCATCAGATTGTCATCCTTGGCGAATTGCGCCTCGAAAGCGTCGAGGGCGATGCGGTCGGGGTTTTCCGCGGCAAAAAACTGCCGCACATCCGGATCGAACCGCAACTGGCTAAGCCCGGCCCCGCTCGCCGCCAGCAACAGCAGGGCCAGCACCGGCCAGACCCAGCGCCACCGCACGATGCCGGCTGCCAGCCGGTCGGTCGGCGGCGAACGGGCAATCGGATCGCCGGAGCGGCCGTCGGGGTGCGCCATGGCGGGAGATCCCTGTCGACGGCGAATGAATTTTTTCGAAAATATTCACTATTCAGCCGTGCGGTCAATCCCGCTTCAAGGCATCGATCCCGGAAAGACCGCGGTCTTGACCCGGAATCCCTGCCCGAGGCTGGCCGTCAAATGTCAGGCTGCCGTCAAATGTCAGGCGGGCCGTCAAATGTCAGGCTGGCCGTCGAATGTCAGGACGTCATGCCCACGGCCTCCGGCTTGGCCTCTGCCGGCTCCGATGCGGTGTTGGCCTTGTTGCGCTGGCGGCGCTTCTCCGCATAGGCGGTAACGCGGGAACTGGTGACCAGCACGTCGTCGGCGCCCGGGTCTGCCGGCGG
>Ga0206129_10002920_pt1 | contig 20358 bp, 24 predicted proteins | sample Helgoland_Spring_8_FD_148616 | JGI IMG/M metagenome (GOLD analysis project Ga0206129, IMG submission 148616) | Pelagic subsurface seawater microbial communities from Kabeltonne, Helgoland, North Sea - Helgoland_Spring_Bloom_20160502_2 | ecosystem: Environmental > Aquatic > Marine > Epipelagic ...
GCGGGATAATTGATATTATAATGAAGCAAAAGGATATCCATCCCGCAATAGTATATCTAAAAAAATCTCTAAGAAAACTAGTTAAAAACACATATCCTATACAAACTCTCATTATTACTAAAACCCTATCGTCATATTATAAAGACCCGGACAGAATAGCTCATAAAGTTCTAGCGGATAGAATCGGCGAGCGAGACCCTGGGAAAAAACCTCAAATCAATGACAGGATACCATATATATATATAGAGATTGCTAAAAAGGTTAAATTGCAAGGGGATAGAATAGAACATCCCGAATTTATTAAGGAACATAATTTAAAACCTGATTATGAATTTTATATAACAAATCAAATTATGAAACCAGTATCCCAGATATTTGCGTTATGTTTGGATGAATTACCAGGATTTACAAAAAATATACAGGAATTTAATAACAAGTATAATGTATACCTAAATAAAGGTAAAAGTAAGAATGAGTCGATTAAATATATGCTTGAATGTAAACGAAAAGAGGCGGCTAAAATATTATTTAGAGACATTTTAAGAATATTAGAAAATAAGCGTGAGAACAATACAATAATTACTGACTATTTTAGAAAAAAATAATTATATATTATAATGATTAAAAATTTACTATTCTTGGTTCTTTTAATTTTAATGGTTATGTTTGATAATAATTTTTTTAATTTTAACATGGAGCCGTTTTCTAAAAAAAATTACCTGGACATGTATAATAAAAAAACTTTATGGGTTTATACCCCTACACATATAACGAGTAAACCACTAATAAGAGTATTATTAGATAATATGACTAATAAGTTGGGGGATATATATAATATTTTAGTTTTCGACGAGAGTAAAATAAAGGGTATAATTCCCGAATATATGGAATATCTGAACTCTTCAAAAAATACATACATATTTATGAATATGCTTAAATATTTTATAATTTATAAACATGGTGGTATATGGATACCGTATCATACTATAGTACTTAATGAATTTTATATAGACGAAGAACCATATAAAAACGACAGATTAATATTTTTTGGAGAAAATACACTAAATTACAGCGCACGATATAATAAATTTAATTTTGAAATAATAGCCTCGAAAGCGGGAACTGAACAAGTAAAACGTATAATTGACCAGTTAATTGAAAATGCTGGATCGTTTACCAACAGCATCGTATTTAATAATTTATTGGACTTTAAGATAAATAGCGACGCTCATATTCATTATTCACGAATTGTATCAGAGCTAACTTTAGAAAATTTAACAAATACATTCGACAAGCCAAAGATAAAAAGTTATGAAAAACTAGTTCTTTTGGACAAGGATGAGTTATTAAATTCGCCTAAATATAAATATCTTCTGAATTTAGACAAAAATGCGCTACAAAATGCGAGTATTTTTTTAAAACAGTTATTATGAATTTCTAGTAAATCATTTTAATATTTAAATAGTTGAAATATGAGAAATATTTTTATAACTTAAGCATTATTATATAATTTATAATAATGACTGAGCTTGGTTGGGTATATTGCCTATCAAATCCTAGTTATAAAACTAACTATTTTAAAATAGGGTATACTAAAAGAAAAGATCCGTTGACTAGAATTAAAGAATTAAATAGTTCCACAGGAGTTCCTACAAATTTCGAGTTAGTATTTGCTAAAAAAGTAAAGCAATTTAAAGAGAAGGAGTCCTTAATTCATAAATTACTCGGTGATTGTCGGATTAATAAAAATAGAGAGTTTTTTAAATGCAATAGGTATAAATTAGAAGCTATTTTTTCTCTTATGGATGGTGATTGGTATTTGAAAGATATACGAGATCCATTATATAGGCCTATAAAAACGAAAGTGTTGAATAAAAGTAAAAAGAAATTTTGTATAGATAATAATATAAACTTTATTAAATTAAATATTACTCTTTGCCAAAAAGAATTTATTCAGGATAACTTTATAATTAAACATTTACCTAAAAAACGTATAAATTCATATGAAAGTATATTAACAAAAAAAAACACATTTTTAATACTATATTACCCGAAAAGGGATTTCCCTAAATATTACGGATTTTATGGAATATACAAACTTATTAAAACCGATATTAATAAAAATATAACGCAGTTCCGGTCATATACATCTTTACAAACAAAAAATTTTTCGAGCGGTAATAGAATTATAACTAACGACATTAAATTCATGCTCAAAGATTATGACGAATATATATTTTTTTTAAAGCCACTAAATATAATTAAATTAAATTTACCAAATAATATTTTTAAAAATAGTAGAATAGGTGCCATAAAAAATACCGCTAATATAACTTATCTGACTAAATTATTAAAATAACTATTATTAGTGTGGCTTATATTATTTTAGTTTAAATAGAAATATATATATAAATATTATTATGGAAAATAATAATAATAATATTAATAACATATTAAACCAATTACCTGATAAAGCAGATATTGTAATTAATTATTATGATAGGTCTACTATAACCTATTATAATTTAGACGATTATAGAAGCTCGTCTGAATTACCCCGTAGTCCCCAACCCGAAAGAAGAAATGAAAATACCGAATTTAATGTTCATATATCACGAGACGAAGGTGATAATTCACCAACCGCCCAAATAAACGCAACCATAGATTATAATACTGGATTGGATAATATAAACCAAATAGTTAATATTACTGATGCGTTGTCCAGGTCTATTTCAGAATCGCTTGAAAATATAGAATTTATAACTCCTACTAATTTATCATTAAGGGATATACTGGCGAAAACCATATTATTTGTATGCAAGGGAGATATAACTGAGTTAGAAGATAAATGCCATATATGTAATGAAAGTTATAATGAATTTGATATTTGTCGAAAAAATAACGCCTGTAATCATTACTTCCATCAATCATGTATAGATAGTTGGTATTCGGGTCATAATAAATGCCCTATTTGTCAACAACTAGTATAAATACCCCCCTTTAATTGAATGTTATGATTATTGGTTTTATAGATTTAACAGGTTTTTCATCGGGTTGAACAGGGGTAATCGGTATATATTCTATATTTTCGTCGGGCTTCACCGTGTAAATAATAAACTTATACCCTTTGGTATATTTTTCTTTTGACGCAATGCTATACCCTTTAGTTTTTAATATCTGTCTCAGTATTGTGATTACATTTTTTTCTGTTAAATTATTTAAATATGTCCTCGCTTTACATGGGATGTAACATTTTTCTAAATATGGTTTTAGAATAACTATTTTTTCCACAGTTTTTAGGTGAACTAAATCATTTCTAGAAAATATATTAGGACCCTCTTCCAAATCATAAATACCAAAAGCATTCAGCACACCCATAAATAATTCTTTGGAAGGATACCTTTTAAAGAGTTGGTTTTTAACTCCCATATATAATTACAATATAAAATTTTTTAGTCTATATTTATAATTATTTCAAAAAAAATATTTATATATATATATATAAATGAGTTCTAAAAAGGTTAAAAACGCAAGAATTAAGAATAAGGTTGTTTTAGAAAAAAAACATGGTAAGGTGTGCGAAGTATTAGAATATAAAAATGGTAGATATGGGGCGTTTTTTAAAGATGGTCAATTTCGATGGGTTGGTTTAGACAATAAAAAACGGTCACCCAAAAAATCACCCAAGAAATCACCCAAGAAATCGCCAAAAAAACGCACTAAAAAAAAAACAAAAAAACGATGCAATTGCGACTGTGTTAATAGTAAGTGTAAGTGTAATATGAATGGCGGTGGTGGTAATAGACCTTTAGATTTAAAGACTGCTGTAAAATTATTAAAAAGTTATTACGTCGATAAATATAACTAAGGATCTAGTATAAATAATTCCGTCTTTTCATTTAAAATTTTTTCTTCTTTCGTTAATTTAATACTGGAAAATATATTTTTTATAAACCCGTTATTAATTATAGATAGTAATGGCTCACATTCATGCAAGTAAACATGATTAAGTAAATCTAACTTACACTTATTAGGATATTTAATGCTAATATCCTTTTCTGTTTCCGATAAGGATCTGAAACTTTTACACCACAAATGGTTTGATTGTTTCGGTAAGACTATCGCTAATTGTTCAAATGGTAAAAATTCTATATCGTCGAATGACGGAGGATATACTCTTTTTAGTAAATATTTACATAAATCTTTTAAAGTTGGCCCGGCATTATATTTATAAAACCAACTATATGATATACATTTATCAAAGTAATAATAACAAGTCCATTGCAGCCCATCTACATAATTTTGGCAAATATCATGCAGTAATTCAGTATTTTTATGACTATTCGTTATATGGAAATAGTGTTTATAATACTTATCCCGCCAATCAGAATAACCATATTTCAATAATTTAAGCTTATTAAAAATGGGGTAGTAATTTAGTTTAGATAATTCCAATTCTAAAGGATTATTATATTGTAATCTGGGTCTAAATCTATCAGTTTTCTTTTGAGATTTTCTTAATAAATCCTCTTCCTTATCGTATAATTTTGTTATGATTTGTTTTAAGAATATGAAGTTTATAGTATTATTTTCATTTACTAAATAATAAGGTTTTATAACATAGTTATTAATATATATATCTAATAATATATCAATACCTCTATTATTTATGCTTATTCCTGGTATATGTGGTAAAAAGTCATTTCCTACCAGAAAACACAAACATATATAATCCTTAATAATGCGTGTTTTCTCAATTTCTAGTTCATTAGCATCCAGTATCCCAGTTGTTAAAATATCATATTTTTTTATAATAGGAATTGAAATACTTTCATATAACTTTTCGCTAAATAAATTAACGTTGAAATATAGGAGTTCTGACATGTCTACTTTCCCAAAGTGTATAGCTTCTCTTAAAAGATATACTTTATCGCTGTTACAAACTAGAGCTAACATAATTAAATCCGCATCTAATCCATAAATACAGTTTACATCTTGGACACAGTTGTTTTTTATAAATTGTAGGATTTTATGTTCTCCTTCACCGCGTATACCGCTATCATCTAAAATAAATTGTATTTTAGTTTTTTGCTGCAAGTGCTGTAAATAAGTTTTTAAGAAATTACTAAGTTTTTTCATAAATATTGTCCCTGGAGTGATACAATTCGTATCTAATTTATAGGTAATTTTATTAAATTTGTTCTCTATATTTTTAATTTTTTCTTTTTCCATAACGCTTCTATACCTTCTATATCTTTGCTGTTTCATTTTAGAGCGTGGAGCAACACCGTCTATGGCAAAATACACTAATTTATTTGGTTTAGAAAAATCTATTAAGTAGCTGATATAATCACCTATTTCCTTATAAACTTCTTTCTCGAATTCAGTAATTATCTCTATATGGTCCGAATGCAATGTAGCGTTATATTTTTTTACTAAAATAGGACAGCGTTTTATAACATTATGGACGCATGGATGAATTAAGCAATTTAAATCGAAAAATAAGTTATTTAAATTATTTATATTTTCAATAATAATTTTTTCATATTTATCGGTTATATATCTAAAAAATCTAGGAATACCCATTAAATATAAACATAATACTCGCTTTAATAAAAAAATATTAATCAAAATTATTAAATATCCTCGATATTGAGCCCGGTTGGATTTATAGGAGATTCTAATTTATCGCGAACATTAGGTTCTTGTTTATAAATATCTCCTTCGTCGTCCGAATCTGGGGGAGCGATGTCCGCCCCACCAAGGTCGTCGGTCTTGTCTGGAATCAACTCGCCTGAATTTGAAAATGAATAATAAATTGCCTTTCCTTTAACTAATTTATCTTTATCAAGTTGGGTATAGACCGCAACTATATCACATTTATCATCTTGGAAATTTCGTAGAGACACGAGAACCAAATCCGATTTTGAAATTCGAGTTTTTCGTTTTAAACTACCTCGGAGGATCCCAAGGCGTTTTTTTTTATCATAACACATTAATTCATATCTGCCGTCGCCATATACAGACCGAACGAAGGCATATTCCTGTCCTTCATCTTTTTTTAAGTCTTTTAGTCCTAATTCTCTTATTCGAAAGGATTTGCGCGATTTCCCCTTCGTCTTATTACCTCCTTTATTTTTAACCATATCTTTTTATATTTGTTTATATTTTAAAATTCTCGAAATCAAATTTTAATTATTATAATTTTATATCATTGTATTATAATGTCAACTCTCTCTAAAGAAATCCAGATACAGAAAATACAAAGTAAATGGAAAAAAATAGTTTCTTTTAAAAATAGTATTAATAAAGAATTTCATTTACTAAGAGATATATTAGAAACCGTTTTACGTCGTATAGATAAAAATTCTAATATAATTGTATCTAAAATATTTAAAAAGGTTGTTAAAAAAATCAATTATATTTCGGAAATTTTTATGGTATACCCATCAACCTTTACCTATCAATTTATATTTAGCATTTCTAAATTTAAACTATATAGTGATATGGCTAAAATTAAACTAGGTTTAATAGAAATAACCCAAATGACAGGGCTTATAGATATTTTTCAAAGTTTAGTTTTATTTTTAGACAGTACGTCTTTACCTAATAAATATCAAGAATATTTAGAATATTACAATAAATTTTTTAATATAACTCGAATAGAAAGTTATACATCTAAGAATAATAATAATATTTCATTTGCACTAAATACGTATGGTAAGGAAATAAAGAAAACCAATATTTCTCTTACGAGTTATCAACTTAATAAACCCACCGTAAATAAATATAATACCGTTATTAAAAATATAAACATACAGGTTTTAGGTGCGAAAATATTTATACCTTATAAGAACAGGCTCTTAATATTATTTGGATATTTTAAAAATGATAATTTAAATACTTATACAACTCTGGAAATATTTAAAGATAAATATAGGGATTTAAGTAATCTGATTTCCAATTTAGACATTAATGAGGAATTTAAAATGAATTATTTAGAAACGTTGGCCATAAATGACTTCAATATGCTTTCCGCTTCGCAAATTTGTAATAACTGTATGACCCAGTATAACGAAATTATAAAATATAAAAGTTGGAATATATCCAAAATAGTTAAAAACTTTGTATTATCGAACGATTTACATCGATATAATATTATTAAAAATTTAGCAATTGATACTACGGACCCTAATAGTGTTTATATAGCTAATTTACTTATAGATTTAATTAATAATAGTGATAATATTTTAAAATTCAACAATATACTGGGCGTATTCCATTGGAAAATAAGAAATATATTGAAAAAATCTAAATTTATCTTGGACAAACAAGTAAATACCGATATATCGACCGAAATACCTTACGACAAAAAGATTCATTTATTAAAAACAACTGAAGAAGTTAAAAATAAAGCCACCGATAAATTAAAGGAAATTAATTCAGGAAAACCAGGCGAAAGCAATAATAAAGCTACTCAATATTTAGACGGACTTCTTAAAATCCCATTTGGTGTATATAAAAAATCCACAATAAAAAAACAGCTGGATGTATTGTTACTAAATATATCTAAGTATAAAAATCTCCTATCAGTTAGCTTAGGTTATTTAGAAGAAAATAATATTTTAAATGATATAGATTTATCTATAACCGAAAAATTGCAGCTTATTCTTAAAAATAATAGTATTATTAAAAAACCAATAAATATTTATAGATTCTTGTTAGAATTAAAAACTTGGAAAGACGGTATTAAAAATAATTTAGTGTTAAAAGAGTATTACAAATCAAATGATCTTCGAAAATATTTATCAAAAAAATATAAACTATCTGAATTAAAAGAATTATTAATTAATTTCAATTTAACAAAATCCGGAAGTAAAAAAACGGATTTAATCAATACTATGATCTCAGACAAAGTCGGTATGGATGCGGTTATTTGGTTTAATGAAACCATTAAATTGAAAAAAAACTTTAACATATTGTTTTTGACAAGGGAGGCAATCGATATTTTTAAATTAATTGATTTAGTTGAAAAAGATTATGAAAATTATAAGAATTTACAAAATTTATATTTTAAAGATATCGATAATGTTTTAAATGAAAGTATTTATGGACTTGACTTACCAAAAATCCAAATAAAAAGAATATTAGCACAATGGATAAATGGGAAGAATGACGGCTATATTTTCGGATTCGAAGGCCCTCCAGGAACAGGTAAAACAACATTAGCGAAAAAGGGTATAGCCAAATGTTTAAAAGATGAATTTGGGGTAGAGCGGCCATTTATATTTATACCATTAGGTGGGTCTTCGAACGGTTCCACTTTAGAAGGACACAATTATACTTATGTAGGTTCTACATGGGGTAGAATAGTAGATGGACTAATGACTTCTAAGTGCATGAACCCTATTATTTATATAGATGAATTAGATAAAATATCTAAAACTGAACATGGTAAGGAATTAATAGGCATACTAACGCATATGACTGATAAATCACAGAATAGTGAATTTATGGATAAATATTTCAGCGGCATAAAATTAGATATTTCCAAATGCCTTATAATATTTAGTTATAATGACCCAAATTTAATTGATAGAATTTTATTAGATAGAATACATCGAATTTCAATTCAGCCATTAAATAAAAAATCTAAATTAATTGTTGCTAAAAAACATCTAATACCTGATATATTAGATAACATAGGTTATACAGACCAAGAAATTATAATAAACGATAAAGAAATTGAATATATTATTGATAAATATACATACGAAGCGGGAGCTAGAAAACTGAAGGAGAAATTATATGAAATTTATAGAGATATAAATTTAAAATCTTTAGAAAACTATAGCATTATACCATTCACTATAAATAAAGACTATATAGAAAAAACTTTTATTGAATACAATAAAAATGAACTCTTACAAATTTACGAAAATCCTATAATAGGGACTATTCATGGTCTTTTCGCGACAAGCGCTGGTGTCGGTGGTATAACTATCATAGAGGCTAAGAAATTCACCTCTAAAAATCATTTAGAATTAAAATTAACAGGAATGCAGGGCGACGTAATGAAAGAAAGTATGGAGGTATCAAAAACACTGGCCCTTAGTATAATCCCCGAAAATATTAGGAAAAAAATAATAGCGTCCAAAGATACATTTGGGATCCACGTGCATTGTCCTGCTGGGGCAACTAAAAAAGATGGCCCGTCAGCAGGTACTGCAATAACAATTGCTATTATATCTCTTCTTTGTAATATTCCTATTAAAAATGAAATTGGAATAACTGGAGAAATTAATCTTAATGGTAATATGTTACCTATAGGGGGGTTATATTCTAAATTAGAAGGTGCTAAAATAGCAGGTATTAAAAAGGTCCTATGTCCTTTTAAAAATAATCAGGATCTTGATAAAATTTTAAAGGAAAATGAAAATCTTACGGATGATTTTTTTTCGGTCGAATGTAAAAATGATATATACGAGGCGTTAGAAGAAACCTTGATTTTTAAAAATAAAAAGGCTAAACAGGAATTTCTTAAACGTCAATAAATTCTAATTTGAGAACAATTGGGTTATTAATACATAAGTTAATAATTGTGGTTATTTTAAGAATTCTATAAATTTTAACTGATTTTTCTACTTTATAAATATTATATGTATTTTTAATTATAGCCTGTTTAATTAGTGGATTTATAGTAAATGCGGTATATATCTTACTTGTAGCGTCTAAATTATCAGATTTAGTTGAAAAGTGAAAATTATAGTCAGATATAATAGAAAATATTTTATTATAATTATAAAAGTGCGCACATTGGTTAGATAAAAGTAAAATAATTTCCAAATAGTCATTGTAATCTGTTTTAATTTTTTCGAGAAAATCATAAAATTCCCCATAATGAGTCTTATTTAATACGATTAATGACCTATTCCAATCCAGTTTAACAGCCCTTATAAGGTCTATCTTATTCTTAAATTTAATACTCTTTAAAAAAGCATTTTTTGATATTTTATAAAAAAATGTTTTCATTTATATTAGTTAGAGAAAAAACCCTTTAAGGTACTTATAGATTTTGTTAAATAATTAGTAAATACATATGAATTATTACGAGGGATATGATTACCTAATATATGAATGTTATCCCCGTTATTAGATGTATTATTAATGTATTTATTCATATAATAAATTCCTAATCTATTTGGAGCAGAATTTGATATAACTTCGCAATCGTCATAATTTACAATTGTTAAATTATTTTGCACGTGAGTCGAATGTGTTAAATTATTTTTAGGTTTTTTAGGTATACATAGAGATTTCGTAACATTTTTAGTCGCGAAAAAACTCCTATCAAAACTAACAGACCTATCCCGGTAATGTTTAATTTTATTAAATAATTCTTCCCAAGTAATGCGCTGTTTATCATTAAACTTAAGAAGAGATGCTATAATTGTTTTTTTATTTATAGAATTTATTACCTCGAAATCTATTTTTAACTCTTGGGCTTTCATCTTCTTCCATAAAATCTCCCGACTATCGCATTGGTATGGGTGTTGTTTTGTTAGTAATTGATATAGTACTACACCCAAAGACCATATATCCGACGTATAATTATATTTTTTGTTTAATATGATTTCTGGGGCCATATATAAGGGGCTTCCACAAAATGTAGTAATTAACTCATTTTTCTCAAAGGTTTTGGCAAACCCGAAATCTGATATTTTTATAGAATTTTCATGAATAAGTATATTTTGCGGTTTAATATCGCGATGTAAAATATCATTTTTATATAAATATTCTAGAGCCTCTAAAATCTCATAGTAATATTTATTATCAAATTCTGTATCCCCGGATGATATATAATCATTTAAATCACCCCCCTCACAATATTCTAAAATAAAATAAATTTCTTTTTGAGTTTTACGAACTACCTCGTGTAATTTAAGAATATTATCATGCGATAAAGATTTCATTAGATTAATCTCGTTATTAAAATGGCGTTTATCGATAATTTTATTTATTTTTTTTACAGCTATTTCTTTGTCGTCCGAATAATCTGCGCCTTTAAATATAGTTGAGAATGAACCAAATCCAATAGGAATGTTGTAATAGTAATACTTATTATTAAGTATATTAATACTCATTGATATAGTAATATATTTTATATTTAGATTTGTTTAAAATACCCAATATCATATGTTAAATTTAATTTGATGCGGTTTTCCAGATAGAGTATATAACTCATACCTATTTTAATTAAAGAAGTCCAGGAACTAAAAAAACAAAATAAAATTCTTTTCACTAAAATTGATTTATTAGAAAAAAACTAAAATATTTAATATATAATAGATGAATAATAGCGTTTTATATTATTTTTTACTTATTGGATTTGTAGTATTTGGGATTGTAACCAATTCTATAGATTTTAATCCAGTTCAATTTCACTGTGATAATTATATATTAAATACCTATCTTTATTTTATTCTTTCATGGGGTATAGTAATGGCCACTAATTCACTTTTAAGTGCTAATAATGTTAAGCTTAATGAATTATTTTCGGGACCTTACACTATATTATTATTTTTAGCTTCATTTGGACTTTTAATGGGTCTATTATTTACTCCTGCTAAACTATTTTTTACGAAGCACTTATTATATATAACTCTAATTGTTCTTTTTGGGGTTTTTTTATACCCCTATTATCTAAATAATAAAGACTTATTCCATCATGTTGGTATTACAACATTAATTATACTTCTCCTCCTTTCACTTATGGCGTTCACGTTCCCACAATTAATAAGAAATTCTTGGGGATTATATCTTTTTATAGGTTTAAGTGGTTTGATTATCGCAAGGCTTATCGAGATGGTGATGGGATATAAACAAAAATCCAAGTATTCGAGGATAATGTCTTATGTATCTATTGTAATATTTAGTTTATACATTATGTATGACACTAAAAAAATTATTGTGAATGCCGATAACTGCGTAAATCCAGATTATATTAATGAATCAATAAATTTATTTTTGGATACTCTGAACTTGTTTCAAACAAATTATATGCTGTCGAGTAGATAAAATTGTTAATATATATATATATAATAGAAATGCCCGAATTAGATAATAAAATCACACTTGTAGATAATTATCTTTTTAAAAATTTCAACTATGACATCTTAACACAAATTAATTATAAAAATAAATTAGCGATAATAATTGAGCCGAGAACTCATTATCGATTAAAACCTACAATAGTAAACGTAATGCATTTTTTAGGTTCTGGTTGGGATTTATTATTTATTGGAAATAAGATATCTATTAATTATCTTAAATTAATACTCCCTAATCTTAAATGTCATATAGAATTAATATCTAATAAAAATCTCAATCCATCCGAATATTCGTCAATACTAATGAATAAAAGTTTATTAAATAAATATAACTACGAAAATCTTTTTGTTTTCCAAACCGACTCATTATTATTAAGGAAATTCGATAAAGAAATATTAAATCATAAATATGTTGGGGCAACTGATTTCATGATGCTAGGAAAAAATACAACTCTTAGAATTTATAACGGGGGTATATCATTTAGAAAAAAAAGTTTTATGCTGTATTGTTTAAATAATATTACACCTGATATAATAAATACTCATAGAAAACAACTCAATAAAGACTCGATAATATCTAATAATTACATCGAAGATTTTTATTATTCCCAGTGTTTGTCAATTGTATTAAATAATTGTATAACCGACTTACCCATAAATACTCAGTTTGGTCAAAATGATAGATTTATTAATATGGATAATATAATGACAATACATGGTTATGATAAATCTACAACGAGGATTATATCTTATAATAATCTTTTAGAAATATTTAATAATATAATGTAATATAATATTATATATAGAATTAAATATGTTAATACCTTTTAGTGAAATAGTTAAAAAATATACTATGAAAATTCATGGAATTTTACATATCGGAGCTCATACTTGTGAAGAATTAGAAACATACAAAGAATATGGGTTAAATAATCATAATATTATTTGGATTGAGGCAAATCCTGAATTAGTAAAAAGAAATTTAAATGTTGATAAAAATAGAATAATTAAAAACTTCATTTGTTGTGATACAGATGAAGGTACGACAATATTAAATATAGCAAATAACGGACAATCTTCATCTATATTAGAACTTGGAACACATGCGAAAAGCTACCCGTCTATAAAATATCACGGTTCCGTTGAAGTAAAAAATCGCAGAATTGATACAATGTATCATATAGATAATATACCCAAAACCTTTGCAAATTTTTTAAATATAGATATTCAAGGGGCCGAATTATTAGCTTTAAAGGGTATGGGTGAATTATTAAAATATTTTAACTATGTCTATCTAGAAGTCAATTTAGATTATGTTTATAAAAACTGCGCCCTTGTATATGAAATAGATGATTATTTATTAAAGTATAATTTTATAAGAGTAGAAACTCGCTGGACAAATCAAAAATGGGGTGACGCTTTATATATAAAAATTAAAAATAATTTTAGTATAATAGAGAATAGAAGATGTTCAGAAGAAATATGGCAAATTAATGGAATTACTCTAGCGGAAGCATTAAAAAAGGCTAAATGCGACCCAAGGGTAAAAGCTCTACATTGGTATAAAAATAATAATGGGGATGGACGTATAGAAGGAGTAAAAGGGTGGTACCAAGGAGCCGGAGGTGATATTGGGACTATAGTAAATAATGATTGGGATACTATAATTATACCATATAATTATTAATTAATAAAACTATAATTTAATATAAATATATATTAAGTTATACAATGAGTTATTTTGTTTCAGAAACAAAAAATCCTATATTAAGCTATGAATGTATGATATGCTTAGATCCAATTGTAGATAGTACGTATGTTACTTTCTGCGAATGTAGTCATAAACTCCACGTCGATTGTTTAAATAGTTGGACAAAAAAAAAATACCCTACCTTAATATATTCATATAAGTGCCCTATTTGTGATTGTCTCAGGGAAATTGATATAGAACAGAGTATTCTAGAAATAGATTTACATACAGATAATAGAAATTTTATTATAAATAAAACACCCATTTTAAAAAAATTTAATAAATGCTTTAATAAATTATTTAGGAAAAATACCCCTTAGCGTTTTTTAAGTTTTTTAAGTATTTTTTGTAACTGTTTTTTTGACGGGGGTTTATAGCCTTTTTGTTTTACTTTATCTATTATATTTTTAATTTTTTTCTTCTTCTTGTTCTTTCTCTTCTTAGGTTTTTTTAATTTAATAGATTGCAACATATTTGGATTTATTTTAAGTAAATTCCTTTTAATAGGTGTTATCACTTTCTTGTGTTCTTTGTCTTCAGGTGAATGTATTAACTCTAAAAACTCGTTAATGTCTAATTGATGTTTTTTTAGTTCAATTTCAATCGCTGACATATGCACTCCAAATTTTTTCATTTTTATAAATTTATCATAATTTTTTTTGATAATTTTGTCTTTTTTTGGTGTTGTGTTGCAAAACACTTCATCGTCTTCTATTAAACATTCTTTAATGGTTAAAAAAGGTGGATATATTTTAGTCTGAACTAATATCCAATTTAAACCGATTTTATCATTTATTAACCATAAATCCTTCAGATAAATTAGATTTTTAGCATAAGAAAAAGGCTCTATATACTCTAAAGTTCTTATATTTTTATCTCTGTCAAAAACTGTTACCAACGGCGTATGATTATTTATTTGTATGTTCACATTAAAAAAAGCATTAGCACAGTTATCTTTTTTAATACTTGATATTAGTTTTTTACCTTGCAATTTTCGTTTTTTTATATATTTCTGAAATATAAACTCTTCGATCTCAATCAGTTTTTTTAAAAAAATATCATCATTGCAATTAAATTTAAAATGTTCAAACAATAGCCCTAACTTAAAATATCTATTATGGACTTCATTTGGGATAGATTTTAAAATTTTACAATCGGGTGTTTGTACTATAAAATTATGTTCCCCATATTCAATCGGAGCAAGTACTATTTTATGTTTAGAAATCATATATGAGGTTTTCAATTTAATTTTATCCAAATTAATACTTTCGTAAATTTTTATAACTTTCATAAATCGTTCATATAATACTATTAATTTAATTTATATATAAATAATATTTAGATTAATTATCTATATATGACCACAATTGTAAAAAACAAAAAATATTTAAAAAATGTAACCTGTCCAATAACATATGAGTCTTTAGAAGAAATTATTAAAGATAAAACCGATTTTGTAATTAAATTAAATTGTGGGCACTGTTTTAGCTATAAAGGTTTTATCAGGGCTTATATAATTGATAGTAAACATGTGGAAAGTCATAACAGATGTCCATACTGCATGAGTAAAATTAATAAAATACCCATAATTATTAATAAATATTTAAAACAATAGTGATAATTTATTATAAATGGATTGGGAAAATATAAGAGGCTCGTCAATTAAAAATAAAACAGAAAAACAAAATCATAAGGATTTGGAACGAAAAATCATCTTCGAAGTAAATAAAAAACTTAATAAATTTAAGAAGAAATATACACTTTCGTCTAATAATAAGTATGGTAAATGGGAGATAAAATAAAATTTGATTATTTAATAAAAAACTTAATAAATTTAAGAAGAAATATACACTTTCGTCTAATAATAAGTATGGTAAATGGGAGATAAAATAAAATTTGATTATAATAAATGGCTGTAAATATAAAAGTTTTTGAATCAAAAAATTTTGGGGATGGAGTTAATAAAAGATTTTGGGAAGAAATAATCCAGAACAAAATAGAAAATAGATATGACAAGGTGCATTATATTACTACAGGAAGTATAATGTTTAAAGTAACGGAAAAATCTATTATTCTTGGTTCGGGATTTATTAATAAGTATGCTGATATAGGAGGACATGATTATAAATCAATATCTAATAAAAAATATACTGAACCATATAATGTTATATCCGTAAGAGGACCTTTATCGAGACAAAAATTAATAAATTTTAAAATAAAATGTCCTGAAAATTATGGAGACCCCTTAATATTATTACCCTGTATTTATAGTAAACATATAGAAATTAAAGATAATATAGTTGGTATTATACCTCATTACTCTGATAAAAATCATAAAAACTGTAAATTACTTAAAAATAAATTAGAACAAAATGGATATATTGTTAAATATATTGACATACTTATAGGAGATAATTATGAAAAAATTATTGATGAAATTAATAGATGTAAATATATTATTTCTTCTTCATTACATGGTGTTATTATGGGTATTATATATAAAAAAAAAACTATATTTTTACAATTTTCCGATAAAGTATCCGGTGGATGTACTTTTAAATTTCAAGATTTCTTACTATCAGTTAACATAGTATATAAAAATATTAATATATACGACGTTGGCATAATGAATAATATTATTAATGTAGATTATAAATATCTCAAAAATTTAGGTATTAAACTTATTTCATTAATCCCATTTATAAACAATGAAAGAAAAAGTGAACTAATTAATAAATATAATTTATTTTATAATGGAAATATTAAATTTACAACACACGTGGGTAATAATTTTTTTATAAATAAAATGTAAATATAAGAGGAACTTCGATTAAAAATAAAACTGAAAAACAAAATCATAAGGATTTGGAACGAAAAATCATCTTCGAAGTAAATAAAAAACTTAATAAATTTAAGAAGAAATATACACTTTCGTCTAATAATAAGTATGGTAAATGGGAGATAAAATAAAATTTGATTATTTAATAAAAAACTCTTATTATATTAAGAATGGTGTCAATCGTTGAAGAGACAAATTCTATAAAAGACGCAGTTAAATTTGTGAATAAACCAGATGTCAAACATGTAGAAAAAACTTCTGAAAAGGAACCAAAAAAGACGAAAAAGAAGAAGAAGAATAAAAAGAAAAATTCATACAAGTCGATGATGGCTAATATCATGAAAAGTTCTCGCTCGACTGAAGAACGTAAAGAGCAAAACAAACAACACATCTCTAATTCTTTGGGCGGAGGACAGTTTGAAAAATTTGAAAGAATCTAAATAATATAGAATTTTATTTAGAATTTTTTAGTGTTTGAAAGCTGGGCCCTCTCGAGTTCAGTGGGCTCCAAACACATCTGCTTCCTTAACTAATTTGCCATTTAATGGATGGATCATGTCACCGCCCACGTTCTGCCATTCACCATCCCAAAACCCTCTGTTCCAATCCGCGAGCTCGCCGGCTGACGTCTTAAAAATATGTAACCCCAACGTCTCACTTCCTGGTTTTTTTGGAGCAACCAACCAAACTGTGGCTGTATCATGGACGTTGACGTAGTCAGGGTTCACGTCAATAACCACGTCATTTATTTCTAAATTTGAAAAGTCAATTGCCTTCTCGAGGCTCCAATCATAATCTTCCGCCCATTCCGCGTTCCCTAATTTGCTCTTCAACTTTTTCAATGAAACCCATTCAGGGTGTTCAAACCCGTATCCCCATAATTCGCTCATCTGAGATGAGCGATGTACTTTCCCCACTGAGGTATACGCGTCCGCGGAGAACGTTAGTGGTCTCATGCCATCCCAATCGCTGTCTTCTTCCTCTTCCACCACCTCTTTCTTCACACACTTACCCTTAGATTTGGTTTTTCCACTACCAAACACCGATGGAATCCAATTACATTGGTCTCGCGCGTTACACACTCTTTCTCTTTTTCCCCTACAGGGTGTTATTTTTTTAGTTTGAATTTTGCCATCCGGGGCCATCCCCCCTGTAAAACGTTAATATAATTTTCTAAAATTAGACGTCCTAATTTACCTGTTACAATTACTGGTCTACCAGTTTTTGGATTAATTATTTTTGAATACATCTCTATATATATATATATATCAGAAATAAATTCTACATAATCTCGGATTTTATTTAGAATTTATTTATTTATGTATTATATAAATGTTTCTTTTAAAAAAAAATACTATTTTGGGTGTTCTACTAAGTGTAACTATTGTTGGTGGGGGGTTTTATTTATACAACCTTAAAAAACTTAAAAATTTACGAACAGAAGATTCGGTTGATGGAAAAGTTCTGGAAATCATAGCAGAAGAGGAAGAAGAAGAGGAAGAGGATTTGGGGGAAATATTGGAAGAAAGCGAAGATGCATATACTAATGAAAATAGCGAAGACAGCGACAAAGAAAATAATTCTCAAAAAAATAATATTGGGGAAGAAATAGACGAAGGAGTAGAATTATCAGAAGAAATAGACATATAAACTCTATTACTTCTTTGATTCTAACTTATAAACCCATTTATTATCTTCGTTGTTATAATTAATATGTCCATTTTTTTTATAGAAGGTGCATTTATATCGACACCAAATACTTAAAGCAAGTCTAATATATTCAAAATCTATATCAAGTTTATCTGATATATCTTTTGTAGACATTCTTATTTCATTCGAATACTCTGGGCAATTTTCTTTAAAAACTTGGATAATTCGTGAATTGATATCAGTATTGTTCATATAGAAAGTCTCCCACCCCTTACTATGCCATAATAGTTCATTAATATTATTGTCCAAATTTTGTAGTTGATTGGTTTCCATTACACCAGCATAGGTCATTTTAGAATACTAATAATTATGGTTAATTAACTTTATAAATCAAATTTTTTATATAATAACATATTAATGATTGGAATTTATAAAAAACTACGCACTAAACGGATACCCATCCATAATTCGATACATGTAACCGAAGCTATTATAGTAGAAGCTTTAGAATCTTGTTATGCTCATACAGCTTTTTCAACTTTCCCATATTATTTTGAAAATCTAGATTCAGAACAAGCAATTAAACAAACTAATAGTGGTAATTGTGTAGCACTTTCCATGTATATGAGAAATTATTTAAAAGATAAATATGATATTAATAGTTGTCTTATCCCCGCAACAATTCCGGATAAATACAGCAAGCCAGAATATTTAACAATCTCACATGTAGCACTAGCCGTTCCTATAAGCGGTGGAAAGTATTTTATAGCGGATCCGGCATTTTATTTTTTAAACCCTATCCTTGTCAATACAGACATTTCGTCCTCTAATATTGTGTTTAGTAAAAACATTTATACTCCTGAAAGTAGTTCTGATTTAAAAAAATATTTTAGTTTAGATGTAGTAATAACAAAAACACAATTTACACCAGTCGATATAAAATTAAATAAGTGGCAAACTATACCAGCTAATATATTTCTTTCTACATGCTACACAAAAGGTGAAGACAACGACACTTGGCATTATTTTTTATGCGAAATTGTAAATCCAGACGAAGCAATAACCGAATATTTTTTAAAATTCCAAGAACCTTTTATCACATCAACCGAAGGCGATGACAACAAAATACCCCAAATGAATTTTTACCTTAAAATAAAGGATGGCAAAATATCATATTCTAAAAATCTGGAGAATAAAGAGGTTTGTGATGTTACTACTATTTCGCGCCAAGAAATAGATAAAATTAATAGCGACTTATCCGTCTTTTTCAGAGGGAAATTTAAAGATTATCTCGCAAATTTAAATTAACTATAAAAAAAATCTTATTGTTAATTTATAAATCATCTAATTCCATATCACATTCATCATTTCCACATATCGAATCAGTATTTTTATTGATAGTATCACATAAGGGACACCGCCATTTACTATCTGGTGTAGAATCCTCAGCACTTTTTGAAGCACTTTTTGAAACACTCTTTGTTGGTTTTATTTTATCCAAATAGCATTCGTAAACAGAATCTTTAAATGCTTCTACTTTATCATCATTACCTAAAAAGTTTGATTTAAATTCCACATTCTTGTTTTTAACTTCTTCCTCACATTTATCTATAATATCAAAAAGTTTTACATATTGTAAAAAATCACTGTCAAGTTCAAGAGTCGCATCTATATATTTGCCAATTTTAATTTTTTTTCCAGTTTGCAAAAAGTTAATTGAGAAAAATGAATAATAATTATATAAAACGCTATTATTTTGAATTTGTCGCTGATTTTTATTAGGAAATAAAACACATTTTAACTTTACATCATTTAAACCCAATTCGTCATTACTAAGTTTGAAATTTAAAACCTGGTATTTGACACTTGCCTCTCGTGTGGTCTGCAGTTCTTTTTGAACATTACTATCTAATGTTTGTTCTGATTTTACCAAAGGGTTAAAATTATATATATATCCTTTGTTTTTTGAAAGTCCATCAATCGATATGTCGGTGGTGTGACACTCTAAA
>Ga0206129_10002924_pt1 | contig 20331 bp, 21 predicted proteins | sample Helgoland_Spring_8_FD_148616 | JGI IMG/M metagenome (GOLD analysis project Ga0206129, IMG submission 148616) | Pelagic subsurface seawater microbial communities from Kabeltonne, Helgoland, North Sea - Helgoland_Spring_Bloom_20160502_2 | ecosystem: Environmental > Aquatic > Marine > Epipelagic ...
CCGGCTGGTGCTGATGGAGCCCAGGGGCCGGCTGGTGCTGATGGAGCCCAGGGTCCGGCTGGTGCTGATGGAGCCCACGGTCCGGCTGGTGCTGACGGAGCCCAAGGTCCGGCTGGTGCTGATGGAGCCCACGGTCCGGCTGGTGCTGATGGAGCCCAGGGTCCTGCTGGTGCCGATGGATCCCAGGGTCCTGTCGGTGCTGACGGAGTCCAGGGTCCCGCTGGTGCTGACGGAGCCCAAGGTCTGGTCGGTGAACAGGGGCCGGCTGGCGCTGAGGGACCGCAGGGTCCCTCAGGTCCAACTTTAGCACATTTCTGGGCTGGCGCAACCCAGAATCAACCTCTACTCACACCACACACAAACCAACCTGTATGCTTTGACACAACCACTGCTCCGGCACAGCTGTCAGGAATTCAGATTCAGGACAACAAGGAGGCCACAATTCTGACGCAGGGAATTTATTACATACATTATTCAGTCTTAGTGTCAGTGCCCCCTTTAGAGGGCAGCAGTGGCAAGACTATGGGAGGAGACTCTCCGAGTAGCATGGGCGGATCCCCAATGGGAATGCGAAGTACCCGGCCAAGATCGGAAATTGACGTAGTGCTAGGCCTGCGCATGGGAGGCGGTGCAGGAGTGCCCATTGTTCCTGTGCCTGCTTCTCACCAGCGCATCGAAGAGTTAGATGATAATGACCCACCCTCTCCCAATGGTCAAGATACGCTTATAGTGCGTCAAGTGAGTGGATTCATCATCATGAGCCTACAAGCAGACCATCGAGTTTCGTTGCTGTGGACTGCTTCTCATTCACCGTGTCAAATTATGAACTCCATGAGTGGAGGAACTAACAGCCACTTATCGCTGCTGCAAGTTGCGTAATGTATTTTTGTTTTCAATTCAACTAATAACAGGCTGTCTGAAAAAGGACAACCCGCAACAAGGCCGCTACAGCCCCCGAGAGCATGACAACAGCGCTGCCATGTGAGAGCCGGCTATAAAAAAAAGCCTATCCCCAGGTGTGCAAGTGTCGAATCACGAGTTCACTCCCATCAATCAGACAATGTGAAACAAGTAGGTCGCAAACGCTCACTGCCTAAGTGCTAGTAGATGGCAACCATGTTTCGCCCCACATTAATATCGCGTTGCCAATGCAAAGGATGTCGATCTGCGCTATAACAATTCCGACAAATATACGCTCGAGAATGTATGCAACACTAAGTTTGCGTTGTCTTTTCGGTGGGTTTCGTATCCGTTGAGTTTCATAACTGTGAACCGCATGCGCAATTGCGTTTCGAGTCGAGACGGCCTGCATTGGTCACTTCTCCTCTTAAAGGTCTATGTATTCTTGTGTTTCGTACTTTTGGTTTCTTCTATTCAGTATTTGTCAGATTTAAACTCAGACAGTCTCTAAGGAAGAATATCTACGTATGCACAGGCAAATCCATGAAGTTGACTAACCAAATCACCCTTACATAACAATCGAATGTCTAGTCCTTCTGAGTAGGCTGCCTTACTGACAAATTATCCACGCTAGTAAGCAATACCTGCGTGTTCAAAAAAGGATAGCTTGCGTTGGCTACCATAACCTCACCATCGTAGTGATATTCTTGCAAGTCTTGGAGGTGGAGGTGTTTTTTTCCGTAGACGTCCGAAATACGTTTAATCCATTCGCGAGAATGACACTTATTCACAACAGTATAACTTATTCTCAATGCAGCTTCGTTTTCTTCTTCTGATGTGTTTTTCCTGGAAACCGGCAAAAGAAGATGCAATTTGAGTGATATCTCAGCCGCGCGTGCTTGCAAGTCTTGTACTGTAGCCTGTACTTCAGTTTGGCAGTGCTCTGGTAAAGCGTTCCGAGCCAACTCACTGCACATATCACTCATTATTCGTGCCTGTAATGCAGTTGCTAGAGGATATAATAGAGCAAAGTCCAAGCGCTCTTGAAGCGTGGTTAAGAGAGAAATACTCCATTTCGTTGCTAAGGAGTTCTGTGGAGATGGACTGGGGTGTCGCCACAAACCGCATACGTGAGCCCTGACACGTTCCACCATAAAGTGAGATGGCGAAAAGCTTCTCCGAAGCCACTCCAGAAATTGGTGGCCATACTTCGTTTCGATTTCTCTTACTCCGGTGTTTGAAAAATCCTGCTGGATCAAATACCAGAGCACATTCTCTTTCTCAGCTATGTCTCTCATTTCGCCTTCGCTTATAATTCGTTGACACTCTGCGCAATAGGCCCCCTTCCAATCTAGGAAGGAAAACTGCGTATGACAACAGTTCTGGAATGCATCGTAAACAGGAGGATGAACGCTACCTCCTGGGCAAAAAATGTCACCCGCGCAATGCATGTCGCAATTAACCCGTCTGGTGGGATCTCTGGGTGCTATACAGAGCGAGCATCGACATTCGAAACCTCGCCGTTGAAGAAACGTATTTCTGCGTAACGAAATGCAGTCTTGCAATTCCATATCATCTATGTAAGACAGAGTGAGTTCTTCACCTACGCTAATGTCTCTAAGCGCAACGAGTGAATGAATGGATGCATCATCCCTGGACACGCGGAGATTAGGTAGACACGAATGATTAAGAAAAGATGGCATCCACATAATCATATAAGATTGTGCCTCGGCTTCTTCGAAACAGTTAGTGCTCCACCTGTTGCTTAATTTTTGCAACAATTCTGGAGACACTGTCAGCTGAAAGAGATCGACGATTCTTTTTGTGCACCTTTGAGGCGAGTCATTACTTCTTCCTCGCAACAACAGAAGAAGATACTGTTCCTCTGCTGTGATGGTGAGCGTTGAGAGTTCATGTGCAAAACGCGACTTCGCGGACTGTTCGTTTGTCAAACTACACAGAGCAGCCCAAACGAAAGGTTTTGCGGTTATGTATTTTTCTTGCTCGCAAAACTCGTTCAGTGTCTCATATGCGATGTTCCCAAGAGCTGGTTTGGAAGAGAATGATGCGGCTTGCTGCCATGCAACGCTTGCCACCGCGACTGGTGTTTTACTTACCAAAACGCGCCCCTTATCTACATCATCTACACACGAGAACTTGTTTCTCATTTCCTGGCCGAAGGAGGCTTCAACTACTTGAGCAGTGGCTTCGCTAAATTTCTGTAGTTGGTGCATTAGCTTTAATCACCAGTGGTATATATAGAACACCAATTTCTAAGAGTTCATCTGATAATTCTCTAATCATTAGAATCACTCTTATGCTGGCCCAGAGTGCAATGGACCAACGAACGAGCACGTTGTAGTACCCATGTTTCACTTCTTCATCTGGAACTCAGCGGGGTGTCGGCCAGTAGCCGCCAAGCGTAAGTAGATAGATGCCCATGATGTTCAAGGACGCATTTCTGTCCCTATTCCAGACTAGATCTGAACCTGACGAATTTTGACAAAACACGCATCGCTTCAGAGCCCAGGTATCCTCTAGGTCAACGATAACCTGCTGCGCTCTGGGCAGCTCTGCCTTTTTCCCCTTTATCTTTTTGTGACATCTTGTTGGAACCGTATGCAACTTATTGCAGCACTGAGAGCATTTTTGGCTCGTGTAGCATTCACCTATGATCGACACTCGAGCTCCATGGACCTTTTCGAGTTGCGCTCGAAAAGGTCCATGGAGCACAGGGGCGTATCCCAAACCTGTTGAGCAGGATGCGGCTCCACCGAAGGCTACCGGCGTACCTCGAACGCCACTCGTGATCTCCTTGCATAGAGCGTCCAAACACTTGTCTCTCTTTCCGTAGCACCAGAAAGCAGTTTCCGGAAGAATTTCTTCTTCCATACGTCTAAGGTGACTTGAAGTAGCGGCGTGTATGCGGCTACAAACGCCCCCCAAGCGACCAACGACGTTGTCTTACTGCTTGGCAGATTCGCTTTGGCTTCCGCGAGAGTAATATCTTCGTGCCTCGCTGCAGAAAAGACCTTCTCGCTCTGACGCTTGCTCCACCCGCGTCCGCTGTCGTGACAAAGCTGGGCTGTGGACATGCGCACAGTCTCGTCAGAATTGTGCACGGAGCCAAAAACAACATCTCGCCTGCCTGGGTCGATTGCGATGAGATGCTCTCCTGGCTGTGGAAGTCTGGGAGGGTGAGCGCTCTTCATGTCCTGCCCTTCGACCGCAACAAAACCCTTGTGCTTCTTGACCGCTTCGCTCATCGGAACATTTACGGGCTTCTCGTAGAGGAGGGAGGCGGACACTCCTTCGGTCGCAAAATAATTGGCGAACACGGCGCCTTGGCAAGGCTTCAGTTTTGGTAGCCCTGGGAAATAATCTTCAAAGCTCGGGTCGGGACCATTGGGAGTCTTACTCTTCCGGAAGCGCCTAGCGAGGGGAAGAAGTTCATTCTTGAAGACGTACTTTGTGATCAAGATGTGGCGTACTTTGAGCGATCCAAGTGGGATGAGCCTGTGTGTCCACAGACATCCCTTATAGAAGATTACATCTTCGCGGACAGCACATCTGTCTCTATGCGCCGCGAGTTCCGCCATCCAGCGGATGAGCTCCGGGCAGTCCTCCTTTTTTATCTGCTGCGAATCCTTCACACTTCCATATTTATCTGTCCAAGGTCGATAGACACGCTCCAAGTGGCTTCGCAAGTCATCTTGGACTGCTGGGTCCCAAGACGTTTCTCCAGTCCGCAAAGAGTGCCGCATGGCGCACTCGCGAGCACAGCTTCGCTCCTTGACGCTGAGTTTGCGTACGTCTGTCTCAAAGATCGAGAGCTCTCGCTGAAAGGCCTTACGGAGTAAGTTATGGAAGCTCTGCGCCACGTGCGTCCAGGTATTCGCCATTAGAACTACGACTATTTGGTTAATCGTATGCACAATGAGATGCATAGGCACCTGACTCATCCCAGGGCGATCTTTGAGCGTTTCGTAGGCCTCTTGCACCTTAGAGTCAAACTCCCGCTGTGCTCCGCGGGCGTCCGAGCCCCCCCATATCTTGATACAGTGTAGCCACCAGGTCTGACTCGTTATATCCGGAAATCTCCCGGAGGCCAGCTCGCGGATGAGAGTGTGGTTGGCGAGGAGTAAGCCTGTAGCCACGCTGTCTTGCAGCCTGCTGGTCGCATCCTCGATCACGGCACGTAGATCCGGAGAAGGTCTCAACCGCCCTAGCTTAACTTTGATTGAGATGTCTCTGTATGTGTCTTCGGCATCTAATCCTTCGACGCTCTTGCGCTTCCTTGCCTTCGGCATCTGCCATAGCCAACAAATAATACGGCCGCGTGAGGCGGCGGGGCGCTCGTAAGCTACTCCCTGAACGTATGCGGCTATGATACAAAAATGACAGGGCTTCGCCTGCGTTCTCTGTGGAAGTGCAAATTGCTAGAATCTGCGAACTACAATGAGAGCCAAAAAGTGCATGGACTTGAAATTACGTGCTAGCTTCTCGTATCGAACACGAATTCTACGAAATTGATCCAGAAGTCCGAAAGTCTGTTCTACAACGTATCTTCCTCTATATATACATCCGGTGTGCGGCGTCTGGGAATGCTAGCTATGCTAGCTATCAAGCCGTGCTGCTGGCAGACGCTGCGACAGTGCGAAGCGTCGTAACCTTTGTCCGCAAGTAATTCCGTAGATTTCCGGCCATGATTCACTTTGCGCTGGAATGTATCCAGCGTATGCTTGAGAGTCAGAACGTCGCTCTTGTTAGCTCTGCGCGAGACAGCGCAGAGGGGAGTACCTCTAGAATTTGTGAGCAACGAGATCTTCGAAGCTTTACGGTCACGATCGGTCGGATTTCTGCCGAGTACGTCCTGGATGCTCTACTTGCGCATGAGTCAAACACGTCTTCAAATATCCTCGCGTTGGACCACATAGCGAAGCAATGGTAGGCGGTCTTATAGGAAGCTCCGTTTACGGGGCGTTGACTCCATTGGCACCCCGTCCTGCAAACGAAGACGATGCGATCTAATATATCTGCCGTTGTCGGTTTCCGCTTACGTCCTAGATTTGGCCAGTTCGACCTTTTAGCTTCGAAAGCACATATTGCGTCCATGAGTTCATTCTTGAGCTGAATTTGCATTTCAGCTACAAGACCGTTCTTGACTTTTCAAACACATTTTCAAACGACCTCTAATGTAAAAGCTCTCCGTGGTGTGATCATGAAGAAACGTAAATAGATCACATTTGCATGCTGTCGGAAAATGGACTACCCGACATTTGACAAATTGCTATATTTGCATACTCGGTGGCACATACTCCCCATCTTTATAAGACCCGAACATACCGGGGCTAGAAGTGAATTTGGAATCTGAATTATCGGGAGTTTCTACAAATACTTTACTTTTGTTCACGACCCTTTGTTTTGTACGGCTACCTCTGCGCACACGCTGCCAACGATATACGTGATTTTTGTCCGGCGCAGACTTCCACTTCTCGCCATCGTGGCCTGTTTTCGTTAGGCCACGGCATTTATTAGCGGAGTAGGGCGGCGAGCGTCTGCTGGATGCATAATACTTCTTGGTACTTTCTGCAATGCATTGCTTGTCGCTGCCCTTGATCTTTTCCTTGTTTTACCAAACTTTCTCAAGCTGTTCTTAGCATCTTTGCGCGTAGGACTCTTCATTTATCATGTACATTTTTTAAATTTGTGGCCAAATGATATATGAAGAGATGTATATTGTATGCACATATAAAACTAAAAACAATGCAAGATGTGCAAAAAGTGGTCATAACAGGAATAGCTCGAGATGTAAGTCGCTACTTGCCTGAAGTTCTCATAAACATTGATATCATCCGCTCTATACTGGAAGCCAAGGGAGTAGAAGTGCCAATGTGCTTTTTCATCAGTGACATCGCCGACACCACGTTAGAGATCTTGCGAGCATGGTCTTCCGCTCGTCGTTCTATTGTCCTGCTTTTCGAAGAGAATACGGAGGCAAGATTTCCAAAGCGTATTGAAAGACTAGCGTATGGAAGAAACCAAGCCAGAGCGTACGTGATACGGGAGCACCGTGACGCATCTGCAGTCATTGTTATGGACTTGGACGATGTCAACATGAAGATCGATATAGCTGCAATCGCAGCCACACTGAACAAACTTGCGAAGAAAGGGGGTGTAGACGTATATGGAGCAAATCAAGAGGACAAATATTATGACAGATCCGCTCTCCTAACAACACGTACAAAGAGACCATGTCTGAATGCAAATTGGCCTCTCTGCTTCGGTCTGTGTAGAGGGTACGGTCTTTGTACAGGACTTACAACAAACTCTCTCACTTTTCGTTCAGATGCGCTACCTATAGATGTAGAATCGTGTTTTGGCGGTCTCGCTATTTACTCCGCCCGAGCTTTCTTGGAGAGGGAGTGCGTATATTCGGAACGCTGCGATAAAGAGGAGCAGACATACGCGCGTATTCCAGATCAAGAAATATGTGAGCACGTCTCTTTCCACCAATGTCTCAAAAGGACGAACGCGGCCAGAGGAATTGTCATAGAACCATCACTGCTCAACGAAGGACAATATAAAGAAAAGCGTCACGCCTTAGCCGTCGTACAAGAACCCATATCTTCTCGCACTACGCCACGTGCATTCTTTCATTGGAGCAAGCACTATCTGCAGGCAGATACTGAAACAAGAGCGCCCCGTGGTTTCTTTGCTCGTGTGTGGAGGGAAACTATGGCCGCTGGCCGCAGGCCTACAATAATATGGCTGAGGATGGGGAGTCACGCGCAACACAAACGCCGCTGCGATGTAGACGCGTTCGCCGAAGAAGTTCTTCGGCACATTACCTACAGCATAGTTTTGATAACGGGTGACGGAGACGCAGGTCCTGACGATCTAGGTACACACACCCTCAGATCGCTGCGCAATAGTGGACACGTCGCGGCCTGGTTTTCTCAGAACTGCATTAGTGTAGGCACATTTTGGGGCTTGGACCTGAAACCGTTTCCTATTGGATTAGACAGCAAGCTTGACAACACGACGCTGATGCATTCGGCCTGCAATGGTGCAGATGTATCGTTGCCTTTTCCGCCTGTAGACACCTCGAGTACACCTTTAGTTGCAGTTGATTGCCACATACATCTAAGCGACACCCGGAGAGCTTCGAGGGCAGTGCCAGTTATGAAGGGATGTTCTCGAAAAGAAGTTGCTGCAGCTCTTAAGCGGGTAAACCATGGCATAGCTGTGAAGAATCGAGTTCCCCGCCAGGAAGTGCACCAAGTATGGAAACGCGCATGTTTCGTTGCGTGTTGCGAAGGCAACGGCGTGGATTGTCATCGAACATATGAAGTTATTGCACTGGGAAGGATTCCAGTCGTTCCAGATCGGCCCGCTGTCCGAGCTATGCTTTCTCACGCACCTGTGGTGTTTTCATCGAATCTTGCAAGAGATCTGTCAGATCCAGACGTATTGAAAATGTGGTGGGCGACGTTGAGACCGCAATTAGTAGGAGAGGCTGCTCGTTACACTCGGGGAGCTCAAAACAATTGTGCGGGTCTCTGGCTCTCTCAAATCCAAGCTGCGCGATACACGTCGGCGCGTGAGGAGCAGTTTCCGGGGGGATTTTTAGAATGGGACGCCGCCGCTGCACTAACAAGCCCTCAAATGTTAAGTACTTCTACTAGACCAAATACGACAGTGCCAAGCTTTAGATTCAAGTCTCTCAAAATACTTCTCGCGTTCGCTGTCTTGGCATGCTTTTCATTTGTGTTCTATATGGGGTTTAAGAGGTCATCTGATAATTCTCTAATCGTCAGATGACCTCTCATGCTGGCCCAGAGTGCAATGGACCAGCGAACGAGCACGTTGTAGTACCCATGTTTCACTTCTTCATCTGGAACTCAGCGGGGCGTCGGCCAGTAGCCGCCAAGCGTAGGTAGGTGCCCATGATGTTCAAGGACGCATTTCTGTCCCTATTCCAGACTAGATCTGAACCTGTCGAATTTTGACAAAACCGCATGCGCAATTGCGTTTTGAGTCGAGACAGACTGTATTGGTCGCTTCTCCCCTTAAAAGTCTATGTATTCTTGTGTTTCGTACTTTCGGTTTCTTCTATTCAGTATTTCTCAGCTTTAAACTCGGACAGTCTCTAAGGGACAGCTATGCTTCGCATGTGTCGTTGGGTCATTCTTAAGAATGTTAAAAAAATATATAAATGAATACGCAAGATGCCTTGACGGTACCCTTTCCGTCTTTTTTGCCAAATCCATCGCGGGTATTGATATTGGCTTTTGACAATTGGAACAACTCTAATTGTAGCGCTACATCAGAAGAAAAGAAAGCCGTATTACGTAGTTTAACAAGTGCGATAGGCGAAGAGAGGTGCACCCAAGCATCAACTCTTGACTCCATTCCCCTACTAATTGCCAGGGCTGATCCGCCTTCAAAATGGTGCAAGACAGTCACAACATCGGCACCGCTGAATGATCTTTTACGTTGAATGAGTTGCAGCAGCTCAATTATCTTATGTGGATTTTGCGTTCGTTTTTGCGTTCGCTCTGCTTGATTCATCGTAGTGGCAGATATAAATCAATACGTATGGATTCCGCCGAAAGGGGTGTGGTGGGCTCCCTAAATAACATCCTGGAAATACCGTCCGAAACTGTTGTTAGATTGTTGGAAGTCGTTGAATTGGCGGCGCGTCGAGGGGCGTTTGAGATTGAGGAATACCAAGCGATCGGTGCACTTTACTCTGCATCTCTGGGCTACATCAAAAACTTAAATTCACGATGATGACTCCAGGACACAACGACACTCTTCCTTCTGTGGACTCCGACACACCAGCGTGTCCCACTGCAGAATGTGCGCATAGCATGGGTATAGATTATGTGCGGTGCAAAGTCGAGAGCATAATGCAATTCAAATCTAAAAAGTATTCAAAGACCATATGCGTGCATACATTGACGGATGAGAGCGCAGACTATGTGGAAGGTCTGTATCCGTTCCAGAGTCACCTTCGAGTCTTGCTCTCGAACATCACAGACTCGCCCTGTAATGTCTTAGTAGCGAGTCCCACTGGAAGTGGAAAAACGTTTGCAATCGAAGAGGCGACTAGAAAGGCATTGTGCACGGGGCAGCATCTTTTTGTAACTCAGCCGCTCATCGCACTGGCCGAACAAGTTTTCGCTCGCATAGGTGGAGGTCGCAACAATAAGATATGCCTACGCACAGGACCTTCATGCAGTGTCAGCAGCGACGACGCATGCGTGACCGTGTGTACTTACGAGGTTCTTTCGCGTATGTGTCTCAAGTGCCCACAGGCCTTGGATACAGCGCTTATGGTCATTATAGACGAGATTCACTACATTGCCTCTGATAGAGGACCAGCAATCCTAGAGATATTGCATGCTTGCTCTCGCGTACCAATCGTTGCTCTCTCTGGCACACTACCAAATCAGAAACAATTTGCCGAGTTTTTAGCAAGCATAAATTGTCTCCCTACGTTTGTTACAGGAGCGCGAAGACGACCTATACCAGTGTCGTATCACACATACGACAGCAAGAGTTGTACATGTCACGTGCTGAAAACAACCTGGCCAGCAGCTCCCCCGTCAATAGAATCCGAAGTCTTAGGCGGGATTAACAACAAACAGGATTTGCTGGCGTGTATTTGCTGCCTGCAAAAATGGGATAGCCTCCCTCTTCTTGTCGTTTTGTTCTCGTGCAGGAAGCTCGAACAGTTTGCGGAATGGGCAAGTTGTCAAGATCATCTCAACTCGAATGAGAAAGGCAGAGTCACCGTTCTTTTCAGGTCAATGATGCGCAATGTCCCAGAAGAAGACGCCGTGCTATTTCAAGCACTGCATGCTCGAGCCCTTCGGGGTATAGGGAGCCATCACTCTCACTTACCAGTGCCCTACTTAGAGCTAGTCTGCCGCTTAGCAGAAGAACGCTTAGTGAAAATTGTATTCTCGAGCTCTACGCTGAGTGCGGGTATCAACCTGCCGGTCCGCACTGTCTTGATATGCGGCGCCCGTATGCCGCAGCGGGATTCTACAGGGAAGATGACGTTTGACTTACTCTCACCTCTTCTATTTACTCAATTAGCAGGGAGAGCCGGACGCCCGGGCTTCGAAAGTCGGGGGTTTTGCATAATTGCAACAACAGGAAAGCGAGGATACGCCAGCGCCCAGGGGCTCTTCATGCGTCGTCTGCAACCTGTTATTCCGTACGACGGCTTAACAGAAGGAGATGTCCTGAGAGCGTGCAGGCATGGAAGAAAAATTGGAGTCGAAAGAACAGTGTTTGCTCACCCCGAGGCGAAGACAAACATCACGTACGCAAATGAGTTAACGCACCGGCTGCATAGAGTCAGAGCGACGTGCGGATACGCCATATCCGCCAGAGCAAAGGCCGCTGCAGATGCAATTCTTATCATAGAACAGAACCCCAACGCTGTAACTTATGCAAGAAAAGCACATGATTGCGTGTTGTGTATGTGGAAGTCTAAGCATAAAATCTACTGCGTGGCTCCCCGAGAAGCAGCACCATCAGGTGCGACAGAGATTACAATGGTAGGGTCTAGACAGGGACGGCGTATTCCGCTGCACATATTTGCTGTTGTTCAGGCTACAAGATTAGCAATGGACACCGTTGCAGCTGCTGGTGAAGAAGCACTTGCGCTAGCATCGGCAGAGATCTACGTCCAGCAAAACTGCCACTCGTGCTTTTTGTCTCCGCTAGCCCTGGAAGAAAATGCAATAGTTGCCGCTATGCCAGCTGCCTATGTGTCGAGAGAAGCCGAGGGGGCGGTCCTAACTCCACTAGGACAAGCAGCTTGCAACATCCGAACCAGTACAAGTCCATGCATCCTTATGGATATTTTGCTGTCTACGGAATCGGATTTGTCGAGCGAAACACTGGCTGGTATATTGAGTCTTGCCTTAGGCGAAGGACGAACGGATGCAGACAACAAAGATGCTGGAGACTCCGATTTGCTCGAGGTTGCGACTGTACTTCAAATTATAAAAGATAATCCGCGCCTTAACGATTTCTCGTGCCTTACCCAGAGGAGCCTTACGCAAGGAGTGATCCTATGGGTGAGAGGTGAGAGTTTAGAAAGCATCTGTATGAGACAGTCTTTGTGCTCAGTCGGCACGCTATGCAGGCATCTTGTTCGAGTGCACGACTTAGCAGAAGAAACATCGCAATTCTGTCTGGAAATAAGTGTTGTCCAGTTGGCGTTGGTGTGCCGGCAAGTACTCGAGCAGCTCTGCAGAGGCCTTCCCTTCCTGAAGCGCGGGTCGGGGCGTGTCAGCTGACTCGAGCGCGGCAAGTAACGAAAGCGTACTTCTTAATAAAAAAGGTGATATACAACGTGTTTTCCACTTCCATACCACCCAGACATTTTTTTTCCCTATTCCAAAAGCATTCATGTCTATTGTCAAGCAACGATCTCATTTTTCATCTAGTAGCAACGACATTCTTTCGTATTATCTGTATCAACCTTCTTGCATCTTGGTAGAACCGTTCTTGGCAAAAAACGGAATAGTACCGAATGAAATCTCAGCAACTCGCTGCTTGGCTGGTGTTGCTGCTGGCGCAGCCATTGTAGCATCCTCTATAGACGCTGGCAACGGACGGCGCTGGCTGTGGATATGCGGCGCGCTGTTGTGCATATTGTGCATAGGCATATCAGATGACTTGGATGGTTATATAGCCAGAAAGTACGATTTGAAATCAGAAGCGGGTAAGTATGTAGACGGAATAGCGGATGTGGGGGGGTGGATTGTGACTTGGCTGGCGATGCTATATGCCTTTGGGTTTGGTCGCGTCGTCTATCCTTTTCTAGCTTGGTGTCTTTTGGCGGCGTATGGCTTCTTTCCGAAGGTAGCGAACACTCGAGACACACACCATATTAAGGTAAGAACATTTCAGATTCTGCACAGCACCATATTTCCCCTTTCGGTGGCGCTTTTTTACGCATGTTATCCAATGCGTTAAAAGCGGCTGTTTAGATCATGCACAATTGCATCCCCTCGGCTGTCCTGTAGGCGCAGCACGCCGTTGTCCGGCGTGTCTATCTAATGGACTCGACATGTTCAAGGTAGTCCCTCTTTTGATACTCTTCTGCGAGAGTTCTTTGGTGCGAAGAAGCAATTCTTCGCCATGCCTATGCGTCATCTCTTCGGTGTGAACTTGCGTTTTTTTTGCGACTTGAAGAAGTGCATGAGCATCAAATGAAGGAGATGATGTTTGGGTAGAAGGCAAAGCTAGAGCAGGTGTCGACAGATTATTGCGCCTGTTTACGCTAGTAGTCGCCGTAGGGCGGCGAATACTAGCCACCGATGGCATACCAAGAGAATGTCGTCGAGGCGCATACATTCTTTGTATAGACATTTTTTTTGCGCAAGAGCAGCGTTGGTCCGTTGTATCAGCGCATGTTCAATGCTGATCAGTCGTGGGTGTGATATGCCCCGCCCAGGCCAGGGCCGCGAAAGTTACTTGAGTCCAGAGCCGTCAGACTCACCTCCGACGAGGTTGAGGTGCAACACCTGCTGCACGAGGTACACCTGCAGCACGAGGTACACCACCTGCTGCACGAGGTACACCACCACCTGCAGCAGGTGCACCACCACCTGCATGAGGTACACCAGTTGCATGAGGAGGTACACCTGCTGCAGGTGGTGGTGCACCTCGTGCAGCAGGTGGTGTACCTCGTGCAGCAGGTGGTGTACCTCGTGCTGCAGGTGTACCTCGTGCAGGAGGTGCACCACCACCTGCTGCATGAGGTACACCAGTTGCAACTGGTGCACCACCACCTGCTGCATGAGGTGCACCAGTTGCATGCCTGCGAATTTCACTCGTGAGCAGCTCCGAAGCTTGCGAGTGCTGGCCAGCGGCCGCGACACGCGCAGAGCCATCTCGTGTGTGTTGCAATTTTGCACGCAAGTCTGCAGGCAGCGGGTGCTGAGCATGAAATGCTTCTTCCTTCGCCTGTTGCAAATCAATCTTTATTTCGCCTATATCGTGCTGGAAATTTGCACTGTCACGTACAAACTTCTGAGACAGGGGCTGCGTACCTTCGCTCTGCCGCTGGGCGGCCTGATGGGCCTCAATGAGCTTCGTGCTGACAACAGGCTGACCCCGTTGTAAGGAAACAGGCTGTGTCTTCGGCGGCATATCAAGTTTTAAGCATTATTTATATTTTTGTTGAGTGCGCGAACAAACCATACAGAAAAAAAAGAAGTTCAGAAATATGCACTTGGCAGAGCACTGCGCGTACTTACACAATCTGCTTTTAGCATGGGAAAAACGTGTGCATCAAGAGCTCGGATATTTCCCGGATGATTTCCAGGTGTCGTGTCGTTCTTACGTGAGTGCATACTTAAAAAAAATCGAAGATGAACTTCAGCAGGAATTGAGAGCAGTTCGTGAAACTCGGACTGACACTGAAAAAATGCTCAAGTTTCACAGTAAAGCGGGGGGTACGCTGACTGAACAGCGCACACTACACGACAGAGAAAATAGGTCTTCCTGCCTTACATGAGGTCTCTTAAGGATTGCGCTTGAACAATGATCGTGCACAAAATCTCATGTACGGAAAACATGGATCCGTCAATAGCGTTGGTCTCTACACCTGATTTGTTGGTAGGATCTTCAGCGTTGCTGCCCACTGCGTGCACTCCTTCAACGGGACCAGCTAATGTAGACGGAAATTGTATCATGGGTGGTATGAAAATGCCAGCTGGTCGTCGAGGTTACCACATCCCGTCGCTAGGCATGAGTACGACCGGCACGTGTGTAGCCTTTCCTGTTTATTTGGCTACGAATGTGCCTTATACGAATGGACGTGTAGCTGGAATAGATTACCAAGATCTCTCTGATATCTATACGTACACGCACTTAAATCAGAGCTGGGCACATGCACGATAGGGGCTGTTTTCGGATTAGAAAACATTCAGTGGAGATGAACTGATCCGCATGCCGTCCTAAAGATCTGCTTTTCTCTCCTTTCAGGACAAATGACTTCCACTCCTCCCCCATATCAAAAGACTGCAATGCATACATCTGAACCAAAGCAAGCGTTTTGCAATTCCGCGTGGGGACAACCCTGGAACATCGGGAACTGGTCTCAATTGGGACTGGGTCCGTTTGATTCTACGGACCTCCTCCAGCATCAGCGTAGTCTGGTGCCCTTGTGTATAGCTCCATCTGGTACGCTCGGTCCATTGCAACAAGAGACATCTGTCGTACCCTGTCTTAGTTGCCCACAGGGATATGAGCTCAGTTCGGACCGCCAAACCATGCAGTGCAGGCCCTCCGGGTACTGCAACGCGGCGGAATGCGAAGCGTGCCAAATTCAAACCACACAACCTTACTTTACGGGTAGTTGCAAAGCGTGCATTTCATACGGATGTGATCCCAACAGCAACCGGTGCTCGTGCAACTAGTCATCATATTGCCATCTGAGCAGAATTTGTCATCTTGGAAGCGAGGAGCATTTGGAGGCTCACTTGTTTGCGTGCAAAAAAGTGTAACATATCTGGATGCGAAGTTAAACACTCATCGTCGATTTCTAATATCTTGGAGCGTTCCTGGATAGCCACTTCCATACACTTGAACAGTGTATTCTCCTCTTTACTCTGGGCATTATGTTGTGCAATTTCAGCTTCAAGCTGTACTGCCTCCTGTTCGTTAGTTTTCAGCTGCAATTGAATCATATTTCGATCTTCATCATCGAATGCGTTAGAGGAATTAGTAACTTTATGCAAAAGAGTAGTTAACTGGGTGCGCTTTCGTGCTATGAGTGCTCTCTTCTTTTCGTTCTCTTGTTTGTATGCTTCTGAATGCGCGTTCAGCTCTTTCACAATATCTTCGTAGGTACGTGTCATTTTTTCACGCGCAGGAAAAAACATTACGCTCCACTGAACGCTACACCATAACTGCTTCACATCTTCCATCTTTTTCCGCAAGAAGTGCATGTGCAGTATACGGTTGTCCCTTCATCCGCGGAGCGGGTCTGTAGGAAGTCGAACGCAATATCCGAGGAGTTGCACTTGGCGCACCGAGTTCCTGCGTTTGGTACATGAGTCAACTCGTGTCTGCCCAGATTTCGTAATAGATTCTCGCCTTCTGTACGGAGCTGATTGGTGTGAATACACTCTTCCTGGCATGGCAATGCTGTATGTAGCTCATGGGAAGAAAGATTCAACAGCTCAATGTATGCCCGGCTTTTTTCCGCGAGATGCGGAAACCCGCGAATCTTTTGCAGTTTGCCCTGGTCCAATAGATGAAGAACGCGAAGCACGGAAAAGGGGTAGGCTACGGGACACAATTCTGCGTAGATATACGCTGCATGTTCAAGCTCCACCGCCTCAGTGAGTAGCGCTTTCTCGCTGATGTCTTCGGAAGATAAGGTGCCATAGATGCTGTGCAAGCATAATGTTCGCTGCTGGGCTGTCATGATGCAACAAAAATGCAGTCGGAGACGACGGGACGAGGAACGGCTGAACATTATCATACATCTGCATTTCACCTACTGTCATTTGGATGTACTTGGCGCTACTTATGGTATGATGTGTTGCCATATGCAGTCGGTTCCATCGAAACGAAGCTCATGGAGCTTCGTTTAAAGTGTTTTGCGAAGAGTAATGTTTATGCATGATTATTCTTTCAAACCCAGACAACAAGATGCACTTATTCGACAGCGACTAAACCCTACCCAATCTTAACACCAAATGCCGGCGTAAGCTCGCTTGAAAACTTTGCTCCGTTTCTCGAAAAAAATCTACGCATACGAGCATAGAAAGCAAACAACTCATATCCTCAGCTTTTTGGATCGCCTCGATGCGTACGAAGAGGGTTTGTGTTAATTCTGGTCTTCCACGCGGAGAAGCAAAAGAGAGGCCACGCGAGAGGAATCTGCACGAGTTGATCCGGAGATAGCGCGTTGTAGTCGCTATCTGCCTCGGAATCATCGCGACTTTTACGTTCTGGACAGTCTTGTATGATGCAGACGTGGCCCGAGCGCATCAATTCAAAGCACCGTCAAGGTAGCCCGCGGTGTACCTGCATTCATTCATTCATGATGCAACTTGCAACTCTGGTATTTTTTTGGCACATACCAGCAATCAGACTCTACCCAAGAAAGAGTCTAGCACAATGCACAAGATTTGCATTGTTTTGATTATTCATGTACCAGGTTCGTTGATATTTTTTTTGTGGGCGTATGACAAAACTATGGCAACCGCATCAGATGCTGTTTTCAACGACGTCTTCAAACGAAGATTTGAAGACCTGTCCAGACTTTCTTCGCTGTATGATTCCCCTGCTTCATCAGATCTCTCCTTCGTTGTTGCGGAACCTTCCGCCTCAGCACTTCCAAGTTCTGCGAAAGCGGTGAGTCAGCAGCCTTCTTGTACGTCATGCGAGACACTGGCCAGGCCCTTGCCCTGTGCAGAACCGGGAAAGGGCATGCTCTCTGGAGGAACATCGTGGCTGCTGGGGTTACTTTTGGTAGTGGGCGTATTCCTGGTCATCTTCGGTATTTATCAGCTTTTCCGCTCAAGCTCTGAGCGGAACCGAAAACCAGTCTTGTTTCCGAACCTTCAATTGCCAAACAGACTGCACGGAGCAGTCCACATGCCTAGCACGCCTAGCACAGGGATAGGCTTCGGACCTCTTGCGGGGAGCGGAGGCAACGGCATAGAGGAGAACGACCCAGACAGTATTATACCGGACGAGAATGACAACGGTGTGACGATTGTGTTTTTCCATGCTACCTGGTGCGGACATTGCAAGCAGTTCAAGCCCATTTTCGAGGAAGCGGCTGATGCACATGGGGCAAAGGCAAAATTCAAGTCGGTGGTCAGCGACGTCCTTCAAAAATCAAAGCATGCTTCTAAAGTGCCCATTCAAGGGTTTCCCACTGTATTTGTCTTTAAGAATGGACAGCAAGTGGACTCTATGGTGGGCAACCAAGGGAAGGATGCTCTACTCGAGCTCATCGCTAAGCACACGGCCTAGAGAAAACAGGAGCACATTGCTGTGTGCAGGAAGGTGCAACAGATAGAACAGAGTCAACAGAAGGGCCACACCACCCTCGGACGGGGCATTGAGGGAGACATGGTTGTATGTAAGCATTTGATCCTCCAAACATAAGCCACGGAGGCAGACCTCCCCCCCACGGAGGTACGCCGGCGTAACCTGAAGGCTGCCATGCGTTAAACCCTCCATAACCGGGGTGACCGTGGTTTCCGTGGTGGTGACCATGCTGACGCGCGCCGAATTCAGACTCGATATGTATGTGATTGTTAACAATTAATGGAGGTGACGCTGCGCTTTTCTGGGGAGCGCAGGTGCTCGGTGCAGAACCCTCGCACTCGTGCGCGTGCTCTATGAAAGCATCCGCGTAGCCCGTGTCCCTCGCTATGGGCTGCAAGCGTCGCTTAGGCAGTTTTCGACGTGTACGTAGACCATTGTAACTACTTCGCCTTCGCATGAGGTTTGTATTTTGTAGTTGCGTGTAGAAAGTGTATAGACGTCGAGACATTTTGCGCATTATGTCAACGAAAGAAACGGACGCGCATAACCTTGCATGTGCCGAGGAAAGGCCTCTTTGTTGGTTGGCGTACATACCGTGCTGCATGCTTGCAGCACACCAGTAAGCGCGCGACCTTTCGGGAGGTCGCCAGCACCGACAAACGAACAAACCTCGCAATTGCTACTTTGAGCTATTAGTGCGGAGTCGATCATATTGTTGCAGTTGCTTCTCCACGGTTCCAAAAGCGCATCACATCTGGCTTCCATGCGCACGCAGTCGAGGCATGCCTGAGAAGTAGCATTATGCACAGCAAAGAAGCTAGTGTTGGGGATAACGACGGGCTTGTCCACAAACGGAGTCCACTGTCTTCCTCCATAAGCAAAGAAACCTAATGTGACCATTTCAAGACTTTTCGTTTTTTTATTGGAAATTCCTAAGGAAATCACTGAAGAGATGGCATGCGTAAAGTGCGGAGATGCTGCACAACTTTGTTGCCTAGGTCAGCAATGCAGTAAAGGAATAGTATGCGACGTATCACAAAACAACTGTTATGTACCTAGTACCTGCGGTTTGAGATCTCTTCCTGATGCAAACATCTGCTGCAAAGGAGGTCTGTGTGCAACTCCGGATAAATGTTACGACAGGGACAATATTTGTATGTCTGAGGAGGAGGTATCCACTCAAACCTTCTTTGATATATGGATAATACTGATGACACAGTAATACTGCGTTACTGTAGTGCTGTGTAAACGAGTACGTATCGACAAACTGTACGATGAGTTGCTTCACGTTTGTATTGGTCGTCGCTTGTCTTTGCGTGCTTGCGCTTACCTTCCAAACCAGAAGATGCGCTACTTTAGTTCATACTCCCATTAGGCATTCGGTCATGTTTTGCACAGTTAGCTCCTTAGATTCAGGAGTACCAACACAGCCCACATCATTCTCCGCTCACTTCTATAATACTAAATTCGTCTTAGCGGTCTCCCCACACAACCCCGAAGATTTCGACGTACCCGGCCCGGAGATGGGAACTTTTACGTACTCGGAAGAGAAAGAATCGAAGTTTGGGACTTTAACAATGGAACAGCTTCACAAAAGTGCGAAATCCGTATTGACATTGAATTTCACGCATAGTGCAGGTGGAATACTATCGGGCATCATATACGAGAGGGGTGCAATCATCGCAAAGCAATGCGGAGTATTCCACATCTGTCCTGACACAGTTTCTTAAGAGTTTTCAAATCACCAAAGCGACGAAGGAATGGGTAATTTGTTTGGTTCGATGAAAATAAGTCTTCTCACGGAACCCGCTAAGAAACCCATAAGATCCACTCATGTATGCTTTACGCACTTAGAATTTCTCAAAAACTCCTGCGCGTACCTAGGAGAGTGTGCACCCGCAGGGAAATACGGAATTGAACTGGCTGGTAGACAAGTGGCTGAGTTCAAAGGATGCCAGTCTCAATTTGTATTGAGTGTACCCAAAGATTTTTGGGAAGACAAAGACTCAATTCCACCCAAGATTTTAGGTAGCTGCCATGATGTTCCGATCAGAATTAGCAATGCCACGTTGAGAATTCTATTTACTGGTCTCTTTATTCTAGTCTTTGGAGGTATCTTCATTTTTGGCGTGCTTCTCTTCTATAGTCACAGAGATAGCAGCGAAGAATCGATATATCAGGCCCACACATGATACGCTTTGATCTTGCGTGGACAATTAGTTCCTCGTTCTTTCAAAACAAATTTATAAAGAGAACAAGTCCTGTAATCAGAATTAAAGCTGCTATGATGATGATGACGGTTAAGCTAAGGCCGTTATCGTCAGGCGTGGGAGCGGGGGTTGGCGAATAGGTGGGCGCGGGCGTGGGCGAATAGGTGGGCGC
>Ga0206129_10002934_pt1 | contig 20291 bp, 6 predicted proteins | sample Helgoland_Spring_8_FD_148616 | JGI IMG/M metagenome (GOLD analysis project Ga0206129, IMG submission 148616) | Pelagic subsurface seawater microbial communities from Kabeltonne, Helgoland, North Sea - Helgoland_Spring_Bloom_20160502_2 | ecosystem: Environmental > Aquatic > Marine > Epipelagic ...
CCCTATGAGGCAGACCTTTGGCCTGCAATGGCATTTCCCGAATCTGGTCCCAGGGCGTTACCCTGGGCTAGTATGCCATGAGCCCGTTGGGCTCTCAAAAACTCACTTCCCCTTAATCACGGCCGCCTTGATCAACTCACGCGCCTCAATCGTTTCTTCGCTCTGCGGGGCGAGTTTCTTCAGCTTCCGGTAGACCTTGCCGGCGCCGGTCAGGTCGCCGGCGTTGAGCTTGATTTTGACCTGGGTCATGATGAGGAGGCGGCGCTGGCCGTCGTTCATGTCTGCCTGGAGCATCTGCTCGGCGAGGATGGCCGCTCTCGGGTCGCCGATACTGGCGTAGACCGCAATCACGCTGACCATGAACTCCGGATCGAGACGCAGCATCGGATGGGTGGCCAGCGAGGTATCGATCAGACCCAAGGCATGCCCGTGGTCTATGGTGGAGGTGGTTCGGGCCATTCGCCGAATCCGCATCCGTGCCTGCTCCACATGCTCTTGCTCCTCCTCAGATAAGGGCCATCCGCCGCGGTGCAGCTTGGTCAGCAACGCTTTTGCTTCCTCGGGCTTCCCCTCCGCCAACAGTGCACCCGCCAGCAGACGGCTGGAATCCATGTCCGCCATCGTCAAGGATCGGACAAACGCATCCGGGAAGGTGAAGTCCAGCGATCCGGAGTCTTGAGCGCAAAAATAGGTCAGCACGAACGAATGCACGCCCGGTTCGAGATGCAGGCTGCCGTGTTTTACTTCGTTCGCTACGGCCTCCTCTTTGACCCCGTCGTGATCAATCACTGTTTTCGAACCCACCACCAGCCGGCTACCGTCACGCGATTGCAGCGAAAATGCGTAGTCACCGGCTTTCTTTACCTTCAGGTAGCCGGTGGCTTTCAAGCCGGAAGGTTGGGCTGTCTTATCGTTGCTGCCGTCTTCCTTCGTGGTGATCTTCCAATAGGGAAGCATCACGCCTTTCAGGTGCTCCGGGCCGATGTGTTTCAGGACGCCCTGCACAACCGGCGTCAGCGCGTCGAAGTCGGGCAGCTTGTCCCACTCGCCGGCGTAGCTGGCGTAGTTCATTCCGCGCTCCTCGCAGGCCTTGGAGGTGTACAGCTCAACCGGAAAGTTTTCAAAACCCTCCGCCATCCGGTCTGGGCCAATTTTAGGGCGCCTCAGGATCGCCTGGGGAGGACGGGCGTACTCGCCGAAATTGGCAAACTCGTCGGCCTCGGCCCCGGTTTCACTATCCCATCTTCTACCCACACCGATGCCGATAGAAAACAGCTGTTTGCCATCGAGGCTGTAGAGAACCTTCGTGACCATCGCATCACGGGAATTATCGTCCCTCATATGGTGGGCCATCGTCAGTTTCTTTCCCGACGCCAGGCCCCATTGGTTGACGACGCCCTCGCGACTGCCCGCAGCGAGCCGTTTGCCATCCGGCGAGAAGGCCAGCGACAACACCTCGCCCTTGTCCCTCTCGAGCGTGCGCAGCGCCTTGCCAGTGGTCGCGTCCCACAGCCGAATGTGGGAGTCATCGATTGCGGTGGCGATGCTCTTGCCGTCCGGCGAGAACACCACGGCATGAACGGGCCCGGCGTGCCCGCTCAGGGTCAGCAGTTCTTTACCGGAGGCGGTATCCCAAACCTTGACCGTCCGGTCATGACTGGCCGATGCCAGACGCTTACCGTCCGGCGAAAAGGCCAGCGCGAGCACATCACTGGCGTGCCCGATGGACGAGTGGATCATCTTACCGCTGACGGGATCCAACAGCGTGATGCGAGCGTCCTCGCTGCCCGTCGCCAGCCGCTTGCCGTCCGGCGAAAAGGCCAGTGAAACGACGCCGACCGGAGCGACTCTGATCGTGTGCGTTGCACTGGGTTCCATGGTGATTTTACCTCCATTGTACCCACCATGGGGTACCATCTTATTCTTCCCCTCTAAGATCGCGTCAACGTCATACACCCTGACCATTCCGAATTCGTATCCCGCGGCGAGCCGCCGGCCGTCAGGTGACAAGACCAGCGAGCGCTCCGTGTCGCGAAGCGCTCCTCCCAACACCGTCTGGCTTCCCAGCCTGCGCGTTGTGCTGTCGCGGCGTCGGACAGGACCCTTCAAGTCACGCATGTGAATAAACGAACCATTATGAGCCTGGTGACTTGAAAAGGCGCTACGACTCAAGTCGGCCGATACACTAGGAGACGTCACTAGCCGTCTCCAGTCCTGTCTTGAAGGGGGCTGAATTAGCCACGTGATGCGGTTCTCTCCACCTTTTTTCAGGACTCTCTCCGGGATGATGATGTTTCCGTCGGGCCATTGCCACATGCGACCGAGCGGCTCGCCGTTAATCCAAACGTTCGCGCTGCGAGCGTGGGTCACCCCAAACTTGAATATCAGCTGCTTGCCCTTCCAGCCCGCGGGCAGGTCGAAGGTTTTGGCGATCCAGAACCCGCGGCCCTTTTCGTATGGGTAAATGAACGACAGCCCTATGCCGTGTTCCGTGCGGAACTGCCACCGGATCGGCGACCAGTGCACCCCTTGTGTCAGCCCTGCGAGCTTCTCGCCCGCCAAAAGATAGTGATACGCGCTTGCTTTAGCAAATTGCCAGGACTCAAGCATGTCGACGGCCGGTCCGATCTGTTCGATTTTCTTGAGCAGCTCTACCGTCGCCTCGGCTTCGCCGCGGACCAATAGCTTGATATCCGACAGCCCCAACGCGGCTTCTCGCCAGTGACTGCTGCCGGCAGGCGAACGGTCCATCACGACGGTCAGCAGCTTTTCGGCAACGGCGTAGCTAGCGTCTGTCGGACTGTTTATCGTGCGACTCAAACTCTGCGCGATCTGCAGCAATTGGCTGTACGGATACGCGGCGATCACCTCATCGACCCGCCGCCCCAGCGCTTCGCGGGTCCGGCTTCGAGCGAGCTCACGGGCTTCATAGCTAGCTGCTAAATATCGTTCCCTATTAATTTCTGCTGCTGTTTTTGATTTTCTTTTTTTGATTACCTGGGCACTCGCGCTCCAGTCTTGCCAAGTACCGAGGCCGTGCACCGCGCTACTCCCCCCCCAGTGATTCAAGGGATACGACCATTCGTAGAGGTTCACCAGATCGTCCAGCGGCAGCTGCGCGAGGGTGTCTTCCTCCGCAAACTCCCAAATCATCGCGACCTTATCGTCCGCGGCCCCGATTATACGTGGCGAGCCATCACTATCGTCCATCAATTTTGTGCCGAAGCCAAAGTCCCCCATAAAGGCCAGATTTATCTGAACATTGACCTCGCCGGCGGCGCGGGCGATCACCTTGCCGCCCGGAGCATCGAGTACCTCCAACTGCACCTTTCTCATGCCAGACCGCAAGAAAAGCTTCGTGACCTGCTGGCCCTCGGCCGTGCGGCCGTCGTCGAATCGCCAGCGGTAGACGGCGTTGGTCGCCCCCCCCGGGGCATGCGCGCTCAAGCGAACCCAGTTGAGATCATGCCCGGGATACACGGCCCCGAGATTGCCGCTGTGGTGCCAACTGAACGAGGCCCACGAAGCTTGCGCACCGCTCCTCTCCAGCGGCCCGCTTGTCGCATCCGCCATGGGTTCCATCGCGGTATAATTATTAGCTAGAGGATTATGGCCAAAGGGCAACCAGCCTTTCTTGTAATCCCCATTCATATCCTTATTTGTCGGATCCTTCCACCACAGCCCAGCCTTACAATTTTGCCCCGCGTGGGCATATTGCAGGATCTCGATGCGATGACGTCCTTTCTTGATTTCAATATCGAAGAATCGCCTTGTTGTTTTCCCCAGAAACGGCGCGAGCAATTGGCCGTCCAAGAGCAGATAGCCCTGAGGTTCAAGCTGGCAAAAGAAACGGTACTGATCGGTTGCCGGAATCTGAAAGGTAGCGCTGAGTCGACTAAACCATGCGGGCCGGGAGGCCAGCGCTTCGGGGACATTCAACCGGTCTGAGCCTTGCGGTCGGAACGGCATACTGCTACGAATGATCTTCCGTGCCGCCAGGTTCGGCCCCGACCGTGACCGACCCCTCAGCGGGACACCCCTTCCCATGATCGCATCGCTTTCCTTCCACAGCTTCTCAAAGCCGTCGAGCGTTTCAAGCTTGGGATCGTAGCGATCGAGGGAGCGGACCTCTTCAAAAAGTTCCGCCTGCGGCTCCCAATCGAGTGGCGCGGGTTGCTTCGCCTTGTCAACCAGGTAGACCCAATAATCCTCGTCGGCGCTGGACGAGTCGAAAAATATCCGCATCGGTTTTCCGGCCTCTGCCCAGACGGTCTGGCAACCGACTCGCTCGCCACCTAATCGATACGCAATGGGGACCAGGCGGCTCGGGTCGCGTCCGGGGACACTGATCGACGCGCGTGCGACGTCAGGACCCCTGGTAATAAAACCTGCCTGACGAAGATTCGGGTCGAGGACCTCGATCGTAAGCGTCTTGGCGCCAGCGGGGATGGTCACTACCCTCTGATAGGGAACCGGCTTACCATCGATCAAGATCTTGTTTTCAGGGTAGTAGGCGACTGACCAGTTGGAAAAGTATTTGTACTCCGGTTTAATGGCGTACGTCGCCGAGCCGGTAACGCGCATGATCGGGCCGCCTGCTTTTTCAGCCAGTCGACCGTAGGCTTTGGGGTCCCACTTCGTCTTCGCCTGTTTGTAGCGCTCCTTCTCCCTGGCAATCGTCGCCGCTTTCTCTTTCGGCTTGCGGATGTCATGCTTGATGGCGCTCTTGGTCTTCGGATCAAAGGCCAGTCCGCCCGTGACCTTGAGCGGTTTCAGATCCGCGAGATACACCTGCGGCGGCATCCGCAACAAGGCGGGGTAGGTCCCGTCGCGTCTCATCTTGCCGTCCACCGTCACCTTAACCGGTACCCGAATCTCAGCAGTCGAGAGATGCCAGGGCACGGGTTTGGCGGCGGGCTTGGCAGCGGGTGCAGCGTCCGCCGCCGAGAGTGGTGCCGCGCAGCACAGTGAGAGTGTGATGAGGAAGGATTTGATCTTGTTTGGGAGACTCATGAGTTAATTTCGCTTCTAGTGCTTCTTCGACAATCGTTCGCATTCGCCAGCTTCCCTGGCGGATCGATGGCAGTTCTATTCTCTAGATTACTCCCGTTTTCGCAGATCTGGACAGAAATTCTTTAGTGAAATGGGGGCGATGGATGCCGGGGACTCGTAATAACCTGCAGGGCGCCTTTTTTGCCATCACCCGCGTTGTCACCAACGCAGCTACGGAGGAGTTTCGCGCGATCGGATTCCCCCTCGTTCAAAATCAACAACATGGTGCTTAACTACGTACCATTCAGGGCTGACCCGAATGGCACGTCAACAAGACGGTTTTCAGGGTGAAAACAAAACAGAGGATCTGTCTCTCGCTCTTGGAGGCCAACGGTCTCACGGCATACTAGCCCAGGGTGAAACCCTGGGCTGGGTGCCGGCATATTTCCGCAGGCTGAAGGCCTGCTGCATAGTTCATCGATCCAAGCCGGAATCATGGAACAAGAGCTTCCCCATCAGCGAGGGGCGAATTGGCCGGGCTTATGCGGCAGGCTTTCAGCCTGCGGTTTCTCCGTGACCGTTTATCCAGGGCGATGCCCAGGGCTAGTATGCCGTGAGACCTTTGGCCTCCTCAGAAACCTACCAGGACTGCCTCCTGCGCTTGCCCGGTGTTGAATCATGGATGATCTGTTTCCTTTTCATCTCTGTGTGCCGCTCATTCCGTCCACAGAAAGTTCGGACGACCGTGGGTGACCATCTCGCCGATCTCGTCCTGGCTGAGAGCTCGACGGAGGGCAATAAATTCGTCGATACGGCCTCGGAAGCCTTTGTGTTTCGGATGAGGGGATTCCAGGGAGCCCCACCATTCCCAGTCGCCGAGCCGCATCACGCCGGGATTGAGCGGGGTGTTTTCGGGGAAGTCCACCAAGGGCCCTGGTTCCCCGTCGAGGAAGATTTGTGATTTCCCCGTCCGCATTGAGATGACGTAGGCGACATGGTGCCACCGCCCCAGTTCCACTGAGTCGCGGGAATACGTGCGCGTGGATATCGTCCGGTCGCCATGAACGATCTTAGCGCATGCTTTCCAGCCGGCCCCGTTCAACACTTGGAGATGCAGGGACCCCGGACCCCAACCATTTGAGGAGATCAGTGAGGTGTTGTTGCAGTCCCACCGATCGGCCTTCATCCACATCGCGATAGTGACTTCTTCGTGATTCGTCCCGAGATCCAGCTCGACCCGGTCGCCGTCGCGGTCGAAGAGTAACGCACGCTTGCCGGGCCAGCGGCCGGACACCCGACGGACACCTTTCAGTCGTGCCACTGGGGCTTCGGGTAGAGCGCTGATAAGCTCGAGCGACTCCCCGCGTTTCTGCATCGGTAAATAGGCGATGATATCCGGATCCTGCGTGATTGTGTCATGCCACTGCTGCCATTGCGTAAAGCCGATCGAGCGGGTGGTGGGGAAATCATCGGCTCTGATGCGCGCCGCAGTGACTCCCTCTGACGAGGAAACCCGTATGGTATCGTCCATTTCCAAACGCATTTTCTTGGTGCTGCTGGCTACTACCACATCCACCTCTCCATCGAAGACCCTGACTTCGGATGTCCGGCCCTTAGGATCGACGGAAACCCCGAACTCAGTACCTAGATCGATCACCTCCATCTCAGCCGTATTGATGGTAAAGCCATGGCCCGCCTCCGGGGCCGCGGCCCGGCAGATCCCTTGCTCGAGATCGAGCTCGAAGGGACTGTGGATCACGAAAATCGCCGGTCCTTTCATCGCGAGATCCACGCCGTTGAGCAGGCGCAGGTGGATGGATCCGGAGCGCAGCACATACCGACCGGGATCGCAGCGAACGCCATCTGGTGCATACGAGGGGTCGAACTCCGCTTTGGCCTCGGCCACGAGAATCGCTGCTGGAGAAGTGGCTGACGCAGGTGCGCTACTGTCTGGTCGCGTCACCACATCAGGCTCTGGTTTCGCTGGGGGACTGAGAAGAGACCCCGCCAGCAGGATCAGCAAAGCTGCCGCCATCCCCCACGGGAGCGCACGCCAAAAGGTCGCCAGCGAGACGCCTCGCCGTCTCCTGTTGCCGTGCAGGACCTCTTCGCGAAACTGCTGACGGGCGCTAGAAGAGTCGCACTCCAGCCCCTTCATCACACCGGCCGCGAAGGAGCCAGGTCGCGAAAACGCGTCGCGCAGTTGCGGTTCGATGCTGAGGAACTCGATGAACTCGTGGCGCTGCTCCGGGCTCAGAGATTCGGGAGTAAAGTCGCGCGCTTCGCCATCGAGCAGCGATTCCAGCAGTTGGTTGAATTCCCGATCGTTCATGATGACGTCTCCTTCAGGCAGGTGAGCAAAGCTCTGCGGGTTCGGCTGTTGGCGGTGCGCACCGCCTCGGCTGTCATGTCTAACGTCTTCCCAATCTCGCCGGAGGTCAAGCCATCCTCATAGCGCAGGCGAAAGAGCTTCCGCGCCCGCTCGGTGAGCCGGTTCAGGCAAAGGTGAAGACGCTCCTGGAGATCGATACCGCCGGCGCCTCCTGATCCCTGATCCATTTCCCCGTTTTCTTCGGTCCACTCAAGAAAGCGATCGAGGTTCGCCTGCCGGCGGCGTGATTTCTTGAAGTGTTCCCGCACCACGTTGCGCGCAATGCCACGAAGAAAGGAGGGCAGGGCAGTGGCCTCCCCGACCCGATTGAGCAATCTCAATCCGCGGAGGAAGGTCTCCTGTGCCAGATCGTCCGAGACGCTCAGATCCGCGCACAAGACCGCCACATATCCCCGCAGCATCCGCTGGTGGGCCTCGACCAGCTGATTCTGTGCCGGCAGGTGCCCCTGCTTGGCCAGCAGGAAGACCGACTCCTCATGCGACAACAGATGAGGCTCGTCGCCGGATCCGGGTGGGGCTTTATCCAATGGTTCACTCATCTTTAATTTTTTCGCCTCGTACACTCTACAATGGCCACCCCCCCCACTTAGCGTTCAAATCGGTATTTCAACCCCTTCCGCCCCCACACCATCCTCAAGCTCCGATCTCCTCCACAAGGTCCTCAGGGACACCCCGTGAACAGCAAGTTCCTAGCAGTCCAACTCCCAGATTTCCCCGAACCAAACCAAACCAAACCAAAAAATAGAAATATGAGAAAACGAAACATTACATTAGTAACAGCGATCGCGGCAGCGGCCGCATTTGCCCCGACCGCTCAGGCGGCGATTGTGTCGATCACCTCGGTAAGCACCACCCTCAACACGGTCCCCGATCCCGATACGCTAATCCTCGACTCGTTCACCGCGGGCACCCTCTATACCACGGCCACGGACTTGGTGACGGGGACCTCGGTAGACACTGGCACCCTCGGGGGTGAGGGCGGCGTCATCAGCAACCAGGACAATTTCGGTTTAAACCTGATCTACTCACGCGGCGGAAACGACACACTGAACGCAACCTATACCGTCAGTGACTTCGGTGGCGCGAACTGGTCCGACACCAACGGCGCCGGCGCGGATTTTTTCGTCTTCGAGGCGGGCGGCAACGACTCTATCAGCGTTAGGCCCATCTTTGTAGGCGGTGCTGTAGGTGCATACACCGTGCTTAGCACCAAGGGCGGCACCGTCAACTGGGGTAACACCAATGTGACAGTCACAGGTCCCATTCGTAATGGAGATGCGATCTACGGCCTGGCGTTTGCCATTACCGACCTGCTGGAGCTCGATGGCACCACGCCCCTGACCAACAGCTCGGTGATCCAGGGGCTCGACTTCGACGGCTTCAACGGAGACATTGCCAGCATCTCGGCCGTGGCGGTACCTGAACCCAGTGCCGCGCTGCTGCTCGGTGTGGCTGGTATGACTCTTCTGGTTCGTCGTCGCCGCGCCTGATTCGTTTGATCAACTTCGGGTTTCCGCTTGAATTGTCGCCGATCCGGTGGGCCGTTCAGCGGGAATCCGCTCCAACTCCCAAGGCGCTTGCACCTCGGGAGTTTTTTTTTGCCCTTGTTGAAGGCTTCAGACCTTGAGGGGCGTTCCGGATCGCACCCCCCTTGCACCCTCCTGGGCGGGCGAATCCCGCACCGGCGGGAGAAGATCCCTCTCCGCTCCCCTCAACGGCGCCCCCAAGCGCCCCACCAGCAAATTCCTAGCAGCCACCCCTCCCGGGCCCGCCCGGGCCCACCCGGGGGAAATCATTGATGAAACGGGGCTCAGAGCAGCCGTTTCATAAGAATAAGAGCAAAACAAATGAAACAACAAAAAACCCAATCCCTCGCAGTTCAACGCCCCTCACAGGGCGCAAGGAGAAGCACCATGACCAAGCACATGATTCGTTTCGTAGCGCTTGCACTATTGGGATTCGCACTGGTCCCGGTGGCCAACGCCGATATTGTGGCGATCACCTCGGTCAGCACCTCCGGCTCGATCGATCTCGACACGTTCACCGTGGACACCGTCACCTATACCACGGCCACGGACTTGTCGCTGGGAACCTCGGTGAAGACTGACAGTCATCCGCTTGACGGCCGCGTCATCGGCAATCAGGACAATTTCGATTTAAACCTGATCTTCTCACGCGGGGCAAACGCCGCCGACAACGCCTGGAACACCAGTTTGTTCGGTGGCGCGAACTGGTCCGACAGCAACGGCAGCGCCGCGGATTTTTTCATCTTCGAGGCGAACGGCAACGACACGCTCAACGTTGCGCCCATCTTTACGGACGACTCGGTGGGGCAATACGTCACGATTGCCTCCTCGGGCGTCAACTGGGGCAGCACCGGTGTGACAGTTACAGGTCCCGTTCGTAATGGAGATACGATCTTCGGCGTGGCGTTTGCCATTACCGACCTGAAGGACGCCGGCGGCGTGGCCCTGACCAACAGCACGGTGATCAAGGGGCTCGCCTTCGACGCCCCAAACACTGACATTGCCAGCATCTCGGCCGTGCCGGCACCCGAGACCGACCCCGCCATCACGAGCAAGAACCCGGCCGACGACACCCTCAACGTGGCGATCCATGCCAACCTGGTGGCAACCTTCGACGAGAATATCGCGCTGGTGGACGGAGGCACGATCACGATCCGCGACCTCGGAGCGGGGTCGGATACGGTGATCACCCTGCCGGACGCGCAAGTAACGGTGAGCGGTGCAGTCCTGACCATTAACCCAACGGATAATCTCCTCCCCGGTAACGCATACGCCGTCCGGATCAGTGACGATGCGGTCGAGGACCTGGCCACGGCCCCTAACGCGTTCGCCGGAATCTTCGATGACACGACTTGGAACTTCGATACGTGGGTCGCCGGCGCTGACTCAGTCTTATGGCAGCAGTTCAAGACTGCTATCATCACCGGTACTGAACCCACTCTGCCGGATTACTCTTACGCCGGCTACGACTATTCGGAGTCATCGATTCCCGACACCAGTGGGTGGACTGTGTTTGATGTCACGGACTACGGCGCGGTGGCTGATGATAGCGGGTTCGATGATGCAGCGATCCAAGCGGCTATCGATGCCGCAGAATTAGCAGGCGGCGGCGTGGTCTTTTTTCCACCCGGGCAATTCAAGGTGAGCCCCAACGAAACAGTCGGGGAAAACATCTTTCTGAACGGGAGCAACATTGTCCTAAAAGGCTCTGGCTCTAGCACAGGCGGAACTGAAATCTTCAAAGTAAACAAGAAGGTCAATAACGGGCGCTACATCTTCGAAGTAAAACCACCGAGCACGGATGATTCAACTTTGACCACTGTAGTTGCTGACGCTCCACGGGAAAGTTTCGACATCGAAGTAGCCAGCGCATCGGGGCTTTCAGTAGGGCAGCGCATCGTTCTTCGCACCAAAAGCATCCCCTATGCGCAAGCATACTTCGCCCCTCAGGCTCTGCAAACCACCTGGACACGCATCGAAAGTGAAACAGGATTTTCGATGCAGGAAATTCATACTGTGGCGGCGATCAATGGAACGACGATCACGTTTAGAGAGCCTCTCCACCTCCCGTTGATTATGAGCTACAATGGCGAAAGCATCTCGATTGAGGTGCGCAATTACCCCGTCATTACAGACGTCGGCGTGGAGGATATCCTATTTAAGGGGAACTGGGATAGCTATCCTGAGGATTTTTCTCACCACAAAGACGACATTCACGACTATGCGTGGAATGCTATCCGCTTCGACAACGTTGCGAATGGATGGCTACGAAATTGTGAGTTCAAAGACTGGAACCAGTCTATCTTCTTCGATGGCTGCGCCGCTTTTACGGTGGATAACGTCCAACTCACGGGCAAAAAGGGACACGCTTCGATTCACACACGCAAATGTTATGGAGTTCTCGTCAAGGACTGTAGCGATACCGCCGGGCACCATCACGGCTGCGGAGTTGGCTACTGGAATACGGGCACCGTCTACCTCCGCTACGATATGGCAGGCAACCAGAGCATGGATGCCCACTCGGGCAGTCCCTACGCCACACTCTTTGACAATGTCACCGGTGTAAACTTCGACGGGAACGGTGGACCCCATGAAAGCTACCCCCACCACGCAAAATACTTTGTCGCCTGGAACGTCACTGTGAGTGGCGGGCCGAGCAACTACAACTTCTGGCAAGCAAGCCGAAACGGCCATACGTTCGCGATGCCCTATTTCATTGGTTGTTCCCCCATGTCGATCACTGCAGGAACCTTTGCTGCAAACGAGTCCCCGGGCACCCCGGTTGAGCCCGCTTCGCTCTTTGACGCTCAACTCGCCTTCCGACTCAGTCTTGGACTGGTTCTTGAGTCCCTCTCGCCGGCGGATGACAGCACCGAGGTGCCGGTGAATGCCAACCTGGTGGCAACCTTCGACGAGAACATCGCGCTCACGGGCTCAGGCACGGTCACGATCCGCGACCTCGGACCGGGGCCGGATGTGGTGATCACCCTGCCGGACGCGCAAGTAACGGTGAGCGGTGCGGTCCTGACCATTAACCCAACGGCTAATCTCCTCCCCGATAACGCATACGCCGTCCGGATCAGTGACGATGCGGTCGAGGACCTGGCCACGAACGCGTTCGCCGGAATCCTCGATGACACGACCTGGAACTTCGATACGGCGGCCCCGGCGGTCGCGATCGCCGGCGTGACCGTCGTCGACATCGGCGTCGACGCATACACCTACCCAAATGGGCGCACCCAGGGGTACAGCGACTGGAACACGTCGCTCACGCTCGACGCCAGCGGCAACGCCTACGCGGTGTTCGTCGACAGCAACAGGAAGAACACGGTCGCCAAGGTCACGCCCGGCGGAGTGGTGACCACGCAGATCATCGACACGGCCAACAACAACCTCGATCTGGGCCACAACACCCCGTCGATCGCGATCGACGGCGACGGGTACCTCCACGTGGCCTACAACATGCACAACCACAACATGACGTTGCGCAAGTCGCCTGCGGCCAACTCCGTCAGCGGCACGTGGGTCGATGAAGGCGGGACCGGATCGCCCTGGGGCGCGGGCAGGTTCACCTACCCAGCCATGAGCACGGCCCCCAACGGCGATGTCTACATGTCAATCCGCAACCGCGAGATCGGCGGGCCCGTTCAGCTGTTCCACTACGACAACACCACAGACAGTTGGAGCAGCATCGCCAAATTCGCCGACCAGGACGGGTACACCGCCTATCTGCCGGCCCCGTATGTCGATGAGAGTGGCAAGGTGCACCTATCGTGGCATTGGCAGCAGGGCAGCCCGGGCGCGGAGCGACAGCGTGGGTCCTATGCGGTCTACGACCCGAGCGACGACGACCCGATCGACGACAGCTTCTCCAAGGCCGACGGCACGGCATACATCATACCGATCACTACCACGACCGCCGAACTCTACCAGCCCAGCGAGGCCGACTGGGGTGTGAAGCAAATCGCCGACCACAGTCTCACGGTCAACGCCCTCGGACAGCCGATCATCGCCTACAACTTCTTCCGCGAAGGCGACAATGACCAGCGCGTGCTCCGCCTGAGCCGGTGGGACGACTTGGCCAGTGCGTGGCAGCGCACCGACCTTGAGGGTCCGGTGACCGGCACCACGCTCGGCGATCCGGTCATCGTCAACCGCAACGGCACCCTGCACATCTACTACAACGATGCCGACGGCAAGCTGACCCTGCGGTCTTCGGCCGACAACGGCCTGACATTCGGCGACGCGATCACGCTGACCGACCATGCGGTCCGTGCGGCCCACGTCCTCATCGGCGGCACGAGCATCGGCTCAAACCAGGAAGCGATCTTCTTCCTGGACCCGTCCGACAACCACGCGGCCAAGGTGATGTTCGTGGACTACGCGCAGGTAGCCGACGCCGACAGCGACGGCTTGCTCGACAGCTGGGAACTCAGCTTCTCCGGGATCGTCGAGCTGACCGACCTGACCGGCCTGAAGTCCGGTCCCGGACCGGGGGCGGACACCGGAGACTTCGATGGCGACGGCTATTCCGACCTCGACGAATTCCGGCTCGGCCTGATCCCGAGCGATCCGAACTCGACGTTCAAACTCGACGTCTCACCGGATCCGGACGGCACCGTCGAGCTGAGCTGGGCGAGCCAGGAGGGCCTGCAATTCGAGATCTACTTCACTGACGACCTGTCCCTACCGCTGGCGAACTGGAGCGTGACCTCGCCGATCACCGATGACGACGGCGACGGAGCCCCGACGCACGAATGGACCGATGAGGATGCCGCGTCGCACCCAAGGCGCTTCTACCGGGTGGGCTTGCTACCATAGGGACTCGTTTACTGGCCTGTCCTCGTGAAACTCCCCTCAACGGCGCCCCCAAGCGCCCCACCCCAAAAGCAAATTCCTAGCAGCAAATGAAACAACAAAAAACCCAATCCCTCGCAGTTCAACGCCCCTCACAGGGCGCAAGGAGAAGCACAATGACCAAGCACATGATTCGTTTCGTAGCGGTTGCAATATTGGGATTCGCACTGGCCCCGGCGGCCAACGCCGATATTGTGGCGATCACCTCGGTAACCACCTCCGGCTCGATCGATCTCGACTCGTTCACCGCGGGCGGCACCCTCTATACCACGGCCACGGACTTGTCGCTGGGAACCTCGGTGAAGACCGACAGTTCAGCGCTTGACGGCCGCGTCATCGGCAATCAGGACAATTTCGATTTAAACCTGATCTTCTCACGCGGGGCAAACGCCGGGGACAACGCCTGGAACACCAGTTTGTTCGGTGGCGCGAACTGGTCCGACAGCAACGGCAGCGCCGCAGATTTTTTCATCTTCGAGGCGAAGGGCAACGACACTCTCAACGTTGCGCCCATCTTTACGGACGATTCGGTAGGGCAATACGTCACGATTGCCTCCTCGGGCGTCAACTGGGGCAGCACCGGTGTGACAGTTACAGGTCCCGTTCGTAATGGAGATACGATCTTCGGCGTGGCGTTTGCCATTACCGACCTGAAGGACGCCGGCGGCGTGGCGCTGACCAACAGCACGGTGATCAAGGGGCTCGCCTTCGACGCCCCAAATACTGACATTGCCAGCATCTCGGCCGTGCCGGCACCCGAGACCGACCCCGCCATCACGAGCAAGAATCCGGCCGACGGGGCCACCAGCGTGGCGATCGATGCCAACCTGGTGGCAACCTTCGACGAGAGCATCGCGCTCACGGGCTCAGGCACGGTCACGATCCGCGACCTCGGACCGGGAGCGGATGTGGTGATCCCCCTGCCGGACGACCAAGTGTCGGTGAGCGGTGCGGTCCTAACCATTAACCCAACGAATAATCTCCTCCCCGATAACGCATACGCCGTCCGGATCAGTGCCGATGCGGTCGAGGACCTGGCCACGAACGCGTTTGCCGGAATCCTCAATGACACGACCTGGAACTTCGATACGGCGGACGCGGTCGCGGCGGGTGTTTACGAGCATCCCGGGGGGCTGCATACGCAGGCCCAATTGGACTATGTCCGGCAGAAGGTCATTGACCAAGTTGAGCCGTGGGATTCCGCATACGATCAGCTTCTGACTAATGCTGACAGCTGGCTCTCTGAATCTCCAAGTGCAATGGCCGTCTTCACTGTGCCCCGCTACTACGGTGACGACCAAGCCGAGCATAACAGGATGAAAACCCTGCTGAGTGAAGACGCGCGCGTGGCGTATTCATGTGCGCTTGTCTATCAGCTCAACATCAATCTGACGACTGCCCAACGCGAGATATATGCGGATAAGGCGATGGAGTTTCTCAATAACTGGGCTTATGTGAATGTGGCACTGGCGGGCGCGGAAGTGGAGGGCGAGGATAGCCTGCTTGTCATGTGCTACAACGGCACAGCATTGGCCTTTGCCGCCGAACTCCTGTGGGATTACAGCGGCTGGTCGACCACGGACAAGAACCAGTTTAAGAGCTGGGCCGGCACGGTGCTATCCGCCGCCGCCTCTATAAAGACTAGAAGTAACAACTGGGCCAACTGGGGCACCATGGCCTCACTCGCTGCGAATCACATCCGAGACGATACCTCGATGATGGCTTCAGACATCGATAGACTGAAGACCATTATCGATCAACAGATCGAGCCGGACGGCAGCATGCCTGAGGAACTTGCCCGCGGAGACAACAGCGTTTGGTACACCTATTTTGCCTTGGCGCCGATGACCGCGGCCATTGAGATTGCGCGCAATGCCGAGGGCATCGATCTTTATCCTTACGTTCCGCCCTCAGGCGGAACCGTCAAGGATGCTCTCGATTTCTTCTTCCAGCATGCTATCGTGGATCCATCGTCCTGGCCAGTCGAGGGTGCGAGTAACACGCAGATTCCCGATGGTAAGGGGGGCAACCTCTTCTATGCTATGGGACGGGTTTATGAAGACGAAGATTATCTCAATTGGGTAAGTCACCCCATCTCGCGGGTTTATGGCGGGCTGTGCTGGATCTATCCGTCTCTGATGAGTCCGTTCGGGACAAATTCAACACCTCCCGGCACGCTGCAGGAAATCGATATTACCGGAAATGGCAACTCGATCCCCGATGGAGACACCACTCCAAGCCTCGGTGATCACACCGATTTCGGTTCAACCCCACCAAGCGGCTCAACCATTGTCAGAACCTACACGGTGACCAACTCTGGCACGGCCAACCTGACCCTGAGCAGCGATGCAACCATTACGGTTGGCGACGCTCGCTTCACGGTAACCTCAGCGCCGTTGACTGGAACCGAGTTGGCCCCCGCCGCGACAACCACCTTCGACGTGACCTACACGCCGGACGCTGTAGTCGGAACGCACACCGCGACGGTGAGTCTGTCCAGCGATGACGGCGATGAAGGTACATATAATTTCGACATCACTGCCGAAACCACGGCAGCGCCCGAACCGGAAATCGATGTAACCGGAAATAGCGTCTCGATCCCCGATGGAGACACCACTCCGAGCACCGGTGATCACACCGATTTCGGTTCAACCATCGTAGGCGGCTCGACCATCGTCAGAACCTACACGGTAGAGAACTCCGGCCCGGCCCTCCTGACCCTGACCGATCCGGCAACCGTTACCGGGGCTGGCGCAGCTCAATTCGCGGTAGGCACGTTGACTGACACCACGTTGAACAACGGCGAGACTGCCACCTTCACCGTGACCTACACCGCGAGCGCTGGAGCCGCAGTGCACACCGCGACGGTGAGTCTGGCCAACAATGACGGCGATGAAAATCCATATACTTTCGCCATCACTGCCGAAACCACGGCAGCGCCCGGTATTGTGGCGATCACCTCGGTAAACACCACCACCTCCGGCACTGTCGGCGATCCCCAGACGATAATCCTCGACTCGTTCACCGTGGGCACCACCCTCTATACCACGGCCACGGACTTGGTGACGGGAACCTCGGAGACAACGGATCCTGGGCCGATCACCAACCAGGACAATTTCGATTTCAACTCGTACTTCGGTCGCGGCAGTGAGCAATACTGGACCACCATTTCGTTCGGTGGCGAGAACTGGTCCAACAGCAACGGCGACGCCGCGGATTTTTTCATCTTCGAGGCGGGCGGCAACGACGATATCTATGTTCGGCCCATCTTTGCGGACGATTCGGTAGGGACATACGTCGAGCTCACCTCCGATGCCACTCCAACCATGGACGACACCGGCGTGGAAATCACAGAAGGCGAGAGAGCCGAACAGAACATGTTCGGCCTGGCGTTTGCCATTACCGACCTGAAGGACGCCGGCGGCGTGTTCCTGACCAACAGCTCGGTGATCAAGGGGCTCGAGTTCGACGGCCTGAACGCTGACATTGCCAGCATCTCGGCCGTGCCGGCACCCGACACCGACCCCGCCATCACGAGCAAGAATCCGGACGACGCGGCCACCAACGTGTCGATCCATGCCAACCTGGTGGCAACCTTCGACGAGAACATCGCGCTCACGGGCTCAGGCACGGTCACGATCCGCGACCTCGGAGCGGGGCCGGATACGGTGATCACCCTGCCGGACGCGCAAGTAACGGTGAGCGGTGCGGTCCTGACCATTAACCCAACGGCTGATCTCCTCCCCGGTAACGCTTACGCCGTCCGGATCAGTGCCGATGCGGTCGAGGACCTGGCCACGACCCCGAACGCGTTTGCCGGAATCCTCAATGACACGACTTGGAACTTCGATACGGCGGTCGCCTTCGTGCCCGTCGCCGGCGTGACCGTCGTCGACATCGGCGTCGACGCACACAGCTACTTAGGGAACAGCGACTGGAACACGTGCCTCACGCTCGACGCCAGCGGCAACGCCTACGCGGTGTTCGTCGACAGCAACTTCAAGAACACGGTCGCCAAGGTCACGCCCGGCGGCGTGGTGACCACGCAGATCATCGACACGACCGACAACGCGGACGATCAGGGCCACAACACCCCGTCGATCGCGATCGACGGCGACGGGTTCCTCCACGTGGCCTACGACATGCACGGCGACAAGTTCGGGCCGGGCATGAATATGCGCAAGTCGCCCACGGCCAACTCGGTCGCGGGGGTCTGGACTGATGAGAATGATAAGACTGATGAGGACGACCCGCTGTTTGGAAATTTTACCTACCCTGCTATGTCAACCGCTCCCAACGGCGATGTTTACCTGGCGATCCGCAACGGCACCGATTACCACACAGGGGATCCCCTACCGGCCAACCTGTTTCACTACGACACCAGCGCAGGCACCTGGAACGACCGGGGCGATTTCGCCCAGGAGATCGGGTACACCGCCTACCTGCCGGCCCCGTATGTCGCCTCGGACGGCAAGGTGCATCTCATCTGGCACTGGAAGCCTGGCGGGCCGGGCGGTATCAGACATCTTGGCTCCTATGCGGTCTACAACCCGATCGACGACACCTTCTCCAAGGCCGACGGCACGCCATACTCCACAATCACTACCACACCGATCACTACCACGACCGCCGACGCCTACCAGCCCAGGGAGGCCAACTGGAACCAGCCGGGAATCTCCGACCACAGCGTCACGGTCAACGCCCTCGGACAGCCGATCATCGCCTACAACTTCTTCCGCGTAGGCGACGTTGACCAGCGCGTGCTCCGCCTGGCCCGGTGGGACGGCTCGGAGTGGGAGCACACCGACCTTGTGGGCCCGGAGACCGGCACCACGCTCGGCGATCCGGTCATCGTCAACCGCAACGGCACCCTGCACATCTACTACAACGATGCCGACGGCAAGCTGACCCTGCGGTCTTCGGTCGACAACGGCCTGACATTCGGCGACGCGATCACGCTGACCGACCATGCGGTCAAAGCGGCCCACGTCCTCATCGGCGGCACGAGCATCGGCTCAAACCAGGAAGCGATCTTCTTCCTGGACCCGTCCGACAACTACGCGGCCAAGGTGATGTTCGTGGACTACGCGCAGGTAGCCGACGCCGACAGCGACGGGCTTCCGGACCTGTGGGAGGACGAGCACTTCGGCAACAACGACGGAACACCCAGCACCACCGAGCTGGACGTCTCGGATGGCTCCGGCGACTTCGATGGCGACGGCAATTCCGACCTCGACGAATTCCGGCTCGGCCTGATCCCGACCGACGCCACCTCGGCGTTCAAACTCGACGTCTCACCGGGTCTCGCCGCCGACAGCGTCGAACTGAGCTGGCCGAGCCAGGAGGGCCTGCAATTCGAGATCTACTTCACTGACGACCTGTCCCTGCCGCTGGCGAACTGGAGCGTGAGCTCGCCGATAACCGATGACGACGGCGACGGACTCCCGACGCACGAATGGACCGATGCGGATGTCACGTCGCTCCCAAGGCGCTTCTACCGGGTGGGCTTGCTACCATAGGGACTCGTTTCCTGGCCTGTCCTGAATGGCACGTAAACAAGGCTGATTTCAGAACGAAACTTGATAGGCGTGTAGGCTCCCCGTCCCGGAGGGACATCATCCGGTAGCCGGTGGTAACACCACCGGACTAGGCCCAGCAATCTGATCGGCACCCCGGAGGGGCGCGGGAGTGGGCGGAACATCACGAGATCGGTCTACTCCGCATGACATGATTTACCGCACTGGGCTGAAAATCCTTATCCCCGTTGAGGATGAAGAACCATCAACCCCAACGGGGTTGCGACCGAGCCTGAAAAACCACCGGATATTTCAGGCTTCATGGCCAAAGCTGGGACGCGAAATCTTTGTCCAAAAAGGATCTCTTCTATTTGTCTGGGAACAGGTGGTATGTGTGAATGAAGACGTGCCGTGGGGTCTTCTGGGAAAGGCTGACCAAGCCCTCCTCACAGTTCGCCAACCGCACCAGTTATGATCCGTTTCACCGCTTCCCAAGTCTGGCCGAGCATCGGGATCGGATCGGGTTCCTGGTCGGCTTCCTCGAACCAAGCGAGGCTGCGCACCACCGCGAAGGGGTCGGTGTTGGGATACTTTTTGGAAAAGAAACCTAGCATGGCCGTCAGGCTGTAATGCTGCAGCAGTTCCACCACATCGTAGAAATCCTTTTTCGATCCCCGGTTCGCGATCGCATTGAGTTTCATTGCCGTGAGATCAGGAAGGGAAACAAGCCGATGGCCACCTATCCTGTCGACGGGCGCTATTTCCGCATAGGTATGATGGAGCAAATCCATTTTCACGCCTCCCGCATCAAGGCTGAGGGTGTTTTTGGAAACGGAGAGAATGGTTGCCGCTTCCAGTCCCAATGTCTCAAACAGCTGCTGAGGCTGAAATTCCGAGCTCGTGAAATAATCCAGATCGACGGACAGGCGGTGACCGAAGCGCAAGGCCAGCGAAGTGCCGCCTCCCAGGGCAAATTGCTCAAGCGCTTTGTGGCAATCGAGTTGCCCC
>Ga0206129_10002936_pt1 | contig 20273 bp, 21 predicted proteins | sample Helgoland_Spring_8_FD_148616 | JGI IMG/M metagenome (GOLD analysis project Ga0206129, IMG submission 148616) | Pelagic subsurface seawater microbial communities from Kabeltonne, Helgoland, North Sea - Helgoland_Spring_Bloom_20160502_2 | ecosystem: Environmental > Aquatic > Marine > Epipelagic ...
CTCAAAACTGGTTTCGATCGAACAATTGAGTGGGGGGCGCTGACCAATGCAATGGTTGAACAAAAATGTGTCTGAAACCCAGATCAAATTAGGTGACCGGCTTTGGCTATATGTCTTTTCCGCAGTTGTGCTGTTTTTACTGATTGTACCTTCGTTGGTCGTGATCCCGATGTCTTTCTCAGCCAGCCAATACCTGGAGTTTCCGCCAAAGGAATGGTCTTTGCGATGGTATGAAAACTATTTTTTCTCATGGAAGGTGGAAAACGGCTTCAATGACTGGATGGCAGCGACGTGGACATCTGTAAAAGTTGCCGTTCTGACCATTTTTGTGGCGACGCCTGTCGGGACGATGGCCGCCTACGGGTTGATCAACAGTGATAATCGCCTGCGCAATATGTTATTTCCAATAATGATCTCGCCGATAATGGTTCCTGTTATCCTTGTGGCGATCGGGCTGTTTTATTTTTTCGTCCAGTTCAAAATGGTCAACAGCATATTGGGCTTAGTGCTGGGGCATTCGTTGGTTGCAATGCCTCTCGTGCTCATAATTGTTTTATCCGCTTTACAAAATTATGACATGAACCAAGAAAAAGTTGCACGGTCTCTTGGTGCAACCCGCATCAGAGCCTTTTTTGAGATCACGCTTCCACAAATAAAATTTTCAATTATTTCAGCTTGTTTGATTTCATTTCTAACTTCGTTTGATGAAGTCATAATCTCTTTATTTGTCTCCGGAGGTGACAATTCGACGATCACACGAAGTATGTTTTTAGCGTTAAGAGATCAAATTGATCCAACAATTGCGGCCATATCCACAATTCTGATATTAATCTCATCGGGGTTATTGGTCGCATCTCAACTGTTGAAACGACAAAGCGAATAAGGGTGATAAATGTCGGAGTACGATTTTATCATTGTTGGGGCTGGTTCGGCAGGCTCGGCACTGGCCAACAGGCTAACGGAAAATCCTGACAACCGCGTTTTATTGCTAGAAGCCGGTGGCGCCGACAGCCATCCTTGGGTGCGCATCCCAATGGGATACGGCAAGGTGTTCTATGATCAAAGAGTGAATTGGAAATATACCACCGAACCAAACGAAACCCTGGACGGCAATCGGATCTATTGGCCCCGCGGCAAAGTCATGGGGGGGTCAAGTTCGATCAACGCGATGGTATACGTGCGCGGGCATCCACAAGATTATGACCACTGGGCAAAAGATGCACCAGGATGGTCGTGGACCGATGTTGCCCCTGTTTTTAAACGGATGGAAAATTGGCTTGGCGCCGCAAATCCAGACCGGGGAAGCGATGGGCCATTAACCGTACGCGATATCGCAGGCGATGCCCATCCTTTATGCGCCAATTACTTAACGGCGGCCGAACAAGCGGGGTTTGCGTATAACCCCGATTATAACAGCGGTCAGATGGAAGGTGCCGCACTGTATCAGATCACCACCAAAAATGGTCTGCGGGCCTCGGCCGCCAGAGCTTATATCACCCCAATCCAACACCGCTCCAACCTAACGCTTGCGCTGCGGGCGCATGTGCAGAAACTTTGCTTTGAGGGCCGCAAGGTGACCGGCGTGCGTTATTTGCAAAAAGGACAGCTCAAAACGGCGCACGCACGCGCCGAGGTTATTCTGTGCAGCGGGGCAATCAATTCGCCACAACTGCTTCAATTATCAGGCATTGGCCCCGGTGCACTTTTGCAGGCGCACAATATCCCCGTGGTGCAGGACATGCCTCAGGTCGGTCGCAACCTCAAAGATCATCTCGGGGCGGATTTGCATTACCGCAGTAAAGTGCAAACCTTAAATCAGGTACTGCGCCCACTATCGGGCAAAATCAAGGTTGCATTACAATATCTGTTCACCCGCAGCGGGCCACTGTCACTCAGCCTTAATCAAGCCGGCGGTTTCATTCGGATGCGCGAGGATGCGGCCAGCCCAGATATCCAAATCTATTTCTCACCGGTTAGCTATACCCGTGCTCCGGTTGGCACCCGACCACTTATGACGCCAGATCGCTTTGCCGGGTTTTTACTGGGGTTTAACCCCTGCAAGCCAACCAGCGTTGGACATCTGGAAATTGCCTCCCCTGATGCGGCCGACGCCCCGCTGTTGCACGCGAATTATCTGTCAACGCGTCATGATACAGAGCTTATGCGAGACGGGTTGCGGCTGATGCGCAATATTGCCGCTTCACCAGCGCTGGCTGATGTGATCGACGCTGAAATTACACCTGGTCACGCTGTAAGCTCTGATGAAGATCTCGACAGGTTTGTCCGTAAAAATGCCTGGAGCGTGTTTCACCAATGCGGCACCTGCCGGATGGGGCGTGATCCTGCCAGCAGCGTGGTCGACCCCAAACTTAGAGTTCACGGCATTCAAGGGCTTCGTATTGCGGATGCCTCGATCTTTCCCGATATTCCAACTGGAAACACCAATGCCGTCGCAATCATGGTGGGGGAAAAAGCCGCCGACCTGATCTGTTTCAATCAACGCTGACAAGGAAATCTGTCATGAAAATCAAAAGCATCGAAAGCTTTGTCAATGAATTTGTCGGCTTTACCCGCGTCACCACCGAAGACGGGTCACAGGGTTGGGGCCAGCTCTCGACCTATCACTCAGATATCACCGCCCAAGTCCTACACCGCCAAGTTGCGCCCTGGACCTTGGGCAAGCCCATCGCAGATCTGGACGACATGCTTGATCTTGTGACCGAGCGCGAGCATAAATTTCCCGGCTCATATATCTGCCGTGCCATGACCGGGCTCGACACTGCGGTCTGGGATTTGCGTGCCAAGCAAAAAGGGGTGCCCGTTGCGACCCTGCTCGGCGGCTCACCCGGCAAAATTCGCGCCTATGCATCATCAATGAAGCGCGATATCACCCCCGAGGACGAAGCAGATCGCCTGTGTCGGTTGCGCGACAGCCATGGCTTTGATGCCTTCAAGTTTCGCGTTGGCGCGGAAGTTGGCCGCAATCAGGACGAGTGGCCCGGACGCACTGAACAGATTGTCCCAACAATGCGACGCGCCATGGGTGACGAGATCGCCCTTTTGGTCGATGCCAACTCCTGTTTCACACCGACCCGCGCCATAGAAGTGGGCCGGCTTTTACAAGACAACGGTATTTCCCATTATGAAGAACCCTGCCCCTATTGGGAGTTCGAGCAAACCAAGCAGGTCACAGACGCGCTGGATTTGGATGTCACCGGTGGCGAGCAAGACTGTATGCTCGCCAATTGGCAGACGATGATAAAGGACCGTGTGGTCGATATTATTCAACCAGACGTGTGTTACCTAGGCGGCATAAGCCGGACCCTGAGAGTGGTTGAAATGGCCAAATTGGCGGGGCTGCCAGTCACACCGCACTGTGCCAACCTTTCGATGGTGACCCTGTTTACCATGCATCTGCTGCGCGCCATTCCCAATGCTGGCAAATATCTCGAATTTTCAATCGAAGGTTTAGATTACTATCCTTGGCAAGAAAATCTGTTTGTCACCTCGCCATTCACAATTTCGGACGGTCAGGCTGTGGTCACCGACACGCCCGGTTGGGGGGTTGAAATCAACCCAGAATGGTTGGAAAAATCCAGATATCAAATCAGCGAATATAATGCCGCGTAAATAAAAGCGCTCCTGTTGGGCGCTTTATGTTGACGTGGCAACGAGCACTTCAAAATGTAAAAAAGACTTACGGATCACACGATATCTTGAGCAGTGCACGGAAACAGTTGCACTTCGTAAAATCAGACCCTACGGTAAAATTCATGAAAACTCCTCTTATAGATCCATTCCAGCGCCAGATAGATTACCTACGGGTGTCTGTTACCGATAGATGTGATTTCCGATGTGTATATTGCATGTCGGAAAATATGACCTTCTTGCCTAAAAAAGAATTGTTGACGCTTGAGGAATTAGACCGCCTGTGCAGCACTTTTGTGTCTATGGGGGTTAAGAAACTCAGAATTACCGGTGGCGAACCTTTGGTACGGCGCGACATTATGACATTTTTTCAAAGCATCGGGCGACATCTTGAAACCGGCGCTCTGCAAGAGCTGACCTTGACCACCAATGGCTCGCAGCTTGAACGGTTTGCAGACCAGCTTTACGCCGCAGGGGTACGGCGGGTGAATATTTCGCTCGATACACTGGACGAGGCAAAATTTGCCGAAATAACCCGTTGGGGGCGGTTACCGCAAGTCAAGCGCGGCATTGATGCCGCCTTGCGGGCAGGTCTTAGGGTCAAGCTGAACGCCGTGGCTCTGAAGGGCTTTAACGAAGACGAAATGATCCCGATGACGCAGTGGTGCGCTGAGCGCGATATGGACCTGACCTGGATCGAAGTGATGCCGATGGGTGATCTGGGCAATGAGGACAGGCTCGATCAATATTGGTCGCTAAAAGATTTGCGCGCGCGCTTGCGCGAACACTATACCGTCATAGACCTTACCGAACGTTCAGGCGGACCGGCACGCTATGTGCGGCTTGAGGAGACCGGTCAGAAAATTGGTTTCATAACTCCGCTGACACATAACTTTTGTGAAAGCTGCAACCGGGTGCGGCTGACCTGCACGGGCGAGTTGTATATGTGTCTTGGTCAAGAGGATATGGCCGATTTACGCACCCCCTTACGAGCAAACAGCAACGCTGATCTACAGTTGGAACAGGCGATTAGGGATGCGATTGACCGCAAGCCCAAAGGCCACGATTTTGATTATTCACGCCAGCGCCCAGATGGTCAGATGAGCCGCCACATGAGCCATACTGGCGGCTAAAACCACGCTCGCGCCCTTCCCCCTGCCCTTTAGTTCGGCCTTGAGCCAGCCTGAAGATTTTTGTTGACCGCAGATTGAGTACTTGAATCCAATCGCCCGCGTTAATACGAGCGCGGCATACCAAGGACATGTTCGGCGATATAAGATAGGATCATATTGGTCGAAATCGGCGCCACCTGATACAGGCGCGCCTCGCGGAATTTACGCTCAACATCATATTCTTCAGCGAACCCAAATCCCCCATGGGTCTGAACACAAGCCTCGGCTGCGGCCCAACTGGCATCTGCAGCCAAAAGCTTGGCCAAATTCGCCTCTTCGCCAGGGTTGCCCCCAGCCTCGTAAAGCCGGATTGCCTCATGTACCATCAACTCGGCGGCTCGCATCTGCGCATAGGCTTTCGCAATGGGAAATTGCACGCCTTGGTTTTGCCCGATGGGCCGCTGAAAAACCGTACGGTCGCCAGCGTAGGCCGAAGCTTTTTCAATAAACCACTTCGCATCCCCAATACATTCAGCGGCAATCAGCAAGCGTTCGGCATTCATCCCCGATAGGATATAGCGAAATCCTTTACCTTCCTCTCCCACAAGACTGGACGCGGGTATTTCCATATCATCGAAAAACAGCTCGGTTGTTGCGTGGTTCATCATCGTTCGGATCGGACGAATAGTAAGCGATTTTCCTAGAACATCGCGCATATCAATCAAAAAAACAGACAGACCATCAGTTTTCTTCACCGCTTGATCACGCGGTGTCGTGCGGGCCAAAAGCAAAAGAAGATCGGAATGCTCTGCCCTGCTTGTCCAGATTTTCTGACCATTGACAATATAGCAGTCCCCCTGCCGGCGCGCGGTTGTGCGCAACGCAGAGGTGTCGGTACCGCTGCTGGGTTCGGTCACACCAAAGGCCTGCAGCCGCAATTCACCACGGGCAATCCCCGGTAAGAAACTGGCTTTTTGCGCTTCTGTGCCGTGGCGCAAAACCGTGCCCATGGTATACATCTGCGCATGGCACGCACCCGCATTACCGCCCGACCGATGGATTTCCTCGAGAATAGCCGCCCCCGCCGACAGAGGCAATCCAAGGCCGCCAAAAGCTTCGGGAATCAGAGCCCCAAGATACCCTTCCTCGGTCAGAACCCGCACAAATTCTGTTGGATAGGCTTGGTCGCGGTCTGTTTTGCGCCAGTATTCACCTACAAAACCAGAACAAAGTTTTGTCACCCCTTCACGTATGTCCCGATGATCAAGCGTAAACGCCATATATGCCTCCTCAAATAACGCCAAAGAATATTAACAATCGTTGCAACACACCAGCAAGCAATTTGCTGCCTTTGGCAGCATTGATCGAGTAGAATACCAGCGGATGCCCCCCCACCGTGCGAATATTTTTACGTGGAACTCTTTTTGAACCACCTCTAGCTGGGATTACCCCTAAATAAGTATTGCTCACCTTAATATTTCTTCGCCTGGTTTAGTACTAGGTAGCCCCTCAGGTGCGCCGAGTCCGAATTCCCCTTCTACGCGCACCCTGTCATTGATCCAAGGAGTTGAGCATTCAATAATTACGGTATCTTCCAACGCCTCTTCCTGATGGATTAGTCCAGTCGGGAATATGAAATGATCGCCTGCTTCAAGCACTTTCTCTTCAATATTTCCGTTGATACCAAGCCTCACTATCATTTTGCCGCTCAATACATAGCCAGCTTTGACTGACGTCAGGACTTATGTTTCCAAATAGCGTTATTTGATAAGAGAGTGTTTATAGCTCATCGTGACCACTGAGGAGTGGAAGATGAGACAGACAAGTGGAACACGTAAGAGCCCTGGCGAGAAGATCGTCAAAGAAATCAAACGGGCTACGCGCAAACAATATTCTTCTGAGGAGAAGATCCGGATTGTGCTTGATGGATTACGGGGCGAAGACAGCATTGCCGAGGTATGCCGTCGAGAGGGCATTTCCCAAGGCGTTTACTACAAATGGTCAAAAGACTTTATGGAGGCTGGCAAGAAGCGGCTTGCTGGTGATACGGCGCGCGCTGCAACCACTGATGAGGTTAAAGATCTCCGCCGTGAAGCCCGTGATCTCAAAGAGGTTGTTGCCGAGCAAACTCTGGAGCTTAGGATCCTCAAAAAAAACATGGTCGAGGGTGGGGGCGATCAAGAATGAGGTACCCGGCGTCTGAGAAGCTTGAGATCATCAAGCTGGTTGAGGGGTCGCATTTGTCTGCCCGGCAAACCCTGTCCAAGCTAGGCCTGCCTCGCACAACTTTTTACCGCTGGTACGATCGCTATTTAAAGCGTGGTGAGGCTGGCTTGCATGATCAGGCTCCAAAGCCAGCTCATGTTTGGAACCGTATTCCAGACAAAATCCGGCGCAAAATCGTCGCTCTAGCATTTAAAGAGACTGAGCTATCACCACGTGAATTAGCTGTAATGTTCACAGATACAGAACAGTATTTTGTCTCTGAATCTTCAGTTTATCGTGTGTTGAAAGCCCATGATCTGATCACCAGTCCTGCGTTCATCGTGATGAAGGCTGCTAGTGAGTTCAAAGACAAGACCACCGCGATCAATCAACTGTGGCAGACCGACTTTACCTACCTGAAGGTCATCGGCTGGGGATGGTTCTATCTCAGCACAATCCTGAACGATTACAGTCGTTACATCGTCTCGTGGAAGTTATGCACCAACATGAGAGTTGCAGATATGACTGATACGCTAGAGTTGGCTCTACAGGCTTCAGGATGCGCGACCAGGTCCACGTCGTTCACAAACCACGTCTGCTGAGTGACAACGGCTCCAGTTACGTCTCAGGCGATCTGGCTGAATGGTTGCAAGACAAAGGCATGAAGCATTCTCGTGGCGCGCCTTATCATCCACAAACTCAAGGCAAGATAGAGCGCTGGCATCAAACCTTGAAAAACCGCATCTTGCTTAAAACCACTTCCTGTCCGGTGATCTTGAAGCTCATATCGAAACCTTCGTGGACCACTACAACCACCAGCGATATCATGAGAGCCTGAACAACGTCACTCCGTCTGATGTCTACTTTGGACGTGACAAAGAAATCCTACAACAAAGGGAAAGGATCAAACAAAACACATTAAAAGCGAGACGCTTGAAACACCGCAAACAAACCGCATAAAGAAAACAATCAGATGAGCCTAGATATTCTCGGCGTTCAAATAGCTAATGGTTCCAAAAATCCTGACGACGAACATACGCTAAGCGGCGGGGACGGCAACAATAGTTTTGAAGCTGGTCTTGGCGTATTCCAAATGCAAAAAAATTACACAGAATAAATCGAGTTGTTCAAATTTTCAGCACCGCAGTGTGTTTAATTAACGGATTCAAGCGGGTTTCTTGAACTCACAATTTTATTGTTAAATGAAACAGTTGTCCCGATTGGGAAACTCAATGCCACGCGAGGGTGCAATTCTGGCAGATAACGACCCCCGCATGGCTGCAACAAGAAGCTGCGTAAACCGTATATCACCGAGCCTTAGGCTTGCCTAGCATTGGTGACGAGGAACGTGGCAATAATTAGGAGGTTTATCCCTTTGTCTATTCGTTCCAATTTTCTTTCCGCTCTTTCTGCTGGTGTACTCTCTATTGCTGGCACGGCTGTTATGGCAGAATGTGCCGACCCAATTAAAGTCGGCGTGCTGCACTCTCTATCCGGTTCGATGGCGATCTCTGAAACCACGCTAAAAGACGCGATGTTGATGTTGATCGAACACCAAAACTCCAAAGGCGGCGTGCTTGGCTGTGAATTGGAAGCGGTTGTTGTTGACCCTGCGTCCGATTGGCCGCTGTTCGCTGAAAAAGCCCGTGAGCTTTTGACCGTTAATGAAGTTGACGTTATTTTTGGCAACTGGACATCTGTGTCACGCAAATCTGTTCTGCCTGTAATCGAAGAACTGAACGGCCTGCTGTTCTACCCAGTTCAGTATGAAGGCGAAGAGTCTTCTAAAAATGTATTCTACACGGGTGCCGCGCCAAACCAGCAAGCGATCCCCGCAACCGATTATTTCTTAGAAGAGCTTGGCGTTGAGAAATTCGCATTGCTTGGCACAGACTACGTTTACCCGCGCACAACCAACAACATCCTGGAATCCTACCTCAAAGGCAAAGGCATTGCTGCTGAAGACATCTTTGTGAACTACACGCCATTTGGTCAATCTGACTGGGCAACAATCGTTGCTGATGTTGTTGCATTGGGCGAAGACGGCAAACAGGTTGGTGTGATTTCTACAATCAACGGCGACGCAAACATTGGCTTCTACAAAGAACTGGCTGCGGCTGGCATCTCTGCGGATGACATCCCAGTTATTGCATTCTCTGTGGGTGAAGAAGAGCTGTCTGGCTTGGACACATCTAACCTTGTTGGTCACTTGGCGGCTTGGAACTACTTCCAATCTGCAGAATCTGAAGCCAACAAAAACTTCATCGCCGCGTGGAAAGCCTTCGCAGGTGAAGAGCGTGTCACAAACGATCCAATGGAAGCACACTTTATCGGTTTCAACATGTGGATGAACGCGGCAACAGAAGCTGGCACAACTGACGTAGATGCAGTGCGCACAGCAATGTACGGCCAAGAGTACCCAAACCTGACAGGCGGCACTGCTGTTATGTTGCCAAACCACCACTTGGCTAAACCAGTCTTAATTGGTGAAATCCAAGCAGACGGTCAATTCGACATCATCATTCAAACGTCCGAAGTGCCGGGTGATGCATGGACTGACTTTTTGCCAGCTTCCGCAGTGCTGAAGTCTGATTGGAAAGACCTTGGGTGCGGCATGTACAACGTTGAAACGGAAACATGTGTTCAGCTGACATCTAACTACTAAGCTTATGATGCAGGCGCGCAGTTCTTATCTCAGGGTAAAACCACGCGCCTGTTTTTCAAATAATTGAAAGACTCAATATGCGCTCTGCACTTTTTGCTTTGATCCTTATGGTCTGCGGCGTGCCCGCCGTTACGGCACAAAAGTTCCAACCTATTCTACAGACCTACGCGAGTGAAATAGCGAAACCTTCGCGTAAAACTGTGGGCGAGACTATTGATGCGATTGCCGCCTCTGGTTTGCCTCAAATCACCTTTTTTTTGGAGCAATGGTCCGAAAAAAACATCTGGCAGCGCAATGATGGCACCTTCTTTGTAGCCACGGCGGCCGGGGACAGCCTTACACTCACAGATGTGGACACCCAAGCGACAACAACCGCACCTAAATCTGATTTCAAACAACTTAAACCCAATGGGGGTGTGCGCCGTTTGATTGGCACGGCTTTGGTGCAATTCCAACTTTTGGACCCTGATCTGTCACGGCGCGAAACGGCCGTTGCTTCAATCGCGCGTCGTCCCAAAGCTGCGCAGTTGGCACCCTTACTGACCTCAATTGATGGTGAGGTGGATGAGGCCCTAAAGGCGCGCAAAACCCAGCTTGCTAATTTCATGTCAGCTAGCTTTGCCACCGACACACAAGACCGAATTGCGGCGATCAACAGCCTGTCCGCGGACACATCTGTCGAAGCCCGCGCTGTGTTAAACCAAATTTTAACCACGACGACAGGGGTTGCCAGTGTGGCCCCTGAGGGCAACATCGCCGCGATCCTTGATCAGATGGTGACTCCAGACCTATCCTACGATGCCTTGGTTAAAGCAAAACGGGCACTGCCCAAACAGACAGCAGGCGATATCAAAAAAGCGCTTGAAGCAAATATCACAGCGGGGCGCATTGCGGGTTTCCCACTGGCGCAAATGGACGATCCCTTGATGCGCAAAGCCGCCTATACCGCTTTGGCCGCAGAGGGGCGCGTGCCTGTTCTGATCACCCCAGAGGTGCGCGATGCAGCGCTATCAAGCCACATATTTTATGAACTATACGCAGAACCGAATGCGCAGATCACTGCAGCTGCAGAGGTCGCACGAAAATCTGCAAATAACCGCGTGGCAACAGCGCAGTTTGCTGATCTGACATTGGATGCACTGTCGCTGGCGTCAATCTTCTTTTTGGCGGCGATCGGTCTTGCGATCACCTTTGGCGTCATGGGGGTCATCAATATGGCCCACGGTGAATTCATCATGATGGGTGCCTACACTGGCTATGTCGTGCAACTGTTCATTCCCAATTACACCGTATCGATCTTTGTGGCCTTGCCCTTGGCCTTTGCTGTGACGTTTGTGGCTGGGGTCGTGATGGAGCGGCTGGTCGTTCGACGCTTGTATCACCGGCCTTTGGAAACGCTTTTGGCGACCTTTGGTATTTCCATTGCTTTGCAGCAATTGGCCAAGAACGTCTTTGGCACGCAAGCACGCCCACTTACATCTCCCGATTGGCTTGCAGGAGCTTGGATCGTCAATGACGTCATCCAAATCAGCTACATCCGGATCGCAATCTTTATACTGGCGTTGCTGTTCCTTGGCCTGATCATCTACATCCTCAAAAGAACCCGTCTAGGACTTGAGGTCCGCGCGGTGACGCAGAATCCGGGGATGGCGTCGTCCTTGGGGATTAATCCTGACCGCATCAACATGATGACCTTTGGCCTTGGCTCTGGCATCGCGGGTATCGCAGGGGTTGCGATTGGGCTGTATGCCAAAGTGACGTCAGAGATGGGGTCAGACTACATCGTCCAAAGCTTTATGACCGTTGTGGTTGGGGGTGTTGGCAATGTTTGGGGCACATTGGCAGGGGCCGCCATGATCGGCTTTGGTCAAAAAGGGATCGAATGGCTGAACCCGTCTAACACCTTAGCCGCTCAAACCTACATGATCCTATTCGTGATCCTGTTCATCCAATTTCGGCCCAAGGGCATTGTTGCTCTCAAAGGCCGAGCGGCGGGAGATTGATCATGGAACGAGCTTTTATTGTCAAAAACCCGTCCGTTCTGTGGTTCTTGCTTGGGCTCTCGGTCTTCACGATCGTTGTGACCATCTTTAGCGAATCTGCGGGCTCCTCTGTAATCTCGACCTCGTTTCTCAAAACTTTGGGTAAGACATTGTGCCTGTGCCTTGTGGCCATCGCTATGGACGTCGTTTGGGGATATTGTGGAATCTTAAGCCTTGGACATTTCGCGTTCTTTGGGATTGGAGGCTACGCCATTGGTATGTGGCTGATGTATGATCGTACCAAAGACATCGTTATTGGATCGCTTGAAAACAACATCCTGCCACCCACACCTGATGAGGTGACTACTGCGATTGGCACTCAGATCTTTGGCGTTGTGGGCAGTTCAGAATTCCCTTTGATCTGGACGTTTTCCCATTCGCTTACATTGCAACTTTTGGCCGTCGTTTTTGTGCCGGGTTTGTTGGCTTTGGTCTTTGGCTGGTTGGCATTTCGCAGTCGCGTTACAGGGGTTTACCTGTCGATCTTGACCCAAGCGATGACACTCGCACTTTCGCTCTATCTGTTCCAAAACGATACAGGATTGCGCGGCAACAACGGGCTGTCTGGCTTGCAAAACATTCCGGGTCTTGAGGATGTATCACAAGCCACCTTATCGCTTTGGTTCTTCTGGGCCTCTGCTGTTGCGTTGGGCGCGGGCTATCTATTCTTTGCGTGGATGTTGGCGGGCAAATTTGGCTTTGTGATCCGCGCCATTCGTGATGACGAAACGCGGGTGCGGTTTTTGGGCTATCATGTTGAAACCTACAAACTGTTCATCTTCACCACCACAGCTATGATCGCAGGCATCGCAGGGGGGCTGTATTACCCCCAAGCGGGCATTATCAATCCCGCAGAAATTGCCCCTATCGCATCGATCTATCTAGTGGTTTGGGTTGCGATTGGCGGGCGTGGGCGTCTTTACGGTGCGGTGATTGGTACCGTGGTTGTCTCGCTTATGTCCTCATGGTTCACAGGTGGCAGCGCACCTGACATCAACCTTGGAATTTATATCGTTAAATGGACAGACTGGTGGCTGGTCCTTCTTGGGCTGACCTTTGTTGGGGTCACACTGTTCTTTCCCAAAGGGATCGGTGGCTTGTTTGATCTGGTCTCGAGCCGCAGGGAGAAACAACAATGAGCACGCTTTTAGAAGTCTCAGGCGTCAGCGCCAGTTTTGATGGGTTCAAAGCGATCAATAACTTGTCCATCCAAATTGGAAAGACTGAGCTTCGCGCCATTATTGGCCCAAACGGTGCTGGCAAAACGACCTTCATGGATATTGTGACAGGTAAGACAAAGCCAGATCAAGGCTATGTCATCTGGGGCGAAAAATCGGTGTCCTTGCTGGATATGAACGAAAGCCAAATCGCCCAAGCAGGGATAGGGCGCAAGTTCCAAAAGCCGACTGTTTTTGAGGAACAGACCGTGCGTGAAAACATCACCATGGCCCTCAAGAATCCGCGCAATCCGCTTGATTTGTTATTCAATCGCGCGGCGGCTGACACAGAAGACCGCGTGCGCGCTGTCAGCGATGACATCGGGTTAACGGATGCACTGGACCAACTGTCGGGCGCACTGAGCCACGGCCAGAAGCAGTGGCTTGAGATCGGCATGCTGCTGGCCCAAGACCCGCGTCTTTTGTTGGTGGATGAACCCGCTGCGGGCATGTCCGCAACTGAACGGGAACAGACCACCGACATCCTAGTGCGCGCTGCCAAAACCCGTGCGGTTGTGGTTGTAGAACATGATATGGAATTTGTGCGCCGCCTCAACTGTAAGGTTACCGTTTTGCACCAAGGGTCTGTTTTAGCTGAAGGATCACTGGATCACGTTACCAAAAATCAAGACGTCATTGACGTGTATCTGGGGCGATAAATTATGTTGGATATCCGAAGCCTAACCCTGAAATATGGGCAAAGCCAAATCCTGAACGATATGTCCCTGACGGCCAAAGCTGGGGAAGTGACCGTCGTGATGGGCACCAATGGCGTGGGTAAAACCAGCCTGCTCAAGGCGGTTTCAGGGCGTCACCCTTACGCGGATGGCACCATCACTTTGGACGGACATGTGATCAATCACCTCAGCCCGTTTGACGCTGCAAAGGCAGGGATTGCGTATGTCCCCCAAGGGCGCGAAATCTTTCCTTTGATGACTGTGGTGGAAAACCTTGAGACGGGCTTTGCCTGTCTGGACAAGTCAGATCAAAAAGTCCCCGATCACATTTATGATCTGTTTCCCGTCCTGCATGATATGGCTGCGCGGCGCGGTGGGGACCTCTCAGGCGGCCAACAGCAGCAGCTCGCGATTGCACGCGCTTTGATCACGTGCCCCAAGGTCTTATTGCTGGATGAGCCAACAGAAGGCATCCAGCCCAACATCATCCAACAAATTGGCCGCGTCATTCGCATTCTGTGTGATCAGGGTGATATGGCGATTGTTTTGGTCGAACAGTTTTTCGACTTTGCCTATGAGCTTGGGGACGAATTTACGGTGATGAAACGCGGAACCGTAACGTTCAATAAGCGCGCCGACGGCTTGGACCGTCAGACGCTTTATGATGCTGTTATGGTTTAAGGCGCAGGGTCGTTAAACCCGCCAATACCCGCCAACAGGCTGATCACTTTGTCTGCGCCAACGCCATTGCGCAGGTTTGTAAAAACAAAGGGCTTGTCCCCACGCATCCGCGTGGCATCACGTTCCATCACGTCAAGTGAGGCACCAACGTGGGGGGCAAGATCGGTTTTGTTGATGACTAATACATCTGACTTGGTAATCGCAGGCCCACCTTTACGCGGGATTTCTTCACCCGCGGCAACGTCGATCACATAGACCGTCACATCCGCCAATTCTGGGCTGAAGGTGGCAGACAGGTTGTCACCACCACTCTCGATCAGAACAATCTCAACATCAGGATGACGCCCGCGCATTTCGGCAATAGCGGCCAAATTGATCGAGGCATCCTCGCGGATGGCTGTATGCGGGCAGCCTCCTGTTTCCACACCAATCACGCGATCTTGAGGTAGGATTTGCATCCGCATCAAGGCTTCGGCGTCTTCTTGGGTGTAGATGTCATTGGTGATAACACCAATAGAAGTCTTGGGATGTAGTATCTTGGCCAGCGCAGCTGTCAAAGTTGTTTTTCCTGCTCCAACAGGGCCACCGATACCGATGCGAAGGGGGCCGTTTTTCGACGCCATGATCTGTCTCCTTATGTGCGAAAGACGCGTGAATATTGGGTTTCGTGGCGCATTGCTGTTATGTCGGACACCCAGGCACTGTTGTGCAGGTCGTCCAATGTAGCGCTGCGCAACTGCTTGGCTATTTCTGTGCAATATGGCTTCAAAGCGATTTGCGTTTTCTGTCCATCCACTTGTCCCAATGGGACCAAACGTATTGCGGCAGCCGTTAGGTTTGAAATGAACGATTGCAGATACATCGCGGTGGTCAGTTCAGGATCAAGGGTAAGGGCCACAGCCGCGCGGCCAACAGCAACAGGATAGCAAAGCCGTCCAAGTTCAATGCCCCAAACCGCCTCAACGGTCTCGCAAAAGGCAGCACCTTGCAGATCGGTTTCCTTCAACCGCTCCGACGAGGCAGAAAAGGCCCGTGCATGGGTGTTGATCATTGAAACCCCGTCCTCAGTCGCACCAAAGGCCGCATTCAACAACACGGCGTCCGAACGCGCGCCACCATGTTCCAACAGGTCCAACAGCCAAGACTGCAGGGGAGAGGCAGACACAATCCGCCCCTCGCTGATAGCGGTCTCAAGTCCATGTGAGTAGGCGAATGCCCCTACGGGAAAACTGGGCGATAAGAGCTGTGATAACGTTAATACGTCAGTGGTCATGCGCTGTGGCACCGTGTTCATGCGAATGGGTGCGCCCATGACCATAGGCACCACCCTCTGGCGTGAAGGGGGCATTAATCTGGGTCACGGTGGCCCCTAGATGTTCAAGCATATGACCAATGACAGAATCGTTCTGGATCAAGAGGCGATCACTCTTGATCTGGCAGGGGGTGTGGCGATTGCCGATGTGCCACGCCAGTTGCACTAGATCACCGGTGATCTGCAGCAATGGCTCAGGTGCGGCAACAACCTCGATCACTTGGCCGTCCGCGACAGAAAAGGCGTCTCCGTGGTCCAAAGACGTGGTGTGGGCAAGGTCCACCAAAAGGGTTGCGCCCTTCACGGTGGTTAAAACTTTGCGGCGCAAAAACCTGTCCTCGTAGGAAAGGAAACAGCTGTCAGATGCGTTTGACCAAGTGCCAGTTTTTAGGATGGTTTGAGAAATGTAATCAGTCATCAGAATAAGAAATACCTTTGGGCCATTGGAAGTTCCGTGGCGGGTTCACAGGTTAGAATTTCACCATTGGCGCGTACCTCATAGGTCTCTGGATTGACCTCGATATGTGGCGTGGCGGTGTTGTGGATCAGATGGGATTTGCCGATGTTGCGGGTGTTCTGAACAGCCACGGTTTGCTTGGACAGACCCAGCTTGTCGCCAATCCCATCGACCTGCGCAGCGGCAGAAACGAAACAGACGGCTGAATGTTCAACTGACTTGCCATAGGCCCCAAACATGGGACGTGAATAGACAGGTTGGGGGGTGGGAATAGAGGCGTTTGGATCGCCCATTTGTGCACAAACGATTGTGCCAGCCATCAACACCATCTCGGGTTTGACGCCAAAAAACGCAGGGTTCCACAGCACTAGATCGGCACGTTTGCCCTCAGTGATACTGCCGATTTCACCACTGATCCCATGAGCAATCGCTGGGTTGATCGTGTATTTAGCAATATAGCGGCGCACGCGGAAGTTATCGTTTTCACCCTTTTCTTCAGGCAATCTGCCGCGCTGCTTTTTCATTTTGTCAGCTGTTTGCCATGTGCGGATCAATACCTCACCCACACGGCCCATCGCCTGACTGTCAGAGGCAATGATCGAAAACGCACCCATGTCGTGCAGGATATCTTCGGCTGCAATGGTTTCACGGCGAATGCGGCTTTCGGCAAAGGCCACATCCTCTGGGATGGATTTGTCGAGGTGATGGCATACCATAAGCATATCCAGGTGCTCTTCGAGGGTGTTCAAAGTATAGGGCCGCGTCGGGTTGGTGGAGGAGGGTAACACGTGCTCTTCACCACAAATTTTGATAATGTCGGGAGCGTGTCCACCGCCCGCACCCTCAGTGTGGAAGGCGTGAATGGTACGGCCCTTCATCGCTGCCACAGTTGTTTCAACAAAGCCTGACTCATTAAGCGTGTCAGTGTGGATCATAACCTGCACATCCATGTCATCGGCCACAGACAAACAACAATCAATTGCGGCAGGGGTTGTGCCCCAATCCTCATGCAGTTTTAGCGCACAGGCACCACTTTTGACCATCTCAACCAATGCACCGGGCTGGCTGGCGTTGCCTTTTCCTGCGAAGGCAAGGTTCATGGGAAAGGCATCCGCGGCCTGCAACATGCGCCCAATGTGCCATGGACCTGGTGTGCAGGTTGTCGCCAAAGTGCCATGCGCTGGGCCGGTGCCCCCGCCCAGCATGGTGGTCAGACCAGAATGCAGCGCATCTTCGATCTGCTGCGGGCAGATAAAGTGGATGTGGCTGTCAAAACCACCCGCCGTCAGGATGCGGCCCTCTCCAGCAATGACTTCGGTTCCAGGACCTACGATAATATCCACGCCCGGTTGCGTGTCGGGATTGCCAGCCTTGCCGATCTTGTGGATGCGACCATCGCGCAGACCCACATCAGCTTTGTAGATTCCTGAGTGATCAATAATTAGCGCGTTGGTAATAACGGTGTCCACAGCACCCGCCGCACGGGTCGTTTGGGACTGGCCCATGCCGTCACGGATGACTTTACCACCGCCAAATTTGACCTCTTCACCATAGTTCATGCCGTTACCACCATTGGTGCGTTCAGCAGTCAGGTCGCTTTCGACCTCGATAATCAAATCAGTGTCGGCCAGGCGAATTTTGTCACCAACAGTTGGACCAAACATAGCTGCATAATCGGCGCGGTTAATAGGCGTGGCCATTAGAGGTCTCCCATAACTTTGTTGTTAAAACCAAAGACACGGCGCGCGCCTGACATCTCGATCAAATTGACTTCGCGCCGCTGGCCCGGTTCAAACCGCACGGCGGTGCCCGGCGCGATATCAAGGCGGCGGCCATAGGCGGCCGTGCGGTCAAAATCTAATGCGGCATTGCTTTCAGTAAAGTGATAATGGCTGCCGACCTGCACAGGGCGGTCGCCTGTATTTGCGACCATAAGGGTAATGGCCTCGCGGTCTGCGTTTAGGATGAGGTCGCCATCGGCGGGGAAAATTTCTCCGGGGATCATTGCGGGTTCCTATCGAATGGGGTTGTGAACGGTGACCAGCTTGGTCCCATCGGGAAAGGTGGCCTCAACTTGAACGTCCTGGATCATCTCAGGGATGCCTTCCATGCATTGATCGCGGGTGATGACGTGGGCTCCGGCCTCCATCATATCCGCAACAGAACGTCCATCGCGTGCCCCTTCAACAACGGCGTCAGCAATAAGGGCGATGGCTTCGGGATAATTCAGCTGCACACCACGGGCGAGCCGCTTGCGTGCCACTTCGGCGGCCACAGCCACCAGCAGTTTGTCTTTTTCGCGTGGGGTTAATTGCATCGTTCAAAGCCTCCAGTTTTTGGGAACTGCATTGTGGGTTAGGTGTTTCAGGATCGGGAGCAGTGCATTGCGCAGTGCAAAACTGTCAGCACAAAGCAAGCGGACAACAAGTATATTGTCGGCCAAAAGGCTGGCACCCGCAGAGGAGGGGAGCAGGGCGTGAACACCTGCAAGCATCGCTTTGGCTGTAGGGTCGACAAGAACAATGCTCGCCATTGCGCGCCCACCATTCGCAACCGCAGGCCGTTTGAGGATCGAGGCGACGTCACCGCTGAGTTTTATACGATCGACGTAGATTGGCTTTCCGCCAGTGGTTATGCAAACACTGTCGTCAAGGTAACACGACTTAAGGGTTTCCCCAGAGGCTTCCCTTCCAAAAATCAATGGCTCGACCATCAAGAACTTTGAGTCTTCAGCGACTTCTGCCTCTAAACGCCTGCAAAGTCGGGAGCCCTCAAACAGGATCGTTTCCTGAGGCAACCAATAAAGCTGCGCGTTTGCTTTAGCACAAAGTCGTGTTTGCATTGAACCTAATGTAAATTCGCGGGCTCGGTAAATGCGCTCAGCGGCTTGAGTTGTGACGCTGATTTTGGCGTGATCGTTGGCTGCAATTGCGGTTGCGAATTCGTCCCCGCCCGTGATGCCGCCAGCTGTGTTGATAATCACGGCTTCCACGGTGCCCAGAATAGGGCGCGGAAAAATCGCACGGTAGGAACCTTGCTGGCGAAGGTCTTTAAGGCGCGATCGGTCATCCGAACTGCGCACAACGCTGATATTCAGCATCCCGCGAGCACGCTGAAGGACGACATCGCTTTTTATGGAATGATGAGCTGTCATTCGATCCTCAACGCGTTTCTGTCTAGGGAGGGGTGGTAGGAATTTTTGCGCCCGACAAGAAAGGGATTGGGTGTTGCGTGGATTTATGGAAATTTTGCCGGATTGAGCAAAAGATGGGCGCAAGTGATTAAAAAATGAACATTGTGAAAAGAGTGCTGCATGGCACTGTCAGACACTACTACTTGAGATCAGACAAGCGACTTTGTAGCGTCGTCTAATGACAAAGCACTTTTCATTCCGCTACATGAAACCTGGCCAGGGGTTCCTGGACCATCCCACTCAGGCCCGTGGACCGGAAACCAAGTACCAAGAGCCATGGGCCACAGACAATAGAGCAGGCATCTACATCATGCATTTACCCTGTACTGCGCTCAATTTGCGTTGGATGGTTTTGCTTGGGCCGCGGTCCGTGGATCAACGGCAGGGGTTACTGTGCCTAATCGCTACAGTTGAGCAGTAGGACCATGGACCGGGGACCCCGGATCACGGGCCCCGCGCCTTGGACCTTGGGCCTTTAGTATTAGCGTTGTAGGTTCATTTGAGATTACTATTTTTTGGGGTGTACATCGCTACTCACGGACTAATTTCAAGCTGAACCGTGCCGCTGCTCTCCCTGAGTGGCGTCAACTATTGAGCGCATAGATTTAGGCTAAGCCAGCAATCTGATGGGGGTTCTTATTTGTTTAACGGCACCCTCCAGATCATTCATTCTGACGAGCGCGCTTTATGCACCGTAGCATCGCTTGAACTTTCTCTGTGCGGTGGAGGTCCACATGTGTGACCAACCATATTGGCACGGACCACTCCTCATTTGTGGTGAGAACGCGGTGAAATCCTCCGTACCTTTTAGCTTTATGGTCCTCTATAATACCTATACTGACCCCAGCGAAAACTGCCTTAAAGTTGACATCTACATGTTGGGACGACAGGGCAATCATGTCAGGGCGTATAATATTTTTTATCCATTTTCGGACTGAGAGATGTCCTCCAAAGCTTGGTCTTGTCACGGTTCAGTTCCGGTCTCTTTCGAGCACTATTTGCTATGAAGGAGATATGGAATGGCAAAGAGATACACAGACGAGTTTTGCCTTGATGCGGTGCGG